>LSQA01000035.1_pt1 | contig 30902 bp, 19 predicted proteins | sample 651271 | NCBI WGS metagenome assembly LSQA01 (sample SAMN04438314, study PRJNA306036) | termite gut metagenome | isolation source: viral DNA filtered from gut of termites from termite colony 3 | host: Coptotermes formosanus | place: USA: New Orleans, Cypress St. | collected 2013-06-21 | reverse complement strand
CTTGTAACAAAACTGACAACGTTACAACCGCTACACTTGTAACACAACTGACAACGTTACAACCGTGCCAACTTGTAACACAACTGACATGGTAGCGGGTGCTAGTTGTATGACAACATGGTAGCGGGTGCTAGTTGTATGACAACATGGTAGCGGGTGCTAGTTGTATGACAACATGGTAGCGGGTGCTAGTTGTATGACAACATGCTAGCGGTGGTGTGATAAGTATAGGAAGTGGTAAATGTGCCGGGTTTCAAGGGCAGGGTTGCTGGTCGGCCTGGATTTTTACCGGGCGTTACACGTATAGTTTTTTACCCATAGGGTAATATCCTGAAAAAAACTCAAGAGACCCCCCAATTTAGACCTAGTCTGATGAATAAACTAGTTTTTTGTTAGTTCTTACTAACTCACTAATTCCTTATATTATATAGAGTTACCATATTTGTACAACAACCCTGATAAATGTGGTAAAATGTAACGTTACTGATTTCGTAACGTTCACGAAAAAAATCATAGGGTGGCACTTTTTTGATCCTTGCCGGAAGCGGGCCGGGAGACTTGTAAAATTAAAAAAATCATAGGGTCGATTTTAAGCCCCCGTTACCTGAACAACACCAACCTTGCTAGTTTTATGTATTTTGTAATAATTTACAGATGTAAAATATGTTATTGAATACACAATGTATCCGTGTTATGCTGTAAACTAGTAAAATGGCTACAAAATACAGTGTAACTAATACACTTACCAAATATCTGGAATCCTCCGCGATTAGTGAGATTGTACCGGCTACCGTCAGGGAGTCGCTACATTCAGTCATGCAGATTGCCTTGTCCGAAGGTATGTCATTGCGCGAGTACGTGTACAAAAACCCCGTTACCGCCTTACGTCAGGCGGAATCCTGTTATGCCACGTGGCAGGGGTTCTGCAAGGACGTGGTCATGCACGGCGGCATTAAAAACGGGAACGAGGTTTACGCGGCTACCCGCGAGATTACCAAAATGATAAATCTCATGCTTGACCAGTCAAGAAAAGACCTGGAAAAAGTGAACGAGATACTTGCGCACGCGCCCGAAACAGAGGATACTAAGAAACGGGACCAGATAGTTAAAGTCATGTTTGAGAAAGCCATATCCAAAGGGGACACCAAAGCGCTCACGTATTTAGTGGACCGGATTGACGGCAGGCCCGCCGAGACACGGGTAGCCGATATTGATTACGATAACGCATATAACGTGTACGCTATTGTACATAGTCTGTTTGAGAAACAGACCGAGGTACTTAATAGCGGTTCCGGGACCCGGCTGATATGCACCAGCCGCCGTGCCGGAAAATCCACGTTGTTAGGTGCTATAGCGCTTATCGAGAGCCTGTATAAGCCTAATACCCGGTCAATAATTATCGGTGAGACACTGGAACAGACCGAAATTATTTACAACGGCGTATTTAACCAGATGATTTATGATCTGGATTTAAAGGATTCCAGAGGCAGGCGGCTGGATTGGAAACATTTAGAGAATAATAGCCAGATACTGATACGGGGTTTAAGTAACACTAAGGACCCGGACCAGATACGGGGACACAAAGCGAAAGTAATCGTCATTGACGAATTTTTCCACTTGCAGGGTAACTTGCTGGAATACCTGCAAAGGGAAGTGTTGCGGCCTATGCAGATGGACTACGCTGATGATTACAAGTTTATTTGTGCCGGAACACCGCCGCCCGTAAAAGGGACTTACGGGGAAAAAGCGTGGAAAGAGTGGGACGTTCCGCATTTCATGTGGACGTACAAGGATAATCCGCACCCGCTTGACGTGGATGACAGAGAGCGGTTTGTCCAGAATATGCTTGACGAACAGGGTCTCACATGGGATATGCCGTTCGTGCGGCGTGAATACGGCGGCGAGTGGATTTACGATGATGACCTGCTTCTATACCCGGATTTTCATACTTACGAGCCGCCTGTGGTCCCGCAGTTTCATATTGACATGGTACTGTTCGGTATTGATTACGGTGTTTCTGATTCTGACGCGCTGGTCGGTATCGCGTGGGACACTGTCGCGAGAAGGGGTTACGTTTTCCATGAAGACAAGTTCTCCCGTCTCGACATTCACGACAGGACCATTAGCCAGTTACAGTTTTTACGCCAGCAGGTGCTTGTGGCGTGGGACGAAGCGTTACAGTTTTTCCCCGGAATGGACGCGAGAGAAGCGAATAAACGTATTATCTGGGTCGCTGATGACAACGACCAGCATATTTCCGATGATTTTAATATAAATTGCCGTAATCCGGCCGATCCGTTGTTACGGTTAAACATTATGACCGCGCATAAAACCGATAAAGTGTTTATGCATGATAAAATCCGTGATTTATTGCGTACCGGTGGTCTGTTACTGCCTGTTGACGGGCACTCGGCGCGTGAATGTATATCCACCGTGCTTAAAAGAGGCGTTAACGGACAGGTATATCCTGAAATTGACGATAAAGCGTATCATCCTGACATATTACACGCTATCCGTTACGCTTTGTGGAATGTAATTGGTCAGGAAAACGAACATAAGAGGTAACAAAATGGGTGATGTAACTTTTGTAGAGCGTCAAGACGGTATCACATATAAAGCAATTGTTAAAAATGGTAAGGATTTTACTTATACACAGCAACTTGCTGGACAGCCTGAACAAATGATAGAAGAAAAAAAAGTACCACGTGAAGTGTTTGATAAGTTTGTTACAAGGTTTAGAGCGCACCAGTCAGCACAGCCACAACCAGCACCACAACCAGCACCACAACCAGCACCACAACCAGCAACACCATCAGCAACACAACCAGCAACACAACCAGCAACACCATCAGCAACACAACCAGCAAAAAAAGAAAATCAAAATGGTGATCGTGAGCGGATAATGGATGGACAACCGCCACCTGATCCAAAATCAGAAGAAAAAGATCAAACCATTGACGCGAAGTACAATGCTATGATATTCGCGCAGTGTGTGTCCAAGTTACAGGCGATTATGGCAAAACACCCTAACTGGAACGGTTTCCAGACATGGTATCGTTTGTTACTGAAAAACCGTAACAATGGTGAATTTTTAGATGGCGCGTGGGACCGTTTAAACGGTAAAAGTAACGGTACTATTAAAATACCAGAAGGGGCGCAAATTACACAGAGCACACAGAGTGCACATACGCATACGCACAAAAGACCGTCTTTTCTGGACGAGACACACCCGTTTTTTAACAACGCATGGGTGCGTACCGGAGGTTTACTGGGTAATTTGTTCCGTTATTTGTCCGATAGCGGGTTAAAAAACATACATACCGCGAGAAAACTGGTGGACGGGCCTATTTAATGTTTAATTTTGTGGATTTATTTTGCGGTATCGGTGATTTTTTGACGGTATGCAAGAGAAGCGGCATACCGTTGTCAAAAATTGTCGCTATTGATAATGATCCGTATAAAATACGGAAATACAAGGAAAACGTCGTAAAAATGTATCCGCAGGCACAAGTTGTGTGTCTAAACCGTGATGTTGATGAAAATATGGTGCCGTTTATACGTTCTTTTTGCGGTAATCATATTGATTTGTTAACGTTTGGTAGTGTTTGCAAGGATATATCATCGTTAGCAAACAGTGATCTGTGTATGCTTGTAAAACGTACCTTGTCTGGGGTGTCCGAGGATGAGATTAACACGTGGGACGAACAGAAAATGATTGCCGCTTTGGAAATGTTTCCACGGAGCGGGGTTACGTTTGTTAGCGGTTACAAGTTTTTAAAACAGTTACAACCTACTTACTGGTTTTATGAAAATGTGAGAAGTGTCCCGCGACAGTTTAATATGGTCTGTGCCAAGTTGTTAGGTTGTAATGTTGTAGAATATACCAGTGAAGACATAAGTCCGATACAGCGTAAACGGGTATATCTGACAAATATGAAAGATAACTGGAACTTTGACGCTTATGTTAAAAAGTTACTAAGTTACGACAAACTAAAGGACATGACAAACATTAACCTGTTTTTTCAGCAGTATAAGGGGCAGCGTAATATAGGCGAGTATTATAAATCATTATCCAAGATACCTGAGATTGATCCTGACGGGTGGTTGTATTATAGTCATACAAATAAATACAGGGCGATAATAAATAAAGGTTTTTTAAGAGACATAAAATCTAACTGGCAGATGGATGATCGCGGGTTATATGTGAAAATGCGTAAAGACGTTACAGGTTATTACCGTATCAATAGTGATTATGAGTACACGTTTGATTATACGTTGTTAGCACAGGTTGAAGGACAGGAAGTAGCGGATACACTACAAGTAAGAGAGCAAAAGTATAGGAAGAACGGGTTGTTACGGAAAAGTAGTAAACTGAATCCGTTAATCCAGGTGGATACGAATTATAGTGTCGACTACCCGTCAATGGAAGAGTTGAATGTTATAAGCGGACGGTTTAAAGATGATATTACGGATGATAATCTGGTTACGTTTTCCAAGATTATCGGGGACGCTTTACAGTTATCGTGGCCCGTGCTTATCATGAGCACGTCTGATCTCGGTAGTAATCCGGGGAATAAGTATCATTACGGACCGAAGAAAATGTTACAGGTAATAGGCGGTTACAATGGATAACGAGCAAAAGTTTCCGATAAATCTTGACGCCCCGTTAGACGTGTCCAGCGGTGATATGCCTGTTAACGTACAAAGTCCGAAATTCAGTTACAACAGACAGAAACTTATCGGAGGGGTGCTTCAAAATAGCGTTCGTTACGAGGCTGACGGTTGGGTAGCCGGATGGTGGGTGCATAATTTTGATTATATGGCGATGGGTGATTACAGTCTCACGCCTAACGATCTCGGCGAACTGCGTATCGGCAAACGGAGGTTTATTAAAGGACCACGGGACTATTGGGCCGTAACATTGAGAGACGCCGGGTTGTCGTTTTACTGGAACTTCCAGAACCAGTGGGAACAATGGATTGACGGAGCCGGGACCGTACAACGTATTAGTGATACGATAATGCGTATTACCGGGACCACGAACAAGACAACAGGCGTGGTTACGTTTACCGCTGATTGTAACGTGTATACCGGGGACGTGATTTCGTATAGTTCATCCGATCCTAGTCTCGTAGCCAGCGCGTATAAAGACAGTGGTTTTAACGTGTTCGCTATAGAAGTGCCGTCAGTGTTCGGGGCGCATTATATACATATCCGTTACGGCAGGGATAATATGTTCACCGGAGTAGCGTCAGAGTACAGTTACGATGGTACTACGCATACATGGGCTAATCTTGCCACGTATAGCGGTGGCGCTCCGGTAATCTTAAACCCTGAATATGTGTTACAGTCGTACTCGGTAGTTGACGCCGGGACATTGAACGAGGTACTGCGTGTTTTATTGCAGTGTACCGTATTGTTTGATGTAACCTGTGAGACCGTGTATACATGGAGACCGGTGAGGTGCTGGCCCGTGGAAGCCGGGTTTTCGTCAAACGGGCCGCCGTCAACAGGGTATCTGGGAGAGAGTGTCGGTAATGGTGTTAAAGCGGCAGTTAACCAGTTAGAGATAAAGAAACTGTCAGTGGACCCGAACATACAGTCGCCTACGGACTATATTACTGTTCCGACAAAACTGTCGGTGTACCCGAAAAGTTCGTGGGAGTTGACAGCCCCGTTGTGGTGTTTTATCCGTATTGACTTAGGAATGATGTGGGACGGTAGCCAGATACACTGGAAATTTGGTACGTCTGACAGACCGTTTTATTTTGAGGTAATGAATAGCGGTGTGCAACAGCCGGGTTTGAGGGCGCATTTAAACGTTACGGACTTTGACTTAGGTGAAGGTGGTCCGATTTTACATCAAATGTCATGTGATTCGGCGTCAAGTTTCACTAATGAGGTGTTAACATCATCTTTAGGTATTGACGATAATTTTAACATTGATATATTTTTTGAGATTACCGATCCCGCTGTCGGGCCTGTCGGGACACAGTTCGGCCCACGGATACGCTATAGTCTTATAGATAATAACCGTGGCGGGTGGATAATTCCGACACAGGATCATCTTAAAGAATCCCATGATAATCCTTACGGTAGTAAACCGTACTTCGGTTACGGTTACAGTTATACGTGGATTGATTTCGAACCTACCTCGCACCAGAACTGGTTATATCCTGTACTTGATTACGGTATTTCCGTGTTAAATGACCAGAGTTACAACTGGGCATGGACCGATGTTCCGTTGTGGCGAAAAAACGGCCTACAGCCGCCCCCCGGTATACCGTGGATGGATTTTTCGGAGGTAAGAAGGCCCGGACGACAAGATTTCATGTGGTACGCGAATAACAGAGCCCCCGGAGCGAATGACCAGTGGGGACAGGCTACTAATGAGTGGTCATATAACGCCTTCGCGTTTCCCGTGTGTTTTAAAGGATCAATGCTGTTTGATCTTGAGACAGTGGACGTAACAAACGCTGTATACGAGATAACGAACCAGAGAGGTCCGGGCGGGATACACGATCTTACTAACTATATGTTTTTGAACTGGAAAGCGTTTAATGACGGTACACAGCCTTCAATATATCTGAATATAGTGTATGACACGAAAATAGTTGTGGATATATTATGTACCTCCCCGTTATATTACGCGAATGTGGAAGAATTAGGGGACTTGGCGTCTGACGGTAGTAACTGGATATACTGGCCCAAGTGGATAAATGACAAGATGGTTAATACGTGGACGAATTATAATGAATCCTTCGGTATTAAAACAGGTCCCGCTAATAATATGGTTATGGTACAGAATACACAGTATTTTATCATGCTGGATAACCAGTTTACGAATACTATTGTTTGTACCCCGAATCCGGCTGAATGTGTCGGGGACAAGTTAGAAATACAGCAACATTTGGCAAATATCGAATTAACCTATGATGTGCCGGGTGTTTACACGCAGGATATAAAGATTCATATTGCTCCCGGTGAGTTTATAACAGGTGTTTTAGACAGGGAAGAAGTATCCAAGAAAACGCCTGTTAACCCGATTACGTGGGCAAATAATATAGCAAAATATAACTGGTTAGGTATTACCGATAGCAGGGTTGATGATTTACATGATCCGTCAGTTATGTGTTACAATATAAACTTTAAGATGGATAAACTGTATAGTGATATACAGTTGGATTTGTTTTATTGTTTCGTGTTTGATAAGTTAGGGATTATGACCGCCGCTAATATCGTGGACGTGGTAGCGGGTGATATTAACCTGACTACTGGATACGGTACACTGACTTATGACGGACAATATATCAATCACCCTGAAACCACGTTACAGATGTTACAGACCGGGGTAAATGATGTTATCGTATATGTTTCTCCCGCTAACAGGGCTGAAGTAAACTGGTTTCCGGCGGGGCTTTTTTACCGTAATAACGATCTGGTGCATTATATCTCGCATACCGCTAACCAGTTACGTTTCGAGTACATGGGTAAACAGTACGTTCTTACGATAAACAGCGCACAGGAGAGTTTAGTTTATACCGCTACCGATTTACGTGATAATAGTGTGCACGAGTTATGGCGGCAGGACGTAACTAATACTGTGTTATTTAAGAAACAGTTCTGGTCGGATGATGTCGGTGTTGAGAATTACTGGTGGATAGATGAGAACCATGTACTTGAATTATCCAAGTATTATTTCACGCTGTATGTGAAGGTTAACGCGCCTGATGACTGGGGCGGTAACAGATGGAACATAGAAAAACAGGCCCCGCGTGGCGCGTTTTTGACACTTGCTGATAGGTATTGGGCGTGTTCGTGTGGTTACGGGCAACGGGCTATGTTCTTTAAGATAGAACCGCAGGAAGACAAGTTACTGATACGGTATATAGCGAATATCGGAGGCAGTAACTGGAATATCGTGCAGGACCCGAACGTGAAGTTTACGACCGTAACGGTTCCGGTTATGACTGTACCACTTCCGGGCGCGTTATCCGGGACCGCTATTTCCGCGTTTACGCCGCTTGACCCGTATGGTATTGTTACCGCTTCGGATATAACGTCCACGGCACGGAACAATCAGTTGATAATCGGGTTCCGTATGGGACGGGGACTTACACAGTGGACACTTAAAATAAGCGGTAGCGGGTTTTCGGTGGTAAACGGTTACGGGAGTGTCGGGCTTGACGCTTCGTTAACCGGAGGACAGATTCCCAAAGTATGCTGTTCCGCGTCAAATGGGTTTAACGCTTCCTGTAAGCCGTTATCGGAGTTTAAGGATGACGAAAACAAGGGTGTGGATAACGAGGTATTCAGTGATAAAACAAACGTGTGGTTCGTGTATGACAGTGTGGATAACATTGTAAGCCATTTCCAGTGGACAGGTTCCGGGTGGTCTATGATTACGGTGCCTATGGCGAACAAGTACAATATGAAAGAAGAACATAATTTCTGGACTTCCATAGGTTTCGCCGACTTTGAACCGAAGGGCTTAAATCTGTTGTCGCTTATTTTGGATCAGGCTGGAAACGGGAACGGTAACTTGGGAGTGTTTACGTCTTTGATGTCCAAGTTATCGGATATTGCCGCGCCGTCTTACTGGCACCTGAAACCGTTAATGATGTTCTCGACAGGGGTAGTGGCGTCAGTATCACAGGTCGCATCGGTAACTTTGAACAGCACGAGCGGTGTGAAACTTAAAGACGGTAAGAACGCTAACGAATTGATTGTAAACCGGAGACGGTTTAAAAAATCACAGAACATTGATCTCGGTTCAATTACCAGCGGTATCAATACTATTATCGCGCTGGCTCCGTTTGCGCGGACTATCGCGTGGGACACGGTGTCGGCGATAAACCAGGAACAGTGTTCAAACGTGGTAAACCAGTCCGAGAGCCGGACTTTCGCGGCGAACCTGATGAACACGATTACCGAGTTAACAGTACGCCCGCAGTATGACGGTTTCATGTTAAACGCGAACGGTAACACGTTAGAAACTATCTCTTTAGATATGTTTTACAGTATTACCGATAACACGGAATGTTGGTCCGGTCCCGGTTTCGTAAACCATAATTTCATGAGTGTCGTTAGAGCGCAGTCTTTAAGTTGTAACCATGTGTTGAATGATCGTATCCGTATCGTGATACCTTTGATGTTTATTACTCAGATGTTAGTGGGTATACAATACGCGGCGGCGGACGCTATCTGTAACGGTATTGAATGGGCCATGAATAACGTGAAAGAACTTACGGTGTTCGGTGGTATCAATATCGGCGCGGCAATCGCGGCGGTAATGCTGGTGGCCCTGAAAGCGGCTGATATTTACCGTAATATGCTTAAAGTTATGAATGATAAGGGTGTTGAGGCTTTTTACGATAGTTTCGGCGGTAGTTCGATGCGTGTTTCGTTTCCCGGCGGAACCTATTTACGGAACGTTGACGCCGAGGGAGCGCATACCTACGGAACCAAGCCGTATAGTCTATTCTGGCCCGCTTACGGGGTTAACGAACCTGATACGGTGATACTGCCGGATGTTGAGGGCGCTATCCGGTATACCGATATATCGTGTGAGTTGAAAACCGGGAGCGGAATGATTCCGATAAAACGGGACGGTTTCTGTCCGAACAAGGTTTGCGCCAAGTTTAGTGATAATTTCGGGGCCAAGTACGCGGTGGCTACGGGGTCGTTAAAGAATAAGAATGTTAAACATACGATGGCACCGAACATGGCTGTTGTCGAGGGTATTACCGAGTATCTTACGGATTCTGATAACTTTAAGAATATACAGATAAATGTTCCGCACCCGCAGTTTACGGTACCGCCGATTATGGATTACAAGATTACGGCGCATAACTGGGACCTGTGTTTTAACGCTTCAATGGGCAAGATACTGTCAGTCGGTGTAGGGGACACTAAGGTAATTGACGGACCGCCGTCCAATATCGTGAGTACCGGATCATTTTTAGGCATAGCGTCCAGTTACACGGCTATCGAATGTTCCGATTTCGATGAAACGTTTTTACGTCCTGTGGCGGTAACTTCACAGGCTATCGGTCTTAACATAACCGGCATGAACGCGGTGCAGGAAGCGCGGGTATACCACGCTTTTGATAGCCAGTTTAACCGTATCGTGTCATGGAAAGGCGGAACGGGGTTAGACGCCGCAGGGCTTAACAGGCAGTATTCCTTTGTTATCAATAATTACTTTAAGAGAAGTAACATAGTTCCGCCTTCGGAGTTTCTGGGCCGGTTTGAAAGCGTGCCGAAGATAGCGATTAAAACGTACGGGGAGAGCGTATATAACTTTGTAACCCGTGTCGATAGTAACGCTGATTTGCCGTTTAACGTGAGCGGCGAGGACAGAGATAGCAGACGGTATAGTATTCCCGTACATAGTGATATATTACAGACGTTACCGGGGATGATGCGTACCATAGGTCCGTATCCTCTTGCCGTGATGGAAGGCGTTACTTCGTTAACTACGGAACTCAGGAACGCTAATCCGGCGGGTAAAGCGCCGAACAGTGTCGACTTCGCTATTTACGAAGATATATACCGCATGACTGACGAGTATATCGGCAAGATAGAACGTAAAAGCGGCTTATTAACGGCGAAAAGCGTAACCCCTTCGGCGGGGCTTATTCTCCTGGGTCCGTCCACGCAGGAAGCGTTTCTGTATTCCCCGGCTACACGGCACTATTACTCGTTCGGCGGCGGTCAGGAAATAAATAAAAAAGACGTGTTATCCCGGTTCGTGATGGCTGATACCGGACGGTGGGACTTTGTGAACCAGGAAGTTGTATTCAGGTGCCGTATTGACGATAACATTTTGAAAGACGATACCCACGGTAACATAATATGCAGGATTGACGGTGAGATAGCGGGTGAACTGTATCCGCCGCCTCCGACCATTTACTCGGAACGTTCCGGTTTCAAGATACTTTCGATGAACTGCGGACTGGTGTACCAGGGGCCGAAACGTTGTGTCGTTAACCGTTTTATCATACAGGAACTCATGTACGACCAGATAAAAGCGAACAAGGGTTTGTGGAAAAAACTGGACAGGTATGACTGGGACAAGGCGCGGGATTACGGGTGGGAGTATATAGATTACAATACTTACGCGCCGCCGAGCGCCGTGTTCGGATGGACACATAATCCGTACCGTCTTGCTACGGCTATGTTCGCCGTGGACGATGAAACCGACTGCAAGTTCGAATGGGAACTGGTGTTCTGTTGGACGGAACAGATGGAACGTATCTGGGAACAGAACGAGTATATTACGGTAAATATAGCCGGAGAGACAGTAGGTCAGGGTGGTCGGCTGTTATCTGACCCGACACATCTGTTTTTGTACAAAGAACTGTTTAAGACAGGTTATTACAGTACACGGTATCATAGTGGTAACGGTATCGGTAGCCGTGAACGGTTACTGGTATGGGGAGACGGATTACAGGCGTTACAACATTTCTCCGTGTACTGTAAGGAATTAACCAAGAAACGGACACAGCCGTTAGTTACCTCGCAAGTAGATATTCTCGAATTGACGGAGCAGTAAGAATGTGGAGTAAAAATGTACCGTTGACACATATCAAATGTGTAGTTAAAGTAGGATGTAACTATGAGTGATCCTAGAATACCAGCATATAATCCCTTAACCGCCAACAATATGCAGTTTAATCAATTTGGTAACGCACCGGGTAATTACGCAAAACAAACGTATAATCTGCCTCCTTCAAATAAAGAGGACGGTGAAATTATGCGCCAGAACGCCCAGAGAGCGGGACAACCGGTACAACAGTCAGCATATAATTCTTGGGCCAGTAAGAATCCTTTCGGTTTTTCTATGACCGGTAACAGTTTCGCTCCGTGGCCACAGCAACAAGGCCAACAACAACCACAATATCCCGGATTACCACAGGAGCAGGAAGAAGAACCACAGCAAGGGGCTGGTGATGGTAATTTCGCTTTTAATAATTACTGGACAAACGCTATCCGTACCGGATTTAATAACAGATATAAGAGTGTAACCCCTGATAACGCGCAAAAGGAGTATTTGCGGAACAAGGAACAGGAACACGCCGAGGAACAGAAGAAAAGAGCCGACTGGCAGATACAGCAGGGCAAACGTAATCCGTATAGTATCGCCGCCGAAGAAGCGGCGTTAAAAGCGTCAAGCGCACAGGCACAGAAAGTGGCGTCCCACGGACCGCAGTCCGGCGCGGCGGCGGCGTTTGACCGTGATATTGTCGAACCGGACGTGCAGAAACAGCGCGACTTTGCCGCCGAGAGATTTAGAGAGGGTACTGAAGAGAAAGCCAAAGCCGAGGCGCTTGAAAGACAGGCAATCGGAACAGAGGCTGACAGGCTAAACCAGAACGCGAAACAGGCACAGAGCGACCAGTGGAACGAAGAGGCCGCGAGGATTGCTAAAGGCGGTCCGGCGGAATGGGGAGAGGAACAGGGTGGTGGCGAAAAGAAGGAAGAACCGCCTGACGCTCCCCCGGATGACCCGCCGCCGGAGCCACCGCCAGGACCTACACCTAATCCGACTCCTTCACCGGAACCGAAACAGGAACCTGTTGACCCCGGTAACGGTGGTGGTAATGGTGAAACTCCTAATAATGGTGGTGAGGCTCCAAGTAACACTGTAACAGAATCTTCAGCGCGTGTAAATCGTCTTTTGGAAGGGGCTACAGCGGCACCGGAAATAATAGATGAATATCGTAACAAGTTTATGGATTTAATGCGAAAACGTAACGCCGATCCTAATTTTGACTCTAAGTTCGTGGAATGGGATAGACTTGCTAATGAAGCAAACGAAAAGTTAAAGTTTGTAGGTCAGCCGCCTATTACTACGTCCGCGACAAGTTCTAATCCTTACGGTGTAACAGGTGAAGGTCAAAATTATAGTGAGTCGCAACAATACCAGCGAAAAGAACAAGCACCATCATCCGTACCTGGTAATAAGCAACCTACTCCAACAGAGGCAGAAGGCGGTTACACAGGTAAAGGCGGGAAATACGAGCCTGCCGGAGTGGTACATAAAGGCGAGTATGTTGTCCCCAAGAAAGATGTTGATCAAACTACCGGATTACCTAAGAAGTCGTTCATACGGAACATTTTAAAAGGTATCGGCGCTGTCGACGGACCTGATGAACACGATACTCCTGTAGGTTATGCCGAGGCCGGTGCGGATAAACAGGAACAGTTACGAAAGACGATAATGAAAAATATGGGCGATGTTACCGGAGGGCTGTTAAAGAAACAGGAACCTGAGAAACCACAGGAACCTGAGCCACAGGAACCTGAGCCACAGGAGCCGGAGCCGGAGCCGGAGCCGGAGCCAAAACAAATAATCCCGAACGATAACACGACAACTGAACAGGAATTGTTGCAGAGTGCCAAGATACGAGTTGACGCCCGTAAACATCCGTATACGCCGGATCAAAATGATCCTATGCAGGTGTTACAAAAGACTGTTGATCCTTCTGACGCGGAACAGTTGTTAAAGAAGTTACATGATGACGAATACCAGGATGTTCTGTATACCGCTTATAACAGCGGATCACAGCCGCCTAATAACATACCTCCCGCACAGAATAAATTAAAACCGTCTAAAGGTAATACCGCTGTTACTAATACCGCTGATACGGGTTTAAGCGATGACGAACAGCAGAAACTTACGGAGTTCGCGGAACGGTTGAAAAAGTTACGTGAGGAGAAAAAGGACACGCCACGGAAAGCGTGGGACACTAGTCCCCTAAGTTACGGCGTGGCGGAGTTATCCAGTGGCTTGGGCCACGCGGCGGGAGCGATGTTTAAAGGTGTTGGAAATATTGCCGGAGCCGGAGCGAAAGGGTTGGGAGCGCTTATCGGAGCGGGTGCCCGCGCTTTAGGCTCCCTTCCCGCCGCTATGGATACCACGTCCGAGGCACAGAAATCGGCGTTCGGCGGAACGGCGTCAGGTAGCGCGGCTAAAATGGGCGCGGCTCTCGGTCAGGCGTTCGGTACTGGCGCGGATGTCGCGGGTCAGACTGTTGGCGAGGGTCTCGGTGCCGTCGGAACTATGGCTTCGGACGTATCCACGTCTCTGGGAGACACGGCGGCTAATATCAGTGATATTATCGGCGACACGGTACATAATTACGCGCAGGAAGTAAACGACACACAAAAACTTGAGGACCTTCAGGACCTGCTTTTAAACCGTATCCATGAACATATACCGGAGTTCAAGGCGCTCGGACTCCCGGTAAACGATCCACGTATCTGGGACTTTTTGCGTGTCATGCTTAACGCTGACGCTAATATGTACCTGTCGAATAACCGCGTGCAACAATCACGGTTAAAGCAACAGTTACAATCGAGAAGGTAGGTATAATGAAACCGTATAACAAGTACGCGGCAAACGTGTTGTATGCTTACCAGTCCGTACTCAGTGATGAAGACTGTAAACAGATTATCAGTAAAGGTGATCCGAAAGAAATCGCGGCTATGATCCTTGAACACGGGCCGCCGTTCTCTCGGCAGGAAGTGATCGCGCTTGTGGAAGCCGCCGGGGACATGGACGATGATCATTCGTTTTCCGCTGACGGTAAAGCGTGGAAAGATGACACGTTGGACAAGTACGCGAAATATATCCGTAACTACAAGTACACGTATAAAGAAGAAGCCAAACAGATTGATCCTTCGATTGACACTAACACGGAGCATAACGGACCTATGGCACAGGACATTGAGAAAGTAAATCCGGCGGCGGTGGTGGAAGACGCGAGCGGTTACAAGACGGTTGACACGGGCCGTCTCGCTTTGATGAACGCCGGAGCCATTGCCGATTTAGCCCGTGAGATACAGATGTTAAAGGACGGCGCGTAATGAATGAGTTAATGCTTTTTTTACAGAGTCTCGGTATCGGTCTCGGAGAGTTAGCAAAACTGGCTCCGGTAATAGTGCCAATAGTGGAAGTAGTTTTTGGCATTAAGGCTGTTAACGCTTTAGGGGACGCTTTTAAGGAAGCCACCGCAAGTAATGACAGGAAAAAGTTTGAGGACCTTGTAAAACAGGCGGAAAAAATAAGTAAAACAGAGGATGAAAATAACGAACGTGATCCGTTTAACAGGGCTAAAGCGGAAGAAGAAAAACGGAGAGCGCGATACCGGAACGATGAAGACAAGTGGGATAATACCGGAATTAACGCCGAGATAAATAACGGCTGGTCTTACGGTATGGGTAAAGGCGAAGACGGTATTAAAGAGGCTAAAGACTTTAAACCGTATCTACAGGACGCCGACCCGCGTAATCTTGTTGAGAATGACTGGCGCAGGATAAACGATGAACGTAAGGGCGAACTTGACCTGCTGGCACAGAAGTTACTCGGAGACAGTAAGACTTTTACGGGCAGGTCCCCGGCGCAGACGGACGCTTATGCCCGTCTCGCGGACGCTTTTAACGCGCAAACGTATCTTGACATAGGCACGTGGAAACGCGCCACTGACAGGTTCGGTCCCGGTCCCGGAGAAGCGAAAATTGAAAAGAACCCGGCACAACTAAACACACAAGATCAGAAACAGATGGACAAGTTACGGGAAATGCAGGGGAAACTTGGCGACAAGCGTTTACAGGATGATACCGAGTGGCTGAAGAAATTACGGGACGCCAAGATGGATGAAGCGCAGAAACGGCAGGACCAGTATTACAAGGAAGCGTTTTTTCCGGCTGACTTCAAGATGGACGCGCTCAAACAACAGTATAAAAACTGGCTTCAGAAAGACCTGTACGAATACCAGCAGAGACTTACTCAACTGGATATACCGTCAAAAGAAGCGAACACCATGCTCGCGCAAATTAAGAGCGGTAACTACCAGATGTATATGATGTACGCTACGGCGAAAAAAATGCCTGTTATGAGTCCCGAACAGTTTCTCCGTGGCGCTATGTCAGGGCCTATCATGTGGGCCGTTAATAATAACGAGTTATCATATTTTGACGGTATGAAGATCATGTCGGAACTTGAAGCGGGACAAACAATACAGGCTTTCAGGGCTATGTACGATATGTTAGGTAAAAGTACTAATCCGATAGCCCTTGCTATACGGTCAATGATGGATCAGTTGGCTAAGGCCGGATACGAAGGTATGGATATGATACTACAGGTATTACCATCCGCGCTTAGTAAGTTCTTTAAGGCTGACGAACAATCACGGAGTATCGCTGAAGCGACAAAGAAATACTACGAACGCGGTGGCGCTGAGTATGATTCTATGTATGATCCGAGTGCTACTTATGATTATAGTTGGCTGACGGAGAGATAATGTTACAAATCAACCTTAAAACTTACGCTTCCGACTGTCTTGAAGACGCTATGCGGTTGTCGGAAACCAAAGCGCTTAACTCTTATAACTGGTCCGACTGTCTCGACACGTTAAATTACGAGTGGTCAGACCTTTATAATCAGATAAGCATGGTGGACGAAGGTTTTTACTCGATAACGGCGCGGCTTACCAAGAAACTTACCAAGTTGCCGCCGTTCGTGAAAAACAGTGTGCGGGTGTACGGGGCACAGGCTTCGAACACGTATAACAGACAGATGTTCAGGGAGAGCGGTTACAATGATTTACAGGGATACGGCACTTATCATATTTCCGGTTTTGATCTGTATTGTCCTGATGTGGAACACAGGACGGTTTGGTTAAATTATGTACCACAGCCGAAACAGTTATTCTTTACCAGGAATAACCGTGATCCGAAGATTTACGAGACGTTTACGCCTGTCGTGTCTCTGGATTACAATATGTACACGTTAAAAGTTACCGGCGGTAAGTATCTCATGGAATATAAGAACCGTCTGTTAGCCGAGTATGATGCTGACATAACGGCGATACTTACCGGAAACACAGGGCCGGACTGGAATATCGTGTACATTACCTGTGATTTCCCTTACGTGTTTGTAACGTACAAGCACCAGTTTACCGGGGAATACTGGTCCGGTTTTTATAAGGACGTGATTACGAATGACGAATTTATTGAATATAATCCGTTCGCGTGGACCGGACGTAACAGCAATGTCGAGTATTTAAAATGCAAGTGGAATGACAAAACCGGTCTCGGTGTGGTGGTTAAAGATCACAATGATAACGGCGTGATTAAGGAACTAGGGTGGACGCCTGATAGTCTGCTTACGTACCCCGCGCCGGAAATGTACCGTTTACTGGTGGCACGTGTAGCCGAGAAGTTCAGCGCGTTGAACGAGAGTACGGTTATGGCTGTGGCGCGTGAACTTGAAAAATCAAACCGCGCCTTTAATAACTTCATGGGTAAGAACAAGAGCGCGTGGAAACGTTTAGACAACGTTAACGGCCCGTCAATCGGGGACTGGATGTAACCATGTACAATGAAACCACAAAACTGGCGCATACGTCTGTCGGCGACAAATACACGAATAACCAGTTCGAACAGTTGGTAGCCAAAGCGCGTGCTGACGGTTACAACCGTGAGCAGGCGATACAGATAGCGAGAAAAGCGCAAAAACGTCTGAACAATACAGAGACAGGAGTAGCGGGACATAGTGTCGGAGTAGCGCATAAACCTGTTGAAAGGTATTTAGCGATCAAAAAACGTTTGGGACTTTTGAAATAATGTATCTGTAAAATATGATATTGCAGATACAACTATACTAATGTATAGTTAAAATGTTTAAATAAACAGATTTTTTTCATGGACTATTTGGCCCGTGGTCTGTTCCCTTGCCAGTCTGACATTATCAAAATGATCCGTTCGAATAAACGCGAGTGGACATTTAACGACAAGTTTGAATACCGTATGTTATTGAATCTCACTAACACCGGCGGTACTTTGAACAGTCAGGTATACCGTGAGAATATAGGACTGGTGAAGCCCGGTTCTCTCGGTTACGGTATCTATCACGCGACCTACGGACACATTTCCGATGGTTTTGACGTGGATATGATGTTAAACCTTGAAACTGAAAACAAGAAAGCCGCTTTCGAACTGGACTACGCGACACGCTTACATTCTTTGCGCGTGAACGTGGCGTCCATTTTCAAAAACCTCGCCATTCACGGTCAGTACGGTGTAATCCACCAGTTACGGGCGACTATCGCCGCGCCGAACATTGATTCAGGATATAACCCGCAACCGAACACGGGCTTTACTCCCGGTCTCGGCGTACCGTTTACCATTAGAACCCCGGTAAACGTGTTCTCCAGTAACTTCCAGCGTGGCAAGTACTTCATCAAAACACAGAGGCCCGCCGCAGGTTCCGGTATCAGTAACGGTCCATGGGCACCCGCTGACGGCGCGGAACTGTACATGGTATTGGATAACCAGTTAGGCTGGTTATCGGTGCTTCCTGTCGGTACGGCGGTAAGTCCGTGGGAGGACGGCGACTTCCTTGAAATCGCGCAGAACCGCGAAGTTGTGGGTATGCCCCCGACTTTCTTCCATAACTGGAATTACGGCGGTATCACCGTAACTACCGGACCTTACGCGGGTATTTATGACGAATTCGCCGGAACCGGCGCGTACACCGCCGGAGAGGACGCGATTACGGGTTCAATGGAAGGTCTCGCCGACCTGTTCCCGTGGTACACCGATCCCGCGTCCCCGAACACCCGTCTCGGTCTTGACATGGGTTTCCGTAACCAGCCCAACCGCCTGCTCTTTAGTCAGCAACAGGCCGGTTCTTTTATCGTGCAACAGCCCGGTGAGCATATCATCGACTGTATCATGCGTGGTGCTTTACAGGCTAAGGCTTCCTGTCCGTATGCTGACATCGGTATCTGGATGAACGAGTATACCCGGCAACAGATGGGCTACGAAGAGGCCGGGAACGTTCGGGTAATCCGTGATAACTTTACCGCCGGGAAAATCGTGTATCAGAGAGGTATCACGACTCATGATTACCAGGTCGGGAACGCGGTTATCAAACAGGTGCTTGAGGACCAGAATATGCCTACGGATGTTATTCTTATCGGGCCGCAGAACCAGATTAGTTATAACTGCTGGGACAATTCCGAGATGCAGATTGAAAACTTTATTCAGGAAACTTGGGGTAAGAACCCGCCCCCGGATATTGAGGATGTGGCGCTCCCGGACGAACTGTTGGCTAAAATGGACTTTAGCCAGCGGATTATTATCGGTCCCCCGTCCATGACTGACGGCGGTATGTCTACCGGCTGGTCTCTGGGCAACCGTATCCGGCACCCGAAAAACGCGGTAAACGTGGCTTACGTGGAAGACGGGGCCTTGTTCACCGAGTATCCCTACGCTTATACCGTAGTGAAACTCCGGGAACCGATAACCGATTTGGCGACCGTATAACTTTTGGTATTGACACGGCCTTGAAAACCGTGTCAGTATATTAGTATCTGATACGCCGTTGGCGATGAGGATAATTGACCTACCGTCTACCTTGTCTGGGCGGTAGGTAATTTCTGACAAGGAGAAATAAATGATGTGTACAGAACTTAAACTGGTCAAACAGATACCAGCAGATGATCAACAGATGACAGTTGACCAACTCGCACAGTATTTCGAGGTGAGTGTCAACACTATTCGTAGACGGCTTGAGAAATTGGGCATTGAACCTGATGTTAAAGGCTGTCATGGCGGCGATGGACTTGGTGGTTCAATGGCTTCGACTTACCAGTTCCGAAAAATCAGAGATGGATTTTCGGAATTTGAAGCAAAGACTGTAAGCGCTGACGCTAAGGCTGTTATTTTGCATGATGCTATCGAGAACCTGCGTAACGATGACAGCAAGCAAGCCACTGAAGCAATCATGGCTAACACGCTCGGTTTTATGCAAATGTTGTATGAACGTTTGCAAAAACAGGAAGATACTGTCGAACAACTTGAACAACAGGTTGAAGTTTTAGCGGAGGATAATCAGGAACTTAGAAAAGAACTCGATATTTCCACTTCCGTTTGTACTGTTGAGACTTACGCGATCAATCACCGTTTGACCTGCACGAGAACACAGGCCGGTGTTATAACAAAGAAACTAAAGGCGCTCGGTTACATGAGTGATGGTAAAGTGCCTTCTAAATATGATAATAACCTTCCCGCTACGGTGTGGAAGATTGAGATACTGGATAAAGCCTACGAACTGGGATTTTTTGGCTAAGGAGACAACAATGACAAACGGAACCAGCGCTTTAACACTAGTAAAGAACGATGATAGTCTTATGACTATCGAACAGATGGCGGTACGTGAGGGCATTACGCCTGACGCTATGCGAAAGCGTATTGTGAAAGCCGGTATCATGCCTGTCAAAGAAGTCGAACGTGGACATGACGGGTCATCCCCGGCACTGTATAATTTTGCAAAAATACAACAAGTATTTTTGCAAAACTCGGTCAAAGAACTCACGGTTGAGCAACAAATGCAAGCGACAACCGATTGGGTAGAGACACTAGACGCCGAGCAGACCTACAAAATCGCGTTACAACTTCAAGCGGTCGCGTTGAAGAAACTTGACGATAACATGAAGTCAATGGCGGCTGAGAAAAACAAATTACAGATTGAGTTGGATCAGGCGAAAGAGTGGTATTCGGTAAAGAGGGTACTGAAAGAGACAGGTGAAGAGTACGATTGGAGACCGTTAAAGAAATACTCGATTGCCAACGGTTACGATATGCCTAAAGTATTCGATAAAAATTATGGTAACGTGAACGCTTATCATATTGAAGTCTGGCACGATGTTTACGGATTGGAGTTATAATGGGACTGATAGTCGGCGGAACACAGATAGCGAAACCTTTTAGAGACGGTACACAATATAATGCCTATATTAACAGTAAACTGGTGTGGTCATATACGCCGACTCCGAAACTATTTGTATGGCTCGGTTTACACAGATTATCAATGTATGTCGGTAACGGTATATTTGAGCCTGTTAACTGGCTTTTTAAAAACAGCGTCCAGCCTTTAATGATATTTGATCCTAATGGAAGGGTAGTATGTTATGAAGGTGTGAATTCATGGAGAACAAGAGTACTTAATCCTGCATCAAATATGGCTAATCCGTGGTACAGTCAGACAAACGGAACAATTAGCGGAAATAACTGGGCATTTAATAAAGGTCATTACTCGTTTTATGATTATATGAACGCATACCCGCGATACACGACAACAAATATGGTTACACCGTTTGGGTGGTATATTTATGGTGGCGGTCAGAGGTGGTCGACATTTAGTTTGTCAGACACAACTAGTAATCCGATAAGTACACCAACTACAATGAATTCTTCTTTAAGTTATATTTGTGTCCGTGTTCAACCGTGGTATACTCGACAATATATACATCCTTTACAATATGCGTTGTTATCCAGAGTAACTACTCCGCCGTATAATGATGGTAATAGTTACCAGATAAACGCGGCGTCATTGAACGATTTACGACAGAACCAGGTAGGTGGATCATATAACACGGGTAATATAAATACTACAGTTTTATCAACGTTGTCCCCGTATTCATTTTCTAATTTCATGGCAGATGTTAATGGTACAGTGAGCATGGGACCTGTTAAAACTAGTTTAGCATCAGGCACCGCGTTAGTTTTAGGATCAGCATTTACAAATACAGGGACTTATTTACCTCCGGCGAACCAACCGTGCGGGGCACATTATGTGCGTGCCGGTGTGAGTGATAGTTCCGGTACTGAATTAACTCATGTTGTGGTGGGCAACTATATATGGCTTATGAATGATACTACTATTATCAGTCAGCAAAATTACCAGACATACATTGACGGGAGTCGTAATTATAATGATAAAGTATGGGTACATCCGTCAAAAAACATTATAGTCGTACATACAAGACACGCGGCAAACAATTACTCGGCAGGTACTATCTGTTACATAGATAATAACGGGAACTGGGCCTCTCATAATATTGTGGACAATACACTTGGTTTACCTATCCTCGGTACAATTACGGATGTCAGAGTTGACCCGTTTGATAGTAATTACGTGTTATGTACTTCTGATTACGCCGCGAGAACCGGACAGGCGGCTGTGTACCGTATAAATACTAACACGGTTACTCCGTATTACGCCGACCAGTGTGCCACGCAAAACAAAACAGCACAGTTAAACTGGGATGTAAAGGCCGCTGATATAGCCGTTGCTGGTGGTCCATACGCGAATAACAGTAGTCGACTTAACAGACTTCCTGTTTGCAGATTTTATATGTTCAGGGCGTAACAGATGAAAACAGAAAAAGGAACCAAAGCGTTAATCGAACTCTCGGACGTGATGATTTGCGCGTCTAATGATTTTCACTGCCTGCATTTTAACGTTACAGGTACGGATTTTGACACGTTACATCGTAAGATATTAAAAAAGTATTATGAACAGGCGGCGGATGATTATGACGAACTTGCCGAGAAAGCGCGGTGTTACGGCGCTACAATTCCCAACGCTTCCCAAGCGGCTGAAAGGATAGGTTACAATGTTCCTGAAAGTAATATCACTGATAGAGATACTACTGTCTCCGAAACACAAAAAGTTCTGGATTTGATACTTGAACAAATGCTTATAGTGTACAGGTATTTCAATAGGATAGAGGATTGCCCGGTGGCTGTCGGTATTGCGAACTATTTGCAAACCCGGCTTGAATACTGGAGCAAGGAAGCAACATACTTTAATAAAAGTAGAGGCAAAAATGAGCGCGTTTAGTAACTGGAACGGCCCCGATTGCGGTGGCGGCGGTAATATATTACTTATGCAGAAGATACAGGAGTTCTTACAGAAAGTACAGGACTTAAATAACCGTATCTACGCGATGAATAATCCACAGAACGGAGTCATTGACACGTATGAAGTGATTACCAGACGGCTAAACGTAAGCGAACTGCTTAAAGTAGCGGATAGCCTCTGGGCTGACATGAACGGCGTAGTGGCGAACAAGAAGTTTACCGCCGAGAAAACGTTAACCGCTGTCGGTAACGCCAACTTTAAAGCGGATGTTACCATTGACAAGGCACTGACTGTTGGAGACAGGATTGATACTCCTGTTGTGAGCGCGGCTACCGTAAACACGACTTCCCTTAACGCTAATATCGTGAGCGCTCCGGTTATAAACGCCACCCGTGATCTGATTACGCCCCATGTAACGGCGACCGCTGACGTTAAAACCCCCGTGCTTGAGGTATCCAACACCGACAAAAGCGGGTTTAAAGCGGGAGACGTTGACTTACAGCGTATTTTCGCCGGAACCGATTTCCAGTTTGATAAGTTCTGGACTACGCAGTTACTTATTAAACAGCAGTCAGGGAACCAGTTAACGGACGAACTGAGTGATATTACAGCCATTGCGCGACTCGAACACGCGCCTGTTGACGCCACCGCGAAATACGTGCCGTGGCCCGTCAAACCCGCCGTGATTTTCGGTTTCCAGACTAACGGTCCCGCTGACGGAACCAACATTAAGTTCGTGGCGATTGTAACGCCGTCCAATAGCCGCCTGCATGACGTGAATATGCCCCACCCCACGCCGAACCCGGCGCAACCCGGTACGGGACCTAATCACAGCACCACCCAGGTACAGAACCCGCCGTACTGGACCGTTAATGACGGCTCTGTTGACGGACCTGTGGACACGGACCAACTTAACCAGACACAGTTACCGGATAACGAATACAGTAATATCAGGGATGAAGCGGCGTTTACCGTAACCTACAGTATCGCTAAGAATGTTAAGAACTTCAGGTTCGGCGTGTACGCTTACGACCGGAATGACGCCGCCACGGGCAGGACCATTACCGATTACTATTTCGGTATCCGTTGCTCGTCAACCAACCCGCTTGCCGGGGCTTCACTTAAAATAAGCGCGATAAACGCCGTGGAGCCGGATCATCACTTGCTCGCTATAGCGTCAAGGGTACGGGAAGTCATAGTCCCTGACGGCTCGTTACTCGCGGCGGGCGTGGTCATGAGCGATGTGGTTTCGTCAGAGAGTATGTGGGCCAACAGTTACCGTGATCTTCACGGGCACTATTTCCTGAGAACCAATGAGACCGTGGACCCGAAACAACTGATTGTAGGCGACACCCGGTTACAGTTGTGGCTCAGGGGTAACACTACCCATCCGTGGTACAAAGACAAAGATGGCAAGGAACAGGAAATACTCCTTGCTGGTGATATTGCGAACAATATCCGCCACCAGGGTACGGTCATGCTCTTTGATTACGTGGCCCCGGATGATCCGAACGCATGGACTATCAATCCCGCCACGGGGAAACCGTACTGTCGCCTGCCGCAAAGAAACCCGATTGTCATTGATAATACCGGAAACGTAACAGAGGACCTGTTAAAGAGTAACTACGACGGTCGGCGGTACGCGCTCATTATACCGGATGGGACTGGCGGCAGGGCAAACGTGGACTGGAACGGTAATCCGCCGAAGATGATAGACCCGCAACAGATTATCCCCCGGTTGTTTGACGTTATCATCGACCCGGTTACAAATGACATAACATACGTTGAGGTGCTGAATGATCCGGCCTTACCGCCGCCGTGGATTAACGAGTTTGACCCGGCAAGAGCGCAGGCTTTCCACTGGTACGTTGACTGGTACGAACGCGGGGATGATAACTTCTATCACCAGACGGAGATTGTATGGTCCCCGTTCCTACAGCACGCTATCGGTGATGATTACGTGGTCGAAGTAAACCTCATACTTGAGGATTACTATAACAAACTACAAACCGATACCCTGTTAGATAAAACGGACGCGATTGACGGTATGCAACCTGACTGGGTTGACAGACGGACCGATATTCCGCATCCCCGGAAACCGGGGCTCGCTCCGAACCCGGCGTTCATACAGCACCAGCCTATCGGTATGCCGGGTAAACTGGTCGGTTTTGATTACCGTAAAGCGGAACTCTCGAACACGCCGTTCAGCGTGGTAAGAGCCCCCGATTACCGGACACCGATACAGAACACTTCGGTAAATGATCCTAATACCCGGAAATACTGGAATAGCATAGTGGGTATGCCTTACGGTGAGGATATTCCGACACATATTGACGGCATGAACCACGTGCTTGTGTATGACCAGAAACAACCGGACGTGTTTACGAATGTCGAACAGAACAATATCGGCGGCTGGAAACATTATATCTATGACCCGACACCCGTGGCGGGGTCAACTAATCCCGTGGGATATGTTACTACGGCTGATAGCGCGTCTCTGGGCGGCGCTAAGATTACCAACACCATAGGTAACGCGCAGTATGTAACGGATATAACGTTCCCGCGTATCGAGAGCAGGATATCTGACGCCACGTTACAGATTGATTACGTGGCGTTGGGTATAGCCGCCGCTACCGTCCTGCTGGATACGGGACAGGTTGTTACTCCGAACAGTAATATCACACAGGTTGTTTACAGCCAGCCTAAGCCGCCGCGTATCGAACCAGATGACGGTCATAACCTGTATATGCTCGATTACGATGTCGCGGCGCAAACGTGGACATTTAAATCCGTGGAGGTACTCTAATGCACTCGATAGGTGATTACGATTTACAATATATCGCCGGTATAAGCGCCCCTTCTTCGGCTGTTGACCGTATACAGGGAACATATAACTCCCCGACACACGGTCCGCAACCGCGCTTGTATAACGCCGTAATTACCGACACGGCAAACTTTACCGCTGACGTGGCGGCGTTAACCAAGTCCCCGTACCAGGGTATCTTTAACATCATCCAGTATCTGCCTACAGGACACGTGGCGGAACTGTGGTCGTGGGAAATTGATACTACTCTGGTTCTGACAACATCCCCCGTGCAGTATCTGGGCACGTTTATCATCCCGAACTGGTTTGTCGATACTACCCTGCTCCGGTACGGGCAAATCACGTTAACCCTTGTGGACGATAACACGGACCTCGGTACGATACAGAAAGAAGACGGTATGACCATTTTCAATTCGGACCGACAGCAAATAGGCGTCTGGGACGCGGCGCATAATTACTGGGTATGGATAGGCCAGACCGCCGGGGCTTCGTTTCCGACAGGCGGCATACTTGAATTCACGTGGACCGCGATTACTCCCGCCGGATACAAAAAATGTGATGGCACGGAAATAGGCCGCACCACCCCGCTCGGCACCGTTATCGGGGATCATTACGGTCCCGGAGACGGTTCAACCACATACAATCTGCCGTATCAGGTAGATAGAATAATAAAGGACTAACACATGGCATATCCTGATTTTGTAGACGTTATCAATCCTTCGTCAACCGGAACTCCGTTATCCCCGCCCACCATATCTCTTACAACCCGCCAGTACACCGACACGGGTCTCGCTATGAAAATTGACATATTGAGCGGGGCAACTACCGGAAACGTGCCGTTTATTAACGGGACTACCGGTATGCTTACCGACAGCGGTATGGCGGGTCCGGCGTTCGGTTTCATGAGTACGGTGCCTACAGCCATACCGGGACGTCTGGCGTTCTTTGAACCCGGAGGCATGGGACAGGTAGGTCCGTCCTCACTTAGCGAACAGGATATTGTTAACATACAGACTAATATCACGCAGATACAGAACGATCTGACGGTCCTTAACACGCAGATTACCAATATCACCCAACCCGGCGGACAGATTGATCAGATAATCAATGACATAACCAATATACAGGGTGATATAACAAACATACAGAACGATATAACCACCCTCGCTAACGGGAAAATGGACAAAGTACCGACCGCCGTAAGCGGTAACGTTGCCACGTTTAACAACACCGGGCAGGTTATAGATAGCGGCAGTCCCCCGGTAACACAAACCATACTCGGTAACTATCTGCCGTTAGCGGGCGGCACCATGACCGGGGATATTCTCATGAATAACGGCCTCAAGATAGAGGCTATCGGTAACGCCGATACCGATGTCGGACTGTACTTTTATCCTAACGAGATAAACTTACAGGCCACGGCGCTTCACGTCGGTAGTCCGTTTGTTTCCGCGTATTTACAGGCAGTGAATATTGCCGGAAACAGCAATTCCGGCGTACAGGTGGAAACTGACCCGGCGTCCGGGCACCATTCACGGGCCTCGATATTCGCCGAAGATGATCTCGGTAACTGTGAGATTGAGATATTTATCAATGACAGACAGGCTGACCCGCAAATGCGGTTACAGGGTGTCAAAATATCCAACCTCACCGATCCCGTGTGGAAATATGACGCGGTACACAAAAAGTACATTGATGATATTGACAGTAACATAACACAGGGACTATTACCGCTTAAAGCCGACAAAGTGTATCCCCCGGCCCCTCCGGTAGGCGCTATAGCCGGACTGGATAGCGGAGGGAACCTGATTATATCATCCGTAAACGAAACCGATATAACCACCATTACCAATAATATCGCCAACCTACAGTTACAGATTAACTCCATGCAGGGCTTGGGCGGTAACTTTCTCGGAACCGTACAGAACGAGACCGATATACCGACATTCACGCTACCTCCCACGGCGGCGGTTAACGACTTTGTACACGTACAGGTCGATAACGCGCACGGCGGTTCGTCCACTTATTACGTGCTTACCTCGTTAAGCCCGGTAACATGGGTATACGGCGGCACTTATAGTACGGGAGCCACGGGGTTCATGGCCCTTGTTACCCCCGCCGTCAACAACCATATCCTCGCTACGGACGCGGCGGGACAGGCGATTGATAGCGGGTTTACCGGAAACAGTTGGGTACACTCGGTTCCGACAGCGGTTTCTAACCATGTAGCCGTGTGGAACGGTGCCGGACAGCAGTTGGACGGCGGTATCAATATCAATGACCTTGCCACGTTAACGGCATTGCAGGGTGAAGCCACGGCGCGGCAGAACGCGGACGCCGCCTTGCAAAGCCAGTTAACGCTATTAAATACCGCTATCACGACCGAGACGGCGGACAGGATTGCCGCCGACACGATATTGCAGACGAACATCAATAACGTGATTACGGCGTACCAGGCGGCGGACGCGGTTATTATCGCTGACCTTACGCAGGAAGTAACGGACAGACAAACCGCCGTTACAACCGTGCAGACGAACCTGACTAATCACATTAACGATGCTTCCAAGCACATAACCGCCACGGACAGAGCGAACTGGGACGGCAAGGCCACGGCGGTTCCCGTGGCGGTGGATAATATCGCCACCGGTAGCGGCACATTCATCAAAGACAGCGGTATAGCGATAAGCCATGTGGTGTTAAGCGAGGTGCCGACTACGATTAACAGAGTGGCTTTGTACACGACACAGGCCGCCGCTTTAACCGCGTCAACCGCTAACCCGACGTGGCTGTGTTTCTTCCCGGAGTAAATTATGCCTAGAATGAGTTACGGCCCGATGCCGTGGAACCCGGAGTTCTTCGAAAAATATCGCGCCGTTAACAAATCGTACAAGGAACGCTCCGGGGTTAGTAACAGACTGTTACGCCGGGACGGGGACTTGGTTTCAAGCGGCTGGCGTCCCGCGTACCAGACTAACATAAAGGACGCTTCCCACTGGGAACGGGTGCAACTGGCTGACGGTACGGTACACATGGTGCCGAAAGCCGATTACATGGAATATTTTAACTTTTACGCCGATAACCACGTGCCCCCCGATATTATCGAATACATCAGTACCGCGTTTGTCGAACGTGAGGGCAGATCGAAGTATGTCGAGGTAGCGTGCCCGCAGGGGTGTCATATTGACACGATAAAATATAACGCTACCAAGCAACTTATGAGCGTTTCTTTCCGTAATAACGGCGCGGTTATCACCTGTTTCAGGGTGCCTAAAGAAGTGTACGCGGAACTTGAGCAGGAAGCGCTTAACGGTACGGTGAGCATGGGCCATGACTTGAAAGCACGGCACCTTGTCGGTATCAGGTTCTGGGACCTTATGCGTATACGGGGCTCCCGGTACGGTATGCGTTACCAGTTCACGTATAGCGTGGAAGGCGCGGGAGAGGCGGCTCCGAACATAGAACCTGAAACATCGTACACGGTAAATAATGACACAAAATCCGATATTGCCGGGAACGGAAATACGGAAAATAATACAAATAAGACAACGTTATTCAACCGTTATGATGACATTGTAAACAAGCGTTTTCGCGGACAGTCCCGTATGCTTAAAGACTGGGCGGTACTGAAAGCAAGCGAGAACGTAAACGCCGCCGAATCATGGATGAAAGGGAAAGGGTTACTGTAGATGTATGAAAAGGGGTTACTGTAATGACCAGAGCCGAACAGAACGAGATTATTATAAATAAAATAACAGATAAATTACGTGATCTGCCTAATATACAGCAGATTATCAGCGCCAAGTTTGACGAATGGTTTCGCAAACTGGTGGAACAGGGGTCAACACAACTTGAGACGGCGGCACTGAAACAACAGGCATCCGAACAGCAGGCTGACAGCGCCCCCGGCGGTATGACAGAACAAGGAGCGGCGTAATGGCTGACATGATTATAAGCGGTAATAACCGTATACCTTTAGCGGGAACGACCAGTTACCAGGGAGGCCCCGTAACCGGACGTATCGAAGTAGCGATGCCTAATCCTCTGGATATTGACGTGCCGGTTGTCGGTGATATTACGTTTGACAGTGCTTCCACCTCAAACGGTATCAGTATCAATATGAACCGTGATAATCTGGGAAACCCGACCTCCGGTAAAACGTACATAGGCAACCTTGACAGGCCGAAATATAACGATCAGGCCGCGAACAAGGACTATGTTGACTTTAACGCCTATGTGCACCAGATCGGCGACACGGAACTGGTGAATGTCGGCATGAACGGTATCATGACCATACACCCGGATCACATAGCCTGTACGCTTATCACGCCGGACCCGTTAGCGCCACCACTCCCCGGCACGGACTTGTTTGTTACCGTGGAAGACTGCGTGCTCCCGGCTATCGAAAGATACTGTATTCTTGAGACAGGCGGTCTTATTAACAGTGTCGAGTTTCAGGACCAGTCCACGCCGCCGAACGTGATACAGACTTACAGTACGCTCGGACCACGGAACGTGTTTTTAATGAACTTTGATAACAACGGTAAACTCATACTGGTTACACAGATGGGCGGTGCCACGGGCGGCGGCGCGGGATTAGGGTTCATTACACAGAGTATCGGCAGTTTCAACGTGGTAAATCAGGATGATCTGGTTCCGATGAATCTGGTTAACGTCAATACGATGGTACAGATTACCATTCCCGACCCGATACCGGGCGGCTGGGCGGGCGGGTACTGTACGCTCAGGATGCCGCAGTTAACGGGTGTCGGTATCGCGGTCAGATACTTACGGGTAACAAAACCCTCATGGTGCAATTACGTGTTTATCGCGGATCATAACGGTACTACCCTGTACACGTACCAGTCTCCGGCGACTCCGAACACGCTGACACTGGATTTCATGGTTAACTATGACAGCACCTCCACGGCGGTAAACGCGCTCTGTATCAATATCGACTACATGGGTTTTCTGGTCAAACTTACCGGGACAATCGCGGGCGGCACTATCCCGCAGGTAAAACTTGACGGTTCCTTAGATACGTCAACAGTCGTACTGGATAATCTGGTGCTTAAAGACCCGACCGTATTGTACTCCACCAACGAGAGTCAGACTATTAAATCGCATATCGTGCTCGCGGACGGTACGGATAGCACGGGCAAACCGTGGCAGTTCGAGATGACCGAACCCGGTACTACAGTTACCCACGCTCTGTTAGGTTTCCACGATTACGGTACTACCAGCGCCGTGGAAGTGGGTAACGAGAGTTACGGTCTCACGTTAAACGGTAACAGCCAGCCGCCGAGAACGATTACGGCGGGAGCGTACACGTATAACGCCGAGGAACGCCCGGTATATAAC
>LSQA01000034.1_pt1 | contig 31690 bp, 37 predicted proteins | sample 651271 | NCBI WGS metagenome assembly LSQA01 (sample SAMN04438314, study PRJNA306036) | termite gut metagenome | isolation source: viral DNA filtered from gut of termites from termite colony 3 | host: Coptotermes formosanus | place: USA: New Orleans, Cypress St. | collected 2013-06-21 | reverse complement strand
AATAAAAACGGCGCAGCAAAAATAAATATATCTTCATTTTTGAGGGATTTATTTATTTTCCGCAAAAACATAAATAAAACTCCCAATTTCTTAAGTGAAGGGGCAGCGACCGCATCGGCAGCGGGGGTGGGACAAAAAAAACGGCGCTACCTTCCCAGGCAACGCCGCACAATGGTTAATTTCATTTAATTTAAATTATATATGATTAATTACCGAAGCTCTTAGACGCTTTATAAAGGACTTTTGCAACTCGGATAGCCTTCCGGTACCCTTAGGACTTTTAAACTCCGTGAAATAGGCTAAAACAGCCCCAGGGGGCAGCTTTACATTATTTTCCATTTCCCATTCTTCCATGAAGTCAAGCGGCGGGACAAACAGCCTGTCGGGAATACCGGAATGATTAACATTCTCGATTTTGACAGCCAGCCACCCATCCTCTCTCTTCATGCGGCAGTAACTCTTCTCTAAATGCTTCTCATTCATGTGTGATTTCAATGAATTTATTCAGTTGTAAATGCTTGTCATTCAATGCTTTGACGCGCGCCTCCTCAACAGTGCCCGCAGCGGTGAAATAGTAAATCATTGCCTTGTTCTTCTGCCCCTGGCGGGCTACCCTGGCATTACCCTGCGCCCACAGCTCGTAAGCGTAAGGGATTGAAGACCAGATAGTTATATGACAGTTCCCTTGCAAGTTAAGCCCGTGGCCTGCGGAGGCTGGGTGGGTGACAAGCACTGTCGGTTTATCCGCCTCAAGAAACTTGGCAACGTCGGTTGTCTTATTCCCTGTTATCAGCTCTCCGAGCCAACGAGCCTCTTCCCTGTATTGATAGAACAGCAGGCAATTATTACCCTCGCTTAAGCATCTGTCGACAAGTTCCGCAACTGATTCGAGCTTGGTGCTCCGCTTGCCGCGGATGGGCTTCCCCTCCTCATCATATATGAAGCCGTTAGCGATGGTCTGGAGCTTCATGAAGCGAGCCTCTTCGTCCACAGCGTGGAGGGTGCCACTCTCATCCTTGAACACAAGCTCCGAAGCCATGGAGGTGTAATTGTTGATTTCCGGGGCGGGAAGCTCGACAGACCTGTTAATGTAATTGACGGGGGGGATGTCGAGATAGTCTTCCGCTGCCAATGTCAGGATGTTATTGGCAATAGGCTCGATAATGTCTTCCATGGGTGATGTTAGCTTCCATTTTGAGAATTTGAGCTTGCTATTCTCAAGAACGTCGACGAAATGGCGACATTTCCACGCCTCAAATTCAGGACATTGCCATATCTCGCCCTTCTTGTTCCGGCGGAAGGTTGCCGGTTGTAGTCCGACTGCCATGAGCTGGCCGAAGATGTCAATTGCCCCATTTACCAGGAAGGTGCCCGTCAGCCCTATCCGTTGCCTGGCATGGATGTTATATATGCAGCAAGTCCTGCCGGCAATTGGATTCTTAAATGAAGTCAGCTCGTCAATGACAAGAATGTCCCAGGATGTCAATTCCACACATCGGATGTTATCTCTACCTATTATCTTGATGCAATGGGTGTTATCCTTCACCATGCTGATTATTTGCTTGCGCGGCGGGGCGAGGATAACCATTTCTTCATGAAGTGAAGTAAGCCCCCACTTCTTAGCCTCTTGGCGCCAGACTGTTTCCGCCACCCGCTTGGGGGCTACGATAAGAACTTGAGGTTTCTTCCCCTTGGCTTTGAAGGCCTTAAGTGCGAAGTCAAGATAATGTAACGTTGCCGCGGTCTTTCCAAGCCCCATTCCGACGGAGAGGATAAGCGACCCGCTGCGCTTACATTTTTCGACGATTTTTTTTTGATAATTGTGCAATTCCATTTGATTTGATTTGATTTGATTTGATTAATTACTCATCCTGCTCTGTTTTTTTTTCTATACTTTTTTCGCGTTCGGCAAATATTTTATCAAATTTATCCAAAACAGCCGATCTGCTGTACAAGCTGTTATTGTTGCGATAAGAGCAATCACTGAACATTGCTTTCCAAGCCTTGCGTATTAATTTTTTCTCGCTTAAAACGTTGGAACTCAATGCGATAAGTTGGTAAAGTCCCGCGAGGGTGAATGAGGTGTGCTGATTGCATATTTCTTGGCGAAGGTTCAATATCCGGTCTTGGTAGTCTTTAATATCTTGATTTTCAATGCCTTTTTCATTCTTAAAACTCTTGTACCATGTATATATATCAGTTCTGTCGCGTCCTCCTTCTTGAGATTCGTAAGGCGCACAATTTACAATAAATTGTTTCCAAATATTATATATTTCATCTCGCGTCAGCGGGGTCTTTATTTTATTGAATTTAATTGCATAAAATCGCCTGTCCTCCTCGTCCTGAATATAGTCTTCAATGCTGTCATTTGACGTGAAGATATAATTACGCTTAGCCTTAAGCATCAATGGAGCCTTGAATTTTGGATTAAAATGTACCAAGTCGTTGGTAATCATTTCCTTAAGGATTCCGTACGACTTGCGGGTATCTCGCGGCATAGCCTCATCCATCACAACGCAATTATATAACGTTGCAGCTGGAATATCATGCGGGTTAAGCTGCATTTCCCGCCCAAACTTGGATGTGTACACGCCGCTGTTATGGTAACTGTCTCCGTTGAGGATGGAAGCTATCATTCCGGCGATGGTTGTTTTGCCCGTCATTTTGTCTTCGCCCCAAAAATAAAGGCTCTTATTCAATGACTTGTCGAAACTGTCTGATTTGCACTGCAATATGAAGTACCATAAGGCGTCGATGTCGGATTCGGTGAAGCCCCAGATGTCCATTATTTTGAATATTGCATCTGCAAATGCCTCGGCGTCAGGCTCTTGCGCGTACATGGCATCGCACTTGCGTTTTAACGCACGGCGCGCAGCCCCGCCATTCCAGGCGGCAGATGCCATGGATGCTATCTTGTCGGAGAAGCTGGCGTTCATCATCATTCCCCTCACTTGCGAATATACTGCGTACAGTTGCGGCATCTCCTCTTTCACCTTCTTCCCGCACCCCCCATTAATTATATGCCGGCATGTGGTAATTAACTGCCTGTTCAAGCCATCCTCGCTATCCGCGTCGAGTGACATGGCATAATAGCCTATTCCATCCGCAAGCGTGACGTCAATAAGAGCTTCACACGGCATCTTGTCATATCCAGATGTTTTGAACGCCCAAAACTCCAGTGGGTCGGCGCCGAGAGGCATTTCCCAGCCTATGAGCAGGAAGAGCTTCCTTAATTTATCCTTGAAATTATCCATTGTTTATATTTATTTACATTATTATTATCATTTAACAAAATATCTGCAATATCGCAACCCTTGGGAAACAATCCTCTTTCCCCCTGATATTCAGGGGTTTCGTCGAATATTACTTTATTTTCCATATTCGCCATTTTAATTTTATTTTTCCACAAGGACAGGCATCCGTGGTCGGGGCTTACCATGTCAAGCCGTGGAAGCTCTCGGAGCCTCTGCATGCTTAGCATGTTAGCTCCTCCCGAAGCCACCCAGGTGATTTCGGGAGCCAAGATAGCAAGAATAATTGATGTCTTCTCGCTCTCAACAAGAGCGACAGGCTTGCTCCCATCGCAGAGGTGCAGACCAAAAAAGCACTGAACTAAATGAAAATCAGGGGTTTGAGGATGAAGGTAGTGAAGAGGCCTGTCCTTGCAACGCTTGCCGGTTGCCTGGTCATAATGTATTGATTTTAAAGTCCTTATACGTCCTTTCAAGTCGATTTGAGGGAAAACACAGCCTCCACTCCGGTGGGTGCCGATTTTATACATTTTTAAGATTTCAACCCCCCTTCCTCCATAATTATTAACTATCCACCTCGTGAAACTGTTCTCAACAGTTGTCCAGTTGACGACTTCCCCCCGCAATGTGACGGGGTCGATGAACGATGGAGGAGGAGGAGGGGTGAAGGGCACTTCAATTGTTTGCCAGGCCTCCACCCCTCCAGGGTAGCGGAAGTAACGGCAACTGTTAATTCTTTCGCAGCGACCAAATTCAGAGCCGGCAAGTGTCTGGTTATCAGAACTTAACACGAAGGGGACGAAGGTTTTCTCCCCGCAAGCGGGGCACTTCACCTTCCTTGCCCTCCTCTTCAATTGCCACTTGTAATTAACAGTTGCCATAATTCTACAAAACGACGGGGGTTGTAATTACCTCAATGTCAGCAACTAACCTTGTCGAGATGCCGTTACCTGTCATCTCATTGACTTCGTACCAGGTATTCCGCCGGTAATTGACGGGGTACCCCGCCGAGCGGGCGGCAACGAAGAGTGAATTAACAGTGAAGTCCTCCGGGACAGTCCTGATTGCCTCATGCACAGGAAATTCCACGCCTTGAGCTTTCAGCTCCTCTACTTTATTCAGGAATTTTATCTTATCCTTGAATTTCTTGATATTTCTACTCATAATTTAAAATTTTAAAATATTTTTTGTTAAATATAATTTTATAAAAAAACTGTGACTGTTTAATTTATCGAACTCATAGCCTATTGCCCCTCCTATTCCAGGACTTATTGCCTGGACTTCAATGTAAGGGCTTGGTAATGAGTTGATTCCCAGCCCTGCCCCGCCGGCAAGGTTAATTGCCAGGCGGGTGGGTAGACTAACTTTTTCTAATTGATTAAATATTTCTGTATTTTTTTGAAAAATTCGCAAGGAATCGAGGGTCACTGCATAGCCTGTCAAATCAAGGTCGTAAACACCTGGTAATGAGTAGTTATATTGAGATAGCGGAATCCTGGCAACCGCCATGCTGTCATTAATTATTCTGTCAATATATAACGTATCTGTGATTTTTTCGAAAAAAGTCTGGACGTTATATTGAGGCTTAATTATCGTGATGGTATCAACTATCATTATCGTGTCGGTTCTAATAACTTGATATTGAGCAGGTTGCGGCATCGGAACGGGAAGGATAGCTGAGAGGAGGTAGCCCCCTGCCCCGCTAATTAATACCACAAGTCCCCACTTTGCGAATGTGTTCATTATCAATTACTTAGAAGGATAACTCACTGTCGTCATGGGAAATGGAGGTCTTATTGAAGCTCTTCGCCACACCCCGACGGATGTCGTCGATAGATGTCGGTTGCTTAGCCTCCTCCGCCATCTTGTATATGGCAGCAAATGGATCCTCCTCCGGGGCTGGCGCCGCCGGTGCGCTAACCGCCTCATCCTCATTAGGATAGGTGTCCGCCTCGATTGCATCGAAATCCTCGGTCGCAATAAGATAATTAATTACCTCTTTCTTCCCCTCAATAGCCTGTAACAGCGTCTTGGAAATCAATGTTTTGCCGGCAACTGTTATCTGGCTGAAACGGATGGCGCAATCAGCTATCCGCCATGTCATTTCTTTTTCAGGGAATGTTTCTTTTAAATCGTATAAATTTACTTTCAAAGAAGTAGTCTCGTAAACCTTGCCATCCTTCTCGTAGTGCCCAAGCTCAATTGCCTGGCATTTAGGCAATTCCACCGCTATTTCCCTGTTAATGTCAGTTACCACTTCATTGGGGAGGGTGAGATAATAGGCTTGGAACTTATCCCCCGCATAATAGCGGAGGAATGTGGTACCTTGAATCCTGTAAATAAACCCCTTAGGGCTGTTGCTTTTGATTTTCTTGAATTTCATAATGATTCCTTTTTTTTTGATTATTTATAATTATTTAATAATATTTTTATTTTGCCTGTTAAACTCATAAGCCTCAACCAACTTGGCGACGATGTCGGAGGATAGCTTATGCTTGGATGTGATTTCTTCAATTGTTAATTTCCCTTCCAGGTAATGCTGTATATCCTTCTTAAGTTCCTCGTTACCGGCGGCCTTTGGCGGCCTCGTCGTCAGAGGCTTGTCAGGCTGAGGCGATTTGCCGGCGGGGGTTTTGTATATTTCTTTGTGCTTTATGTCAATAAACGCTTTAAGAACTTCAAAGCCCCGCTCCACTTCATTCTGATTGTCAATGGAAGCTCTTAACTCATAGTGGCAAGCCTCGTAATTACCCAGGTTCTTTACAATTTTGATTCCTATTTCTGTGATTTTCATTTTAATTTGTTTTATTAATTATGATACAAAGGTAACGTAATCTAATTTTCTTTCAAAATTATTTTAGTTAAAAAACAACCTCTGAATGTTAATTATTGTTACAACTTAATGAACGGAAACCCAGGTTCCGTACAGAATGTAGCTTCATGGAAGCTAACCCTGTCCACATTACATTCCTTCATTGCGTTGGTAATCAAGCCCTTAAGCTCGATATATTCCGATAGCAAATCGGTATATTCCTGAAATTGCCTCTCTATTTGTATTGCTCGCAAAAACATTTCCACATTTTCACTGGACAAATTCAAATCGAACAGGTCTGGGACAGGCTTGGAGGCTTTGCGGTCAAATACGGGCAAAACCTCAAATAGATGCTGCTTTGCTTTATAGAAATTATCTATCATTTCTTCATCCCTGTCTATGATAACCGAGGCGATGTTATTGGCGGCAATGTCACCTGCGATGTCACGCAGGGTAACGAGGTTTACAATCACGTTTTTGATTTTTAACAAATCAGTTAAAAAATAATAATATTGAAGCTGATGCTTATAAGTAGTGGCAAGTTGCGCGGGGCGGAGTGTCCTCGAATATTTACACTCCAGGATCTCAAAATTGCCATCATTGTTATAAACGAAGTCGCAATGTGCGAATAATGAGTAGCCTTTCATCTCGCTATCCGAGTAGGATAGCTTCACTTCCTTGCGCAAGTCCAGCCCTTGCCCGTCAGTTAATGCTTTTTCAACAATATTTTCAAAATCGTGCCCCATTTGCATTGCCGGCGTCGTCGGAATAGGCTCGTAAGGCCGCTTGCCTTGCATAACGTCTAATCTTTTTAAGTCACTTTCAGAAAGATTTGTAAAATTATTCCTGAATTTGTAAAATAACTTGGCATCTGAACCGCCAAGCCCCCCGACCCTGGATAGGTGGATTTCATTTTGATGCTCATTTAAATAAAAAGTTTCCATTTTTCTATTATTTATTTATTAATCAAATCATTCTAATTATGCGTAGACTTAGCTCCTCAATTGTACCGAGGCAATTCAGCCTCTCCTCCGCGTCGATTTCCGCCCCCATTGCATATCTCACTAACTCATTGATTTCCTTTGCGTAATAATCAATTTCATCGAACTTGCTATCAATTGCCATTTTTGCAGCAAAACTCAAATAATTATTTTCCATTGTTCTTTATTTTTAGCTCCTCCGGAGTTACCTCCGGAGGAATGTTAATTGTTATCCTAATAACTTAATTACGTTAAGCACGTTGTAAGTAGTTTCCATTATTTCTCTGGCTTTTTCAATTACCGGACGAAACTCAAAATTAACCATTATTTCACTGTATGTCAGTGAATTAACACAGGGACACATATTGAACCCTTCCAATGTAGAGGATGCTATGATTGCCAAGTCCTCGTATATTGATATTTCTTCGTAGCCGAGCTTTTCGATTGCTTTACACACCGACGTAGCCATGCTTTCGTACTTTTGCTTCGTATTGTTAGCCTTATTAATCTTAAGAGCTTCACTGATAACGTTTTGCATAATTTCTAATTTACTGCTGTTTGTCTTTGTTGCTTCCATTTTGATTTGTTTTTAATTTTGTTTTTGTTTTTGTTTTTGTTTTTGTTTTTGTTTTTGTTTTTGTTTTTGTTTTAATTTTATGATACAAAGATAAGGGTTCTGGATTAGCTTTCCAAATTATTTATGTTAAATTTTCGATCCCAAATGTTAAATATTTAACCCCAAAATTAACACGTGCACGGAAGCTATCCTGCCACTTGCCCTATCCATCTCATTGTACAGGTTAATAAGTGTTAATGGATTCCAACTTACTACATATTGACGTACTTTGTTAAGCCATTGACTTTCAATGATTTAAGCACTTGCTTACGCTTATATGTCGAATAACTGACATGTATCCACGTCGGATTATTTTCGTCACCAAACTCCCAAATCAGCTGGTCGAACTCAAAATTCTTGCGTAACATGTTGAACAGCAATGCGTTATCAGTCCCCTTTCCCAGGCATGTAGTTATATCCACAGCTTCCCCGCGGCAATGCTGTGAGGATGGTACCCCGCCGGCTAACTTGTTTACCTCCGCCGAGCGGTACCCGCTCGTTACCGTTATCGGTTTTCCATACATTTCCCGCAACGGGTTTAATAGCTTGGTTCTCAACTCTATAAGTCGCATCAAATCGAGGTTGGAAGGGGTGTTATCCAAGCCCTTGGCAGCAGCCCTCGCTGAATAAGTAAGCTCCTTAATAGTGAAGTAATCTTTCATAATTATGTGAATTTCAATGATTTACGGTTGAATGGGGTTATGTCCGTCGGGGTTGGCGGGCGGTGGGTAGCAATAAGCAGTACCATTATTTTCAAGCAAATAGCATTGATAACCGATGCCTGTAAAATAGCCAAGAAATTCAAGATAAATTCTTCGATAGTTTTGAGTACCAATTTTGCGGAAAATGTTGCCATGCTTTATATTTTCTTGCCACTGGTCGGCCGTGGCTTTACATTCCTCTATAATTGCCTCATTCTCAATGGAATCGAAGTCATAAGACGTTCGATTAATAAAGAAAATACGGCAACTAAGCTGCTCGCATTGCTGCCATCCCACTTGAATGAAGCTCGTGTCGGTTATTCGCTCGACGAATATTGCCGGGTATGGGCTATTGTCGAGCTTCTCGTTAAGCTCCTCCGCGGTGCCGTAATGCACCGGTTGCCCCATTTCCTTCAATGTAGATAATAGCTTTTGAATTATTTGCATTTTTATTGATCTTATTTACCTTTTAGCTTTCGATTTGCTCTCATATATCTTGCTTAGATTCTTCTGCGCAACTATCGTAATGTAATTATCCTTCCTTGCCAGGAAATAATTGCCAAGGGTTATTTTGCCGGCTTCATCGAATGATGGCAACCCAAAATAATTGCGGCAAAATATTAACATTCCCTCAACTCCGTGATATTCAGGCAAATTCTGCATAGCCAATTTTTCTTCCGAAGTTTTCGGCGGGTCTGTGGATTGCATCATATTGCTGAATAATGTCAGGAAATCTGAGAAAGACTTTTCAAATGCCATGTAATCAGTAGCATAATGTAACTTATCGCTTACTTCTCTGTACATTCTGCTATCCGTTATATTCCCATTGAGGAGGTCTCCGAAATCGTCAACTGTTAAGCTCCAGAAATCGAAGCCAAAGGCATCCGCTCGGATGGCTTGCTTCACCCCCTCCACGTCGGAGGAGGAAATGAAGCCGAGTCGGACAAGGCTGTCCCATGTTTCTGGGCTTAGCTTGCGAGCGTCGATATTAAGCATCCAAGTTGCTGTCGTCCAGGGCGTTAAACTCCTCTTCACATTCCTCAAGGTATTTCCCAAGCCCTGATTTTAACATTTTTTCACAAAGCCAATCATTAAGCGTGTACTTATTGATTAGCACTCCACTCCAATTAAGACCGCCAGCGTATTCCTTTTTCAAACGGTATTTTTTACCTTTTTCTTGAGGGGCGTTGCCCTCAACTATCTTAAGCACTTCTGCCGGCATCTCCGGAAGTGCTATTCTACCTTCTTTTTTCATTTTTTTTCTTATTAAAATTAATATTTCCAAAGTCCAATCCATCAGGCAATTACCGCAATTAGTCTGCCGCCTGTCGGGCAAGCCGAATTGAAGCGCAACAGCGCCTAAAGCCTTGGCAATGTGAGGCTTAAGGGCTGTTGCACTTTCATCTACAAATAAACTAATTAACATTTAAAATAAATCCCAAATTTTTATGAAAACTTCAATGCAAATATAAACAATTATTCTGATATGCTTCCTTTAATTTCGCTTATTTTGCCATTTAAAAAATCAAACAGCTTATCGTCCGGGGGGAGCTTGCCTTTTTCACAATTTTCCCTTTATTTTATCAAATTATAATTTAGCCATTTCAAGGGGATTGACATCTTAATTATTTGATTATCAAGCGGATATATTTGGAAATGCCTGTGATTTGCCTTTTCGGGGATAAATCTGGATGAATAAATCAACTCGTAAAGCGTTGAATAATAGACTATTATCCTTCCCTTATCGCTGACTTCAAATTGATAGTCATGATTTAGCCTGTCAATTATTTCCGTTATTGCATATAACGCCTCGCTTATTTCATAAGCTATTTTTATTATTTCCTGGATAAATTTTAGCAAAATTTGCGGAGATTTACCGCTACTGTCGCTAAAATTTAATGGTTCCGTCAAATTCATTTCAGCAGTAATATTTAACAAGACAATATCAAGAAAAATATGTTCTTTTTTGTACAATTCTTTAGCCTTTCTTCGCAGAAAATTATACACGGTGTCTCCTGGATTTTCTCCGCCGAATACGAACATGGCAGAGGATAGCTCTCTGCATGTCAGTGATTTAGCTAACTCCCCCGCCATGGCGACACTGGCATCCAACACCTTCCGCGGGTCTAATTTAACTCCCGTATCAATTTTTGCATGATATTTTAATAATAAAATATGTGCAGCAATTTCGTTTTTTATATATTTTTCAAGGCGGGTATCATACCGCCTAAATTTTTCTATCATTTTCATAATATTTCTATGATTTTATTTAATTTATTCAATATATACGCCTTCCTGTCTGGATAAGCGAACGAAAGAGTTCTATCCTTTGATGTCGTTATTTTGTAAAATAAGCGACAATTATCATGACTTATCCACGAGATTAATTTTAGTTCAAAAATTAAATTCACGAATTGATATAAATATATAAATTCAGGGGCGTTATGTTCAATATGGCATATTAATTTTTCAGCAAGAATCTTCAGCGTGAATAGGGCGATTGCCGTTTCCTTTATTTTGCTAACCAAATTATTTACATAAACGCCTTCAAATTTGTCAAATTGCTCGAATATTGAAGGATTTGAGAACAAATCTATAAGAATCGCCATCCTAATATTGCTATCCTGCCCATCGCCGTATATCAATTTAATGCCAAATTCATGAGAAATCAGCCCAGATGTGGCTAACGCTTTATTTATAAATTCATTTTTACTATAAATAGTCCTGAAAAAAGGTGAATAAGTGTATAGAGTTATAATGTGCGGGTGGATTATTTCTCTTCTAATATTAATAATGATTTTCCTTAGCATTTTGACCTTGCCATTGTCAGAATAAGCATTCCTCAATAATAGAGATAATGCCGCGTCAGTTGGACATGCATGAATTTCCTCCCAAATATTTATATTTTCCATAATTTTAGCGTAATTTTATCACTAATATTTCTTACTCTATTCATTCTTTTATAAAAATCAGCACTTTCATCGCCTATTATATAGCTTACATCCCACATATCCAACTCATTGTCATCCAACGGAATAGGCTGGGTGGCGTAATTGCCTTCCTTGAAGGATTGAATATTATCGCAAGCAATCTGATTATTTACCGGCCGAAACTCTTCATATATTTCAAGCAAAGTTTTTGGATTTTTCTTGTCAAAATATTTAGATTCAGCCACTTGCAACAGGTGTCCCAGGCGCACAACTGCCCATTTTCGCGTTAAAATAGCCTTGCAAATCGACATTATAAGCTCAAGGCATTGGTCTACCCTCTCATATTGCTGCTCATTCATATCCGTGCATATCATAATGTCACTATTCGGAGCCAATATTTCGATGAATGATATGAAAAATGACTGCATCCGATAGCGGGCGGCGAAATGCTTAAATTCTTTAGCAAATTCACTCCCCAAATTAATATAATCCTCCCCTTCCCAAATCAAGTCCAAATCCTCTCTTATTTTCCGCGCGACGTGGTAAACTATGCCTAATTGCCATAAATCTTCTCCCCTAATTGTCATTATATTGAATATCAGCCCTATTCGGGAATAATATACATTAACAGGGGTAGCGTTCTCGCCGAATAAATATGGTAAATATGGAATATCCATTCTGTGTATGGAGATAAACCTGTCCAAATCACTCCGGCTACCCGCGCGGAGCTTGGGTGCGATGGCATCGAAGACATCTTCACACTCCTCGTCCGACGCTGCGTTACTCCATATTCTCAAAACCAAGTTCGCCAGATCAAATCCATCCTCTTTTAATGTGAAATCAAAAGTTTGTTCTTTCATTTTTATTTTTTTTAGTCCTCCGGAGTTACCTCCGGAGGAATGTTATTATTATTATTCGTTATCCAATTGCTCTTCACAGGCTATTTCACTTTCCAACTCGCAAACCGCGTCGATTATCCTATCCTTCACTGAATCGAAAAGGCAATTGTTGAAATCGTCCCCCTCAATGTCGTCGCTAATGCCGAAGTGCTCTTCCGGGGTGGGATAGACGTCCATTAAGTAGAGGTCGTCATAATAAAGGCTCTGCCTTCCGTAGCCCCGCTGGGTTACGCTGAAGTAATGTATCCCATTTTCCATTGAGTAATTAACTCTCTCTAATAATTGTTTTTTTTGTGCTAAAGTCTTCATTTGATTCGTTTTTAAATTTTTGTTTTTAATTCTTGTTTTTGTTTTTGTTTTAATTATTATGCTACAAAGGTAAGGCTTCTGAATAAACCTTCCAAATTATTTATGTTAAATTTTAAAGCTCAAACGTTAAATCTTGAGGCTTAAATGTTAAATATTTAACCCCAAAATTAACACGTGTACGGAAGCAAGTCGACCACTTGTCCTGTCCATCTTACTGTACAGGTTAATAAGTGTTAATGAATTGGCTTCATTAACTTAATTGAGACACATCCAACATTATAAGCGTTGCTATGTTATTGTTCCAAGTGGCTGATAAACAGATACATAGCACTCCATTCACCGAGTAGACCTGCTTATCCTTCAATTGTGAGAATTGGAATGCCCACATGAAGGCCTTCACAGTGATGCGGGTAGGGCTACTTAACAGCTTGGTTAAGTTGGACTTAGCCCCTGTCGGCCAGGGTGGGTTCAAACGATGCTCATACTTCCCCATGCAGCTAAACGAGAACCGGTGCTCGTAATTGCTGTCAAGCATATAAGTATGGTAAAATGCCTGTCCATAGCTTGTCCCAAGCGTGAGTTTGCCGAGCGTCTTTTTCCATTTCGGCAACGGCATTTTGAGCTTCTCTTCATCCTCCGGATAGGCATCCTGGTCGATTTCGTAATTTTCGACATCAAAATCATGGACATAGAGCACTTTATACCTTCCCGACGTCGTCATATCCCCCGCAGGGGGGTAGTAAGTATCCCCCTCACTGAATGGGATCTTGAATAACAGCTTCTCTGCTGGAGAGTTAATGTCATTGAGAGGGTAGGCAAACCTAACCTGTTCAGATTCAGCTATATAGTCCTCGGAATCGAACTCGACAAAATTTTTCTGAGCAAATGGGGGGAACTGGCAATCAATACTATCAACACTTATTATGTTATCTATCTGCTTTACATTTGATTTGTCAAAATCGTAATTGAAAAATGAAATTCGAGGATTTGTTCCCGTAGCACTCTCCTCATACACTATTGCCTGTTCTGTCATGACTGCGAAAGTTTTGATAAGATCTAACAGGTTGACCTTCGGGCAATTATATTGAAGGGAGTAGACATCACCTACACCTGTCCTGATTTCACTTTCCGCGGTGTTACCGTTGTAATTAACTGTTAATGTGATGCTTATGGTATGAGGGGGTGAATTGACATCAATTAAGTAACTGCCGCCGAAATCCTCCACCCACATGGCCTTCGGCACGATGCTGAATGTAGTTCCCTTGGGAATGCCTACACGCCCGCTATCGAAGCCCCTCCACTTATCGTTGTTGTTGCCGCCGACGCTAAGAAATTCATAACCATTCCCAGTTACAAAGGCTATATTCGCATTAGCAGGGGCTGTTATTATCAAATCCTCGACAGCCGTGAGGGCGGCAAAACGTATGCTGCCGGGCACATTGCCTAATGCCAGCCCGCTCATCATAACCGTCACCACTTGGTGCGACAATGTCAGATAAGCATTGGCAGCAGGTGACATAGTGTAATTTTGATTGTCGCCAACCTCCACCGCCCCGCTTATGCTTATATTCTGCGTTTGCCACTGTTTTTTTGCAGAATTTAACACGAGGGCGAGGCTCGCAAGCCATCCACCTGCGAATATGCCGTAGTCTATCTGCACCCCTGCCGCGTTGGCGGCCTTAGTGATCAAATAATCGAGCCGGACAACAGGCATCCTGTTGAATGGAGGGTCGATAAGGGTGTAGTCCGGCAACCATCGCGGGCGATAGAACTGGCGCCCAGCGCCATTCCAATACTGCGCCATGAAGAATCCGTAAGGGAAAGCCCCCCTGACATTGCCGGTGCCGGCATATTGATTGCCGGTAGCATCTTCCGCCGTCGTTACGGTGTCGGAAAATGTCGTATATTCACCAATATTGCCCAGGGACTTAAGTCTTTGCAAACCAAGCAGCTCACCCCAGATGAATGAGCAATCATAATTACCATTCGAGTAGCTTAGCACCCTCACTTTTCCCCTCAATGTCCCGCCGGCAAACTCCGCCGAGGCGGGAAGCTCCGAACGCATAGCCCCGCCGCGCATGTTTGGCAAGTTGCTGAACCCTAAGATCTTATTATTATATGGAGTGGCTGGAATTTTGAACGCCGTCGACCTCGACAGCGGGATGTTATCGAAGCCGAACAGGCTATTGTTGAAGATAAAGCCTATGTTCGTATTATTGGCCAAGTCGAGCGCCGCGGCGCCTATTAATATTCGTATCATGTTATAATTGTTTCACGTGAAACATATCAAAATTGTGCATACTGCTGGATGTCAATTGTTATTTCAAAATCGTAGATTTCAGTTTCCAAGTTGCTAATTACCATTGAGTTTTGACGAGGCTTTCCGAATATGGTTGGCCTGGCGGCATCCTCGTCACTCCTCATCCCTATCCATGCCGCTACTGCCATGTCAGACAGATGCCTCATGGTATATATGTCGACCCGCGGAACTTTGATTTTGCAAAACCGTTGTCTATTCTTTATTTGATTCCAGGAATTTCCAAAGCTCTGCATATCAATTGTCTTCGTGGTTTCCCAGCCCACTTCGATAACTTTGCAGAAGTAAGTCTTCCTGAACCCAATTGAAGAGACCCAATCAATAATGTAATCTTCCGTGCAATTGAGGTAATACTCATAATAACTGTCATAGATGTGTACGCGCTGGAATATCGCGCCGTCTGGGTCTCGGATAATGAACGTGCCGGCGCCATGGGCGTTATCTATCCGATAGTAACTGTTATTGGCAACCGTGTCAATGTCAGTTATGCTGCCATCCGGCTGGAGCTTCTGAATGGTGAACATGGCATCGTCGACGGGACGCCTGCATAGCTCACCCTCTCCGTACGACCCTCTCCAATAAATAATACCAGGCAAGAACTTATTCTCAAGTGGATAATGTCCATTACGTGGGCGATAAGTGGTTGTGCCCCAGGCTATGGAGTTCCCGTCATTAGTGAAGCCTGTTCGGAGGGTGGCGGTGGGGTAGGTCTGCCCCTGCTTAAGGTTTAGGCGCGAAATTATCAAATCAGTTATGTCAATTGTCATATTTCCCTGGCCGTCACCCCACCAATAGAGTGATGTCACGCCATCGAAGTCGACGGCGATAGCCTTATAGCCATTTCTCCGGCACTCAAGGTATTGTTGTTCCCAAAAATAAGAAATATTCTCCCCCCTGGTGCCAACATTATAGCAGCCTTGCCAGTCAATTGCCCCTGCTCCAATTGTTATCATATAGTTGCGTTTTCTTGTAAATTAATTACTCTTTTCGTAAAATTCTGAAACTCGGTGTAATCGAGAATCGGCGCTGGCAACTCCGCAACTGCACTCGCTGCAGCTTCCGCAAATGCTGCATAATCGAACTGCTGCGCAGGGGCTTGCGCCCCGTTAGCCAGAGCGAAGAGCCTGGCTTGTTGATCCTTCGTCAAGATCATTTCCCCGCTATTGACCTTAACCGGCACATTATCACCGGTATAGCTGTTCCCCTGGACGACACCTCCGGCGGCAAACTTAGGCTCGTCTGGAATGTTGGTTGCTTCAATTGCCTTGACAACGCTCGCGAATGATGCAATGACGGCAGCCACATTGATGGCAATGGTTGCCGCAGCGAGCGGCCCCGGCATCTGGGCACCTGATGCTGTCGCCGCGGAAATAGCCTTGGCAAGATTTAGCGACACCTGGGCAAGTGCCATCATTTTTTCAAATATGACAAATTCCTTACTATCCCCAGCCACAGATTCCATGGTAGTTACCATGGCATCGCCAAATGCCTGCATACTTTCCAATTGCATTTCAAGTGTTTTCCGAGCAGATTCCTGCACCTTTTTTTCCGCTTCAATTACTTTCATCTTCGACGCAATAATAGCGGCATTATATTGCTCTTCGGTGTCGTACTCCGCGCGCTTAATTGTCTCCATCTGCTCCTGTGCTTTTTGCAGTTCAAAGGCCGCCATCTCCTCTTCCGAGGCCTTGCGTTGCTGCAATTCAAGTTCCATTTCCGCGTATTGATTTGCGATTATTTCTTTTCTTTTTTGCTCTCTATTTTGATTTATTTCATTCAATAAATCATCATATTGAAGCTCATATTTTAGCCTGATATTAGCCCTTTCTTCGGCCGTAAGGCGCTCATTATCAAGCTCTTTTGCTTTATTCTTCTCAATTAAATTAATGCGTAAATCAAAGTATTTTTCTGAATTTTCAGTTTCTTTTTGCAGCAATAAATCAAGCCGTTGGATTTCTATTTCATATTGTTTTTGGATGCTTTCTTTGCTATAATTTTCGTTTATTTCGTCCAATTTCTTGTTTAATTTTGCCTCCTCGACGATTATTAATTGTGATATATATTCACGAGCTTGCTTCGTCAGCCCCTCTTCATTCTTAAGCCTCAATTGCAAGTCCTCAATCACTCTTTTCGAGGCCTCTTTTGCGAGTAGAATTTCCTTGCCCTTCCCCTCTTCAATAAGAGATATTTCCGCGTCAGTCAGTGCTCGATAAGCTGCCCGCTGGGTGTCTAATTGTTTTAAATAATCTTGCCACGCTTTTTTCTTTTTCTCCGCCGCGGCAGCAACGGCGGCAGCTTCACTCTCTGCAAGGGCAACTAATGTCGCGGTGCCTTCTCTTATAGCATTTTGGTAATTCTCTTCAATTCTTATAAGCTCCGCAGTGGCGTTGGCAATTGCATCCTTCGTGGCGTCGGAAGTATCTTTTCGCACCTCGGCCTCCCGCTTCATTATTTCTATGCGCTTCTCTTGATTAACCCTCTGCATTTCAGCATTTTCCAAGTCCAGGCGGTTGGCCTCTTCAATCATCTTGCGCCGCTCATCCAAGCTATATTCATCGTTCTTCTTGGCTTCGGTAAGCAGGCGCGCACGCTCGGCATCATTCTTGGCACTGTTCACTGTATATTGGCGGTCAGCTTCTTCCAGATCATCTATCATCTGAATGGTCTTCTGTGCCTCGTTATTAACTTCTTTTTGCACGCCAAGAAATTTCATCACCCCGCCAATGACAGAGGCTATCGCGGTTGCCACACCTGCGATGACAGCGGCGAGCTTGTCGAACGCTGCCGTAATTAGCTCAATTACAGGCTGAAAAGCCGCCATAGCCTTATTCCAGGCGGTGCCCAAATCGTCATTCTTCTTAATTGCGGCAGATAACTTATCAATTATCGCAACCAACGCCGCAGCGATAGCAATGAATGGAGCTAACGGGCTGGCAAGCAACGTCTTGCCAAACGCAACAACCTGATTTCCAGCCATTTTCAAGCCATTTACCAAGCCGTTGCTGAACATGGAGCCTAAGCCCTGAATGAGAGGAATGATTTTGCCAACGCTAACACCTTGAATGTTAATGCTATTCGTCAAGCTATCCAAGCTCGCCTGTGCAATGTCAACTGTCGTCGGGTAGTTTCCCACATTCCGCTGAAATTCACCCATCGAGGCTTCTGCTGCCTTCACTTCCTTTTCAATTGCCTGCAAATGAGCAAGAAAGGCCTGGCCTTCCGCACTTTCCCTCTCCGCCGCGGAGAGAGAGGTATATTGATTTTTCAGATCAGATAGCAGCGCACGCTGCTCCTTTATCGAAGAGCCATATACCCTCACGTCGGAGGTGGCGGCAGTTAGCACCCCCTGGTAAGTTCTCTGGGTAGCTGTCAATGTACGTATTTGCGCGTCATTTTCAGCCATTTTCCTTGTCGCGTCTTCCCACCCTGCACCTCCAGCCTTAACCGTACTCTGAAGGGCTTTATTTTCGACCTTGAGAGCCTCTATGCGCTTGGTTACGTCCGCGAGCTTCTGCGTGGTGTCCCCGACGTCAACCGCGACACCTATAATTATCTGTTCGCCATTATTGTCAACTGCCATAATTACCTGTTATATGATGTTACCGCTGCGCGCACAGCATTACCTGCTATCAATGTAATGTTATCCTTCAATTGTTGAATGTCATCTTCCGATGGGCGGACAGTGTTATCCTCACTGCCGTAATCTGACGGCGCTGGGCGCCCGAAGCCTCTTTCCTTTATTTTGCCAAACGCCACAGCGCCGGCAAACCTGCGAAGCTCCTTATCACTGCTGAAACTCAAGCCCTTATCCTTCGCCCATCCCTCAATAATTGCAACGAAGCCCATGGGTATTTTCCCAGGCCTGCGCCCTTTTTCCAGGGTGGCGAAGGGGGCACCCCCGCTATCTGTCATTGAGTAAATGAGCTTGACCCCCTCATTGTCAACTCTGACAGCGAAGCCCGTCGACGTACGCCCGCTGGCATTAATATTCTTGCCTGCCAGCTTGTCAACTATCTTAACCCTCTCAATGTCGAGGAGTTGCGTAATGCTATCTATTATATCTGTCATTGCTTCATATATATATATATGTATACAAAGATAGCAATAATAGTTGACTTCCCTGGCTTCCCGCCTGGCTTCCCGTCCCTGGTTTTTCACGAGAAAAAAAAGCCCTGGGAGGAGGTGCGGAGGAGGCAAGTCCGGTTTTATTTTTTATTTTATTTAGCGGGTTTTCCTATTAATATATATATATATGTATATATATAATATATTTTTTTTTTTTATATATATATATATATAAATAAAAAAATAAATATAGTATAGTAACTCATTGGAAATCAGGCTGTTAAGCATTGTTATTTTTCCGTTTATTTTTTTTTATTTTTATTTTTTTCCCCTTGAAACTTAAATACTGCCCCGCTATTTCTCCACTTAATTTATTGAAGCGGTTTATTTTTTTATTGTTGAAATAAAAGAGGCAGGGGCTTGCGAAGCGGGCTTGCCTGTATAAATAATTATTCGTATATTCGCATTATCATATTATTAGTTATTTATTATTTATTAACCCAAACATCCACCTATCCCCCTGCTGCCAACAGGGGGATATTTTATTTATAAGATTATTTAACAGTTGAGGGGGTAATTTTTAACAATTAAAATTTGGAGGGTCGAAATAAACCCCTTATCTTTGCATCATAATTAATAAAACAAAAAACAAAAACAAAAACAAAAACAAAAACAAAAACAAAAACAAAAACAAATCAAAATGGAAGCGACAAAAAACATAACAAGAATGGACGTAGCCAAGAGGCTTTTCCCGGTAAGAGAGAGATATTACAATAGCTTTGGCAATTTCGAAGAGGAAAACTACTGCTATGCTTGCAAGCAATATGAAGCCTACATAGCAGGTGATGCTGCGACAGTTGCCTACTGGAATGAGTGGGCTGACAGACAAGCGAGAATTGAATCCGCGAAGAAAGAAAATCGCAAGGCTTACGCTGCTAAGACCCGCGATAACTTAACGGAAGTTGCTAAGGCTCACGGAGTTACTAAGAAAGCCCTTGTCGAGGCTTTGAAAAAAAATCAAAAGTTATATAACGACGTGAGATTCAAGGGAATAGCTCCATTCGAGACCATCGCAGCATTATTGAAGTAATAACATTAGCAATAGAAACAGTAATAATAACCCTCCTCCGGTGGCAACGCCGGAGGAATTAATAAAATCAAATCAAAATGAAAACGTACATAGTAATCAGTTATGGCAACAGCCCTGTACAATGTGATAACATGGAGAAAGCCTCAACTGTTTCTAAAGAATTACAGTTAAATGGATGTGAAGCTACTATATATCAGATGGTTAATTTTGCGCCGAAATTAGCAGAGCCTGCGGAAGATGATATGGGCGACTCAATTAACATGCTATTATCCATTCCGCACGTGCCGGCAAGTCAGCAGAGCAGGCTAATTATCTATATGCTATACAAAGAATGGGTGAAGGTGGAATGCCAAGCCCTTGGCATTGAGGAGAGTAGCTACGTGAATGATGAATGTGCATACGCCACACCTCATTTTATATTCATACATGAAGAATGGAAATATAGCACTCAACCTGTGCAAGATGCTGATTACGGGGACGATAGCCAATTCCAGGAGCTTAAGTTTCGTAGCGAATACAGGTGCCGGCGGTTCTGCGAAGTAATGGAAAAGCAATTCCTTGCCATTCTAAATGACTTAAAATGAACGTCTTAAGCCTCTTCGATGGAATGAGCTGCGCATACATGGCGTTGCATAATAGCGGGATAATGCCTTCCCGCTATTATGCCTCGGAAATCAATCCAACTGCAATTAATTACAGCAAGAGCGTTATCCCTAATGTTACGCATGTCGGAGATGTCAATGATTGGCGCGATTGGCCGGATAAATTTGGCCTTGATTTCGAGAAAATAGACCTGTTGTGCGGGGGTAGCCCTTGCAAGGGCTTTTCCACCTTAGGAAATTTAATGAATTTTAATCATAAAGAATCGAAATTAGCTTATGTAATGTTCGACATATTACATTATATTCGCAAATTAAATCCGAATGTTAAATTTCTATTTGAAAATGTGGTTATGAGTGATTCCCACGCCGCCATTTTTGCGCAAAATACAGGTATTTTGCATCAGTTTGTAAATTCAAATGTCGTTTCCGCTGCCAACAGGCCTCGCTCTTATTGGTCTAATATCAGGAAATCGAACGAAGGAATGTTTGATTTTAAAACAGACTTTCCCGCCATGAAGGACAGGGGGCTATATTTCACTGATATTTACGACCCTAACCCCGAACCGGCAGCCTATCTAACTGATAAGCAGCTAATTGCGTTTGAGAAAACTAAAATTCGGCTTGGCGAGCCGCAATTAAAGCAGCTTCGCCCTTTAATTGTTGACAAAGATTCAAAGGTCAAGGTATTTGCCTTGACAACGCAGAGGATGGGGTCACCATTATTCCTCATCGAGGATAACGGCTTGCGGACGTTATCGAAGTCGGAGCTGTTCGATTGTCAAACGATCCCCCAGCCCTTCCGTAATTGCTATTATTCGTTAAATAAAATCAATACATTATGCGGAAATGGGTGGACGGTTGACGTTATTACGCACTTTTTTTCTTATCTTTGAAGCAAAATTAAAGAAATGGACTTTGGAGGGATAGCGAATGTAATTTTAACAATCGTTGCCGCCGTAGCAAGCGGGGGCTGGTTTGTTAATTATAAACAAAAAAAACAGGGAGATAAGGTCGATTTGACGGATAAGATTTTGCAAAAATATCAAGCCTCAGTCCTGGAAATGATGGATAACAGGTTTGATTATAGGAAAGAGATGAATGCAATAAATATGCAACTCAATAATATTTCACAATTTTTAAAAAATCATTTTGAAGATTTCCACTGATTAGGTAATTTTTGGTTTGTTTTGAAATTAATTAAGTCACGAATAGTCTGTCCGCGAGGATGGGCTATTTTTTTTTGTTTCACGTGAAACAATTCACGTGGAAAGCATTGTTTCACGTGAAACAAAAAAAACCCGCCGAGCTTCACAGCCCAGCGGGTCGAATATTAATCCTTTAAACCTAAATATTAATCAAAAATGAAAGACACACAGTTACATTATTCTGTCTTATGCCGAGGGTGGGTAGCCCATCGTGCTGAAGCTGTACGGCTCGAGATCCTCGTAATTGCCGGCAGAGCCACTGATCCTCAACACCGTAGTGTGTTGCGCATTATAGACCCTAATTCTATTTGCCCCAGCTGATAAACTTAATTGTCCATTTGTATTGAAATCCAGCAATATTCCATACTCCCCATCTGGAAACATTACTTCATGCGTATTTTGCCCCCAGCTGAACATTTCGCGAGGAATTTCCTGCAATTGACCATTTAAGTTAAACTCGGCGAACACGAAGCTGCGGCACCTCTCTACATTAGAGGTGTTAAGAGCGTTAGGAGCTATTATAGCGAGAAGGGCACCATTCGAGTTAAACCCACGGCAGAAGTGAGGGGGAAGCTCCGCTACCCCTGTTAAGTCGAGCGCGCGCATATTATTGATAACGGTAATGGCGCCATTCCTGTTGAAATTACGGAAGGCGTTGTCGGAGTAGGGGCGTCCGTCGTCGGGGTTGAAAAACATGGCTTGAGCAGGCCAGTTGTTAATAGTAACACTTGCGGATGTCCCGCCGGGAGCGGTTATCAGCCCGTCCGTGACGTAGGGTCGCCAGCGCGAGAAGTTATATCTGTTATCTATTGGATATATTTGGATAGTGCCCCCCGGCATTACGCTAATATCGAACCCGTCGGATGCGCCTTCCAGCCGGTAATACTTGTTGTCTCTGGAGCTGTCCATACACCCATTCATAAGAATTGCCACGGGGTCATTCCACATATTATTAATGAAGCCGTCAAACCCGTCGTTGTCAATGATTATTTCGAAGTGCGCTTCGTCGTATAAATCCGCGAAATTAGTCAGGCATAGCGTGCTCATTGCTATCTGCTCGAATGGTTGGAGTACTATTGAGAAATTCATGTCAAAAGGCCTGGGCTTGAGATAGCGGGTACCATCTATCTCACCATTCTCATTGAAGTGGTTAATTATTATTTCCGAACCTTCGCGAAATGAAGCCGGCGGGGCGTCGATGGCTGGCAGCACGTCAATGGAGATAGTTACCGGATAGTTGCTTACGTTGGGAGTGCTCGGCCGAGCTGTGAGGACGTCGCTGAATATTGTGAAGCTCTTCTGATAATCATCTCTCGCTGGGGTGCCATTCGGGGCAATGTACAGCTTGCAACCCTCATAGTAAGCAAAATCGTTCACCTCTTGAGCCACGTCTATTGAGAATTTAAACGCATTCCACAAATCAAATTCAGGGAGTCTGTAACTTAGCTCAATGGGCTGGTAATTAATGTTAACGCTGGGGTCGAGATGGTAAGGCATCACGTTGCCGGAAGCTATCTTAGTCCCCGTCACCGCTTGATTAGCTATTTTAATCGTGGTTACGGCACTATTCGCTATCTTATCCGTAGTTACGGAGCTGGATCCCAACTTGATAGCAGTTACATTCGCATCAGCTATCTTGGCTGTGGTGACGGCAAGCTGCTGGATTTTGCTACTCGAAACGGACAAGTCAGCCAGCTTATCGGCAGTTACATTCGCATTAGCTATCTTGGCAGTGGTGACATTGGCATCAGCTATCTTGGCAGTTGTGATGGCACCGTCGATTATTCTTGCTGTCGCGATGCTGTTATCCGTGAGCTTGCTTCCCGTCACGGATGCCGTGGCGAGCTTGGCGGACGTAACGGCGGAATCATTCAGCTTGGCAGTAGTTACCGCCATGTCAGCGAGCTTGGCAGTAGTGATGCTGCCATCCGCTATGTCGATAGCTCCTATTGCCCCATCCGCGATCTTGGCAGCAGTTACGGCATCATCCGCGAGCTTCGGAGTAGTGACGCTGCCATCCTGGAGATGGGCAGTAGCAATGGCATTGACCTTGATTTTCCCCCCCTCAATGCTATTATCCTTGATTTGCCCAGTGCCGATGCTGTCAGGAGCGATGTGCTCATTTCCAATTGCCCCCTGTGCGATGTCAGCCCCTTCGATGCTTCTATCAATGATGTTGTCACCATTGACGCAATTGACCTGTAAGTTAGCATGTCCGATAGCATTAGCTGCCATCTTGGGATGAGTAACGCTGCCATCCGCAAGCTCACTTGTGCCCACAGCTCCCGCTATTATCTGGTCTTCACCAACGCTATCCGCCGCCAGCTTATCCTGCGTGATGCTGCCGTCATCGAGCTGGTCTGTGCCTATTGCCCCAGGAGCTATCTTATCTCTGTCGACAGCCCCATCAGCTATCTTGGCATGAGTGACGGCACCATTAGCGATCTTCTCGTAAGTGACGGCGTTGGTGCCGAGCTTGTCGGTTGTGACTGCCAAATCGGCGAGGTCGACGGTCTGGATGTCGCCATCAATGATGTTGTAGCTCCCAATCGTCTGCTGTGCGATCCTGTCGCCGGTTATCGTGCTCATAGCTATCTTGTCATTAGTGACGGCGCCCGTTGCCAGCTTCTCTTCAGTGACGCTTAGTGACTGAATGTTGCGTGTCGCAACGGCGTTATCTCCGAGCTTGCTGTTATCAACAGCCCCATCCGCCAGGCTGGGGGTCTCGATGCCGCCCAGGGCTATCTGTCCGGATGTGATGGTATGCTGCATTATCTTGTCAGCAGTTACGGCGTTATTTGCCAGCTTCGGAGTGGTGATGCTACCATCCGGCACCATCACCGGAATGACGATGGTCGGGTCGACCTTCTCCGTGGTAATTGCCTCATCCGCTATCTTATCCGTCGTAACGGCGAGGTCTGCTATCTGCTGCGTGCCGACAGCCCCATTTGCCAGCTTCTCGCCTGTGACTTGCAAGTTAGCTATCTTGTCAGTAGTTACGCTATCGTCGCGGAGTTTCTCGGCAGTGACGGCGTTGTCATATATCTTGACGTTCTGGACAGCTCCATCCTGGAGATGGAGGGTGCCCACGCTCAACGGTTTGAGGATCCTGCTGTCGACAACCTCATCCATCAACTTGCTGCCATTGATGGTATCGTCCGCAATCTTCTCGCCAATGACGGCGCCCGTTGCTATCTTCTCTGCCGTGACGGCGCCGGCATTAATTACACGCCTGCCGACAGCGTTATCTTGCATATTCCGCCCCCCCACGCAATCATCTTGCAAGTGCCCGTTATTAATGCTGTCCGGCATGATGTGATTACTCTTGACTGCTTCGTCAGCTATATGCCTCGGCACGATGGCGGCGGTATCAATGTTACTGCCGTCAACCACATTCAAGCCTAAGTGGTTATGGAGGATAGCCCCATCCTGGATCTTCTCGCCGCCTATGCTGTTATTCTTGATCGCCCAGCCCTCGATGCTGTCCGGCAATATCTGGGCGCCGTCGATATTCTGATTATAATATTGCATAGTATCTACGACTTGCCGCAATATCTCCGCGAGCTTCTCATGTTTGACGCGGTTTTCTGGAGTCGCAAGCTCTATTTCCGTTCGTATTTCGTCCCTTAAATCATTGTAAGGGGTAGGATTTATATCTGCCATTTCTTTTGTTATTATGTTCCACGTGGAACGGTTGCTTTTTATATTGATTGTTTCACGTGAAACATTCAAAAAAGGGCGGGAAACTTACGTCCGCCCGCCCCCCTCTCAAATAGAATTACGTCAACTTATCAATTATATATCATGAATGGAAACTCATCATATTGCGTTGGCGAGCAACGCTTCAAAATCGGTGTCGGTTGCCGCCTGGGTGCCGTCCCAAAAACTAACGTCACTCGACGGGGCGAGGTTCTCCGTCAGCGTGATGGTGTACCCGCCGCCGGTGCCGACGTCGTTGTAATCCATCGTTGCTGCCGTGCACACAGCTCCTCTCTCAAGCCCTATAATAGGATAACTGCAATCACCGTTGTTATTCTTCCTCTGGAGAATAACAACGTAGCCATCCTTGTTTTTGCACATAGGTTCAACAAATTGGCTGGAGAACTTGCCGCCGTATTGCGGCGTGACAAATTGGAGCACTTTGTTGAACTTATTCGTTGCGGGGTCGAATGTCTCAGTTGTGCCATTGTAGCTTACTTCGCCGGCAGCTTCGATAACTATGCACTTGGCGCCCGTACGCAAGGTGATGGAGCTTATGTGATTCTTCGTTGCTGTCGTAGTTCCTCGAACGAAGCTCGCAATGTCATTGCGGGCTATCGCTACGCCTACCATCTTCATTCCCGAATAGGTCGGGACGAGACAGTTTCCAGTGGCATTCATCGCCACCGCATATTCCGCACAGGGTGTATATGCCATATCTTTTGAATTTTAAAAATTAAACGTTTTAACCAAACACAAGTCAGGCCTTCCCATCATCTTGCAAGCCCTGTTCCACGCCGTAACCCTGCGGGTCTCATCGGCGTGGTTATCGGCTTGCGTAAATCGTACCTTAGCCCCGCTTCCCGCGGTTGTTTTCTTTAACAGCATCGTCCTAATGTAATGCGAAAAGCAAAAAAAGCGCAACGCCTCAAAACTTTTCTCGATTCGGCCTTGGAAGCTATCATCAAAACAATCGTCAAAATAAGCATCGTAGAAAGCCCACTTATCTACGCCGAATGTATCGAAGAATAAACGCTGCCCCTCGCACAGGCTGGCGGTAATGTCCGCCAACTCTTGATCTCCGAGCGGCTCTTTAATCCGGTAATATTCGTAGGTCTGCACATACTCCATTAATGGAGTTAGCAGATCGGGCTGCGGGGTAAGATATGTCGGGGTAGGCATATATTGTGTGTATTAATTGTTACGGACGCAGCACTACTGCTCCACTCTTCGGAGCAGCGAGCGCCCCGCCTACGTAGAGTTCATTCAGAAACTCATACTTATTGTATGATAGGATGAAATTTTCGAATCCTTTCATTGTCAAGTCGCCAACTATCTTATATTCCTTTCCGACAAATGCGATGACAGCAGGCTGTCCGCTAATGTTGGAGCCGAGCAGGCGGGTAGTCCTTATCTCATTAACGCCCAGTTCCGCGGCAATGTCAGCCGCTGACTTGTATTGCACGGTGCCGCCGGTTGCGGCGACAAACTTCGTCAATGCGCGCAATGTTTGCTTGCCCATGAACAGGGTAATGTCCCCTTCCGCCTGGATGCTGTCGACAGCAGTTGCCACCTCCTCGATGGTTGGCTGTGCGGCCGCCGCCGTGGATACAGTTACGTAATCATCACTCGCCGTACGGAAGATAGCTTCGATCTTGCTTATCTTGTCGGGGTCGCTGGAGCTTCTGCCGTCACCGACGAGCACTGCCCGCATGATTTCATGCAAAATACGATAAGCAAGCTCGCGAGAAACAAAACGCATCAGCACCCCGTTTGTGTCCTCGTAATCAAGGGTCTCGCGGTCGAGTGTGATATATTTGTAAACGATTTGCGCACGTATCTCCTTCGGAGTGAGGTGGATAACCTCTTCATTCTTGGCATTGCCACGCTGGTGACCTCTCGCCCTGGAGCTTACTCCGGTGTTGTCGTCATAAGCAACCTTCAGAGCTTTCAGCCCTGTTACGTCAAGCAGCGACAGGAAATTCTCCGCAGCGGTTTCCCACAGATCAGTAAGCTCGCCCAGGATGGCTTCCGGCAGGAAGAAATCAGCAGGGCTTAACCCATTCTCTACCAATACTTTACCCCAGCTTGCGCGGAAGTCGGCACTAGTGGCGCTATTCATAACCACGTCGCGAAACTGCGCCATTGTTTTCTTATTCGCAAGGAAATTCTTCACAGTTACATTGCTTGTAACTTGCTTCAGATTAGCCACTTGCCCCTGAAGCTCTGCGATTTGCGCACGCAGCTCCTCACTCTTGTCCTCCTCGGAGGCCTCCGCATCAGCAATAAGCTGTTTGATAGCTTCTATTTCAGCTTCTTTCTCCGCGATGAGTGCTTCGGCATCACTCTTAACCTGGGGGTCGTCAATGGTGTTTGCCAGCTTTTTTCGCAAGCTGTTAAGGACTTGCCTCTTCATGTCACTCTGCGTTTGCAGCGTGCTTATCAAAACCTGTTTTTTCTTCATTTTAATATTTCTTAATCGTTAATTACCTGTTAATCAAGCGTCAAGCGGGGATGGGGGTATAGTAGCCTCGCCCGCATCATTCGGCATAGCCTTCTGCTGGGGAGCTGCTCCCTTCAGCCCTAAGTCCTTTACCTTCTCCCCACCGGAAGCCCGCTTTCCGCTCTTTTTATTTTTATTAATTCCAGCCCCGCTTATGTGGGCAATCATCATGTCAAATATTGTATCCATTTGCCTATATTTTAATTATTTAAAGGCCAAAGATAGATAAATCTTTCTTTGTCTGCAAAATAACTCTGTCATTATGCGTCGGCTCGAAACCGCGAAAATGAGTATTGGCAACCAGCCTGCTGCCGACGTCGCCAGGCGTGGCCACTAATGCGATGCTTAAGCAGGCGAAATCCTCAATGTAGGATATACCTTCCTTGTAATACCCGTCGCGGATATATCCGTAATTGCTTATTGCCTGGAGGATGCCATTATCCAGCAAAACCTTCGTCTGTTCATACTTCGGCAGCCCCGCCGGGAGGAACGCGCTCATCTTCACTGCATTACCTTCCTTCTCAAGTGAAGTGACGACGCCGCATAGCGTGTCGAATCGGTTTTCGTGCATCAAATCAAGAGGCATATTAAGTTTATGCGCCTCGAAATACTCCGAAATGAACCTGTCATAACTGCCCTCCATGAAGTGATACCCATTATCATTCGTGACGCCAAGCTGCGTAACCGCGCCAGCGATAGTTATTCCCTTCTCGACCCCCTCTTCCATTACGATGGAATAAGGCTTAACCCCCTCACTCACAGGGAAGTAAGCATAGTTGGCTACTGTCCTTCTGTCTGAAATTCTTTTCATAAATTTTCTAAAATATCTTTAATTCGCGTTTCCGCAAGTTCCTTAAATTCAGGCTTTTGCAGCGCAATTACGTTCCAAAAATCAAACATTTCCCGCAAATGGGTCGCTTCATTCTTCTTAGCTTCCGCCAGGGCGGTAACGCCCACAAAATCGTACCAAAATTCATTTGGCAGCAAGTAACTGTCGCGCAACCGCCTGTTATCGTAGATAAGCGTTGCCAGCCTCAATTGAATGTTAGCCCACTTGGCAACCGTGTTGGCATACATGTCCAGCTCCGCTTCATTGCGATTGGCGTATTTCGCACTTTCGAAATAGACGGAAAGTTCTTTAGGTATTTCAAATGCTGCAAAAATTGCCTTCAAAGCATATAACCTCTTCTCGTTGAGTTGCAAGCCGGCAACCGGCAAGCTGATGGGTTGGTATCTCGCAGGTCGAGGGGTAAACATTATCGACCACTTGCCGAATGTGATGCCATATTGCTTCTTATATCTATCCTGCAAAGTGTTAATGTCCTCCTCCGTATATTCGTTGCCGGCGACGCTGCCATCCGGCTCCGGAGAAATGATTCCCATCGCTCCGTAATTCTCAATCAGCTGCATGTCACTGCTGTTCAGCACATTGAGGTAATTTAGTTTCTGCTTCAAAAAATGAAAGTCGGAGTGCCCGCGGGCACGATAGGTCTCGCTTGCCAGTACTGTTTCATTGCAATTGATTGGAATGTCAATGGCATGGAGGGTCTTGCTGCGAGTGCGTTGCGACACGTCTACAAATGCCAGGCTGTCGCAATCAACAATAACGTAACCGTCAAAGAATAAGCGGTTGACAAGCTCCAACTTACTTTCCTTCAGCCAGCAAAATATGTTGCGGGTCGCGACGAAATCGACTTTCGCTTGAAAATAAGCGTTCTCCAAACGGCTTGTTATCATCTTCTGACAATCAATTATTTCCTGTTTGGCAAAATCGTGAACTTCCCGACGCGGGGTATAGTAGGCTATTTCCGCGTAACGGGGATGCTTGGCTGATTGCTTGCCCCTGCTGATTTCTATTCCGAATACTTTCATTTTGCAAATATAGTAAATTAATTAAATATAGCCTTATGCCTGTTCTTAACCCAAGCGTCGAAGCCGTAACGCAAGGCATCGAACGCATGGTTCCATTTGTCGATGGGCTTAAGTATGTCGCCGTCAAGCACATACTTGTAATTCTGCTGCTCCATCAAAATGTTAATGGAATCCACGGTGATTAACAGCTTGTATTCCTGTAAGTTACGGATGCCAACCATTACGCTGCCCTTACCCTTCACAGCCGGCATGAAGTGGTAACGTAACCCGTTGAGCGAATGGATGTTAGCTACCCTGTTTGCCCCGCCGGTTGCTGTTTCAAAAATAAATGGCTGCCGAGTGAAGGAAATAGCTTTGAGGGCTTCCGCAATATCAGCATCACTTCCCTCATTGCTGTAATATATCTCTCTGACATATATCCTCTTGCGTTCATCGTCTATCTTCATGCCAACAATTACGTCAGGGTCTCCGCCTGTGACCTGCCCCCAGTCTGCCGCAAGTATCTCACGTTCAGCACATTGCGTGTAGTCGCTTATCTGGCATGCCTCCACATTTGGAAAGCAAAGCCCGCTTAAGCTGCTATCTATTCCGCAGCACTCCACGTCATAGAGATAGCGAGCTAATGTGCCAGGCTCTGCGTTAGCCCCATCGGATGCCTGCTTTTCGAGCTGTTTTCGGGCGCTCTGCGGGCATTTCGGGTTGTCCCGGTATGAAGTTATCAATTTATTCCAGCCTTCGTCAATGGCCTCCGTTTGCACCCAAAAGCGGGTGTACGGGTTATAGTCAATGAAGACCTTGCAATTGTCGCCGCCTGACAGCAGGGCATTCCGATATATTGAGTAATCATACATTATCGCTTCATTGAAGAATAAGAAGTCCCTATCCGAAGAGTAACCGCGGGTGTCGCGATCGGCACACACGAAGCTGATCAGGCTCCCGTTCGGAAACCGCACATGCGGGCTTCCGTGAGTGATGACATGGAAGGCATCATTCCTGCCAGTCACGCCAAGTATGCTGATGATGTCAGTTAGCAGGGTGTCGCGAAGCCTGGCGAAAGTATCCGTGACAATAAGGGCTTTCCCCCTGGCATTATACAGCTGTAATATTATATATTGCAGGATAGCGTAAGTTTTGCCGGCACGGCGCCCTCCCTGACATATACATGCGTCACCCTTTGCGAATGTCGCGTCAAAGAATGAGAAGTAACGCCTGTTAATATCCATGCGAACAGTTATTCCTCGTCCATCCATCTCACCTCCATGGTTACATTACGCACAAGCTCCTGTGCGTCAAGTCGTTTATAATCAAGAAGATATTTTGCCGCCGCCAGCTCGCCAGGGGCGCCATCCTCCGTTGCTTTCTTCAGAATCGCATCGAACAGATAGCTATCTGCCTTTGAATGACCGATTTGGCGCGCTTCTGCAAACTCGACATGGCAATTTGACCAATTTCGCAAGCATTGCAAGCTGACATCCATCCGGGCAGCTATCTGGCTGTCGTTGTACCCCTGGCTTGCCAGCTCCACGTACATGCGCGGGTGGACGTCGGGGTCATACAGCGGGGGCTTATAGTTGCCTTCCCGCTTAGGTTTGTTATTATTTTCCATCGTAATTTTTTTTATTCAAAGATACGATTTCCAGCCGGATTGCGCAAGCCCGCGCCTCGCTTTCCCTTCCTTTTCCATTTCAAGAAAAAAAAAGCCCTGGAGGGGGGTGCGGAGGAGGCAATTTATGTTATTTATTATTTTAGCTGAATTTCGCTCATATTACTATAAATAAATATAATAGCCTATTTCACGGAGTTTAAAAGTCCTAAGGGTACCGGAAGGCTATCCGAGTT
>LSQA01000033.1_pt1 | contig 31740 bp, 38 predicted proteins | sample 651271 | NCBI WGS metagenome assembly LSQA01 (sample SAMN04438314, study PRJNA306036) | termite gut metagenome | isolation source: viral DNA filtered from gut of termites from termite colony 3 | host: Coptotermes formosanus | place: USA: New Orleans, Cypress St. | collected 2013-06-21 | reverse complement strand
ATCGTTGAGGGTGCTTCTATGAACCTTGTGTATACGGCGGTGCGTATTATCCCTACGCGCCGTAGCGAAGCGTGTGAGACTTATAAGGTGGGCGAGAACGGCGTGAAGTATATCGACTGCGTTAAGGGCAACGTTATCGTTACCCTAGACGACGGCAGTAAAGTCCAATGGGGCGGTGGCATCTCTTACAAGTTAGTTATGAAGTGGGTGGAGGACGACGGCAATGAATGTTGAGCGGATTACCGTGCAGTTGACGGGCAGGCGGTCGCCGGCGGTCGGCGTGGTCGCCGGGGAGGAAACTTTGTGGCTCACGAAGCGTCAGGCGGTCGTACTCGCGTCAACGGTCATGGGGATTTACGGTATCAGGGACGGCGGGGAACTGTCCGCGCTGGTTTCCGACGTTGACAGTGGCGGGGACACCGACCCGCCCGACGCGCCGGGACTTTTTCAGTAAAAAGCATAATTTTTTGCGGATTTTTTGCTTTTTCGCTTGACTTTCCGCAAAAGGTATGTTATATTTAAGGGCGTAGGCTTGGTTATGCCCTTGTAAGTTTTGCGTCGCCCGTCGGCGCGACCGCCTTCCTTCCCCAAACCTACATTTGAGGTTGCAAAGACGGGCGACGCTTTTTCTATCCTATGGATAGATTTATTTGACCGGTACCGTGGCGGGACGGGGGTTCTTATCCATCTTTCCCCCGTCGTGCGGGGTTCAAATCCCCGCCCGGTCGTCGCCCGTGCGCGTCGCAAGTAGCGCGGTATGCGCGAAAAAGCGGACGCTCCATAGCACGGGACGAATGGGAGACAACAGTATGAGTTTGGTAGGACAACCCCAGTTTAACAATCAGGCAAAGCCGGTAGCACCGCAGGGTGCGCCCGTGCAGGCACCGGCAGTAGCGCAGTCCGAGAAGGACGCGCAGACCGCGAAGCGCGTAGCCGCTATGAAGGAAGCAAAGAAACTCCGCGACGAGGCGGTAGCTTTCCTTATCGCGGAAGTAAAGGCGAAGTATCCGCAGGGACTTCCCGCTAACGTCAAGCCCTACATCGACCGGCTTGAAGGCACGGCGCAGAAACACGATACCGATAACATCGTGTTCCGTCTGTTCTCGGTCGGCGGTGCGCAACCCGTGGCTAACGCGAGCATTACCGCCACCCGTGCGTTCGGTATTACCGGACACGGACCGAGCGAGATTAAGCGTCATCTGGACAACTGGACCAAGAAGGGTGTGGTTAAGTACCGCTACGATGAGGTCAAGTCCGCAGAGGGTTCTACGGATTTCGACAAGTCCACGTTCGTTCTGCTGGCGTATACGCTGTGAACGCACCTAAGGTTAAGACAGTGGTAGATGAGATACTTGTCTCTCTACCACGTCCAAGACTGTCAACATGGCTTATAATTATAAGCCTGTTAATAATTATACCTCGTTGTAGTATTCTCAAAGATACTTTTTATCCTGAAACTACGATGAGTGGTGGTGCGTCTGCCGTTTGTGCGGTGGCGTAAAGATGGAGACTGTATAATGATTACCGATATACTTCAAAGTTGGATGATAGGCGCGAAGTGGAGGGAGTTTCACGATGCCGCACGGTTTTGTATGGGCTGTTGGTTCAACTGGAATAGGAACTGCTCGGTATGTACTCGATGCTCATGCAACCTATTAAACCATGTGGATTATCTTACCGATGACGACGTGCGTGTAGTGCTAAATCAGCACTATTACGGTTCGTTGAAGTTTAGTGTGTGCCGGTGGTTATTAGCAGGTATCGTAATATGTGTTGCATTTCTTGCTCTGCTATGTGAGCATACAGCGAAATAGCATGGTTCCTGTAAACACTCCCGCCCTCCTCACCGAGGGCGGTGTAGCAACCCCTGCCGTAACGGAGGTTTTACCCAACTTTTCCTCCGTGCCGGGCGGGGCTATCGTCCAGCCTCCTCCTGAAACGAACGGTCAAGCGGCAGGGGTTACTACACTTAGGGACTACCAGATAGAGGCGGTAGAGAAGCTTACCGACCTTCCCGGCTCGTGCCTATTTATGGAGATGGGTTGCGGTAAGACGGCAACCGCGCTGACTATGGCGCAGAGGCGGTACGAGCGCGGGGACATTACAGCACTGCTGGTCATAGCAAAGAACGGAGTACATACGCAGTGGGCTAACGAGGAGATACCCAAGTGGCTCACCTGCGAGTACGAAGTGCAGTGTATCTACGGCGACGGCGGTGCTAAGAAGACGCACCCCTTTAACGACAAGCCGGGACTGAAAATACTATGCGTCAACATAGACACATTCAGTACGTCGGACAAGTGGAAGGAGATACCCGTGTGGCATAACATGAACTGCACTATGCTCGTGCTCGACGAGGCTACGTCCGTCAAATCATGGCGTGGGGCTAAGAGGGCGATGAACGTTATCTACGGGTTCAACGACGTTACCTACAGTCCTAACGGGAAGTACATCACGTCGAGCAAAAGCAAGTCGGTGTGCAGGGTAATCCTTACCGGCACTCCGGTAACGAACAGCCCTATGGACTTGTGGGCGCTGATAGAGTTCGTTCATCCTAACTACTTCAAGCGGAACTACTACAGCTTCCGAACGAGGTACTGCCTGCTTGAGCGCGTTCCGGACGGCGCGGGACAGATGATGCCGTTGACCGAAAAGACGTGGAACCTAGTAAAGCAGTACGGCAGTTACGGCTACGCCTTTCAACGGTTCGGTATCAACGAGAGCACGTATGCGCTCATCATGGAGCAGGAACGCTACAGCGGGGGGTTCGTGCACTTGGACGAACTACGGCAACTGCTTGAGCCGATAGCATACTTCAAGGACTTTAAGGACGTAACGAGTATCTCCGACCCGATATACAACCTCAAGCGGGTAAGTATGTCGCCGGAGCAGAGACGGCTGTATCTGTCCATGAAGCGCAACCTGCAAGCCAAGCAGAACGACACCGAGGTCGTGGCGAGTAACGTGCTGTCCCAGCTCGTTAGACTACAGCAGATATGCTCCGGCTTCCTGCCGAAGCAGGGCGAGCAGGAGGACGCAGAGGACTACCTGATACAGCAGGTGGAATGGATAGACGGCGCACAGCGCAAGCTCGATATGCTGGTGCAGGACCTTGAGACGGTTACTAAGCCATGCATTGTCGTCACCAAGTTTTCGTGCGAGGCGCAACGGATATACGAGGTTCTCAGCAGAGACTATAAGGTCATGCTGTTTACGGGATGGAAGAAGACGGGAACTCTGGACGAGTTCAAGGAAGGTAAGTATGAGATAATCGTAGCGAACATCACAAGTATTAGCCACGGCTACAACTTGCAGAACAGTTGTCAGATGCTGTTCTACAGCAACACGTTCTCTCTGGAGAACAGGTTGCAGTGCGAAGGGCGTATCTATCGTCTGGGTCAGACGAAGGTATGCGTATACACGGACTACGTTGTCGAGGACAGCGTAGAGGAAGTCATACAGCAGGCATTGGTAAACAAGAAGCACCTGCTGGATTACATTAAGGGGAATGAAGTATGAATAAGAAACACGAATTGACGTTTGACGACGTATTGTCGGTGCTTAGACCGAAGTCCGACCCGGACGCGATTATGGCGGTCAACGAGTACGTCTACGGATTAATGGACCGGCTCGATGATGTCGAGAAACGCTTGACTATGCTTGAGGGCGGTAAGCTGTTTCAATAGGAGGATGGCGATGACTAACGACGAACGTATGAAGAAACGAGAGGAGGCTCTCGCAGACATCGAGGCGCGGGAAGAGGAGAAGCGGAAGAACCTCAAGTCCGTGCTGGACGGTATCAAGGAAGAGGTGGGCGAGACGCGCATATCGGAGGATATGAGCGCACCGGCTAACGAACTGGCGCAGACCGCCTATAAGAAGGTGGTAGACAGTTTCAAGGAGAAGGTAGGCGCACCGACGGAGAGCGAATTCTTTCCTAACGAGGCGTAGAACATGAAGCTCAACGCCGACTACTGCGAGAAGATGATGGAATCTGTTTTCGTTAAGAAAACGGCGTTTGGTAAGGACGCACATCTGACCGACGAGGAGAAGGACTTCGTTGCCTCTATCGACAACAGCGACCTATGCGAGGAGTGCAGGGTGCTACCACCTCCGCACATGACTACGGTAGAGCACCTTGAGGCTTGGATAAACGGGTTGAAGAGCAGGGTTACGAAACTGGAGAACGGGCTTAACACCAAGCACCTCGACAAGGATGACTTCAAGGAGTTGCAGACCATGCTCCAACAGTTGAAGGAAGGGTCGGAGAGGGAGGCTACGAAACTCGTAGACCTTACCGTTCAAGTCAAGGACCTTGATACGGACTACCGTAGCCACATAGTCAAACTGCTCAAGGCCGACAACGAACTGGAGCATAGGGTAGCGGAACTGGATAGGCAGGTCGGGGACTACGTTCAAGGGTTCAGACAAGCCGGCATCGAGAAGCGCATTGCGGAACTGAAGCAGGGGTTCAAGAACTTCACGAGCAACCATGAGGTGTCGGAGAACAACCAGAACAGAAAGATTACCGAGGTTGACGAGACGGTACACCGTCAAATAGACCGACACCTCAAGGTAGAAAGGCAGGTGGAAGAAATGCTCAAGCGGTTGGCGACGCTCGAGCTTCAAACGCAGGCACCGCAGACCCTTAACGGTATAGTACCTATGTTACCACAGACGATGCCCGTGTGGTGGTACGCAGGCACGATGCCTTTGGCGATGGGCGTACCGCCGGTCAATGCGGGGAGGACCAATGAATAACCCTTACGATATTGCCGGCACCTCCGTCCCGTGGGACGATGCCGTGGAAACAATGCACCCGAAGCTACGGAATATAAGGTACACGTATACGAAGGAGGGTGCATGAACGACGAACTGGACTTCCTTGCCGCAGACATGGGTGCGGAGGCGGAGCAGGTAGGGGCGTACCTTACCAGACTAAAGGACGAGGCGGACAACGTGCTCGAACTACAGAGGGCCTGCCTTGACATGGAAGAGAGTCTCAAGCGGTTACAGCAGGATTACGCCCGTAGGCGTGAGGAGCTTGCACAGCGCATGAGCGTCTACGGACTTACGTCTCTGGAGACGAACGCCGGGGACCGGCTCGAGGTCGTTACTAAGTGCTACTGCTCTCCTAACAAGAACGAGCAGGACAGGCAGGAACAGATAGAATGGCTTGCCAAGTACGGCGGTGAGCATCTTGTGAAGCTTGAGGGCAAGATACCGACGGACCAGATTATCCGTGCTAAGGAAGCCGGTATACCGGTGTTTGAAGTCAAGGATATCAACACGGGTAGTCTGAAAGCGTTCATCACGGACCTGCTCGGCTTGAAGGGCGGGACGGCGCAGGTGGGGCTGGACGACCTGCCTCCGAGCTTTCACTTCACGGTCCAGAACGAACTAAAGGTGAACTGATGACAAGTCTCTTTTCCTCCGAAAAGCAGGAGTACGACAATGTATTCGGTAACACGTATGCCGAGAGTGAGCGTGATATGAAGGCGATAGACCATGCCTTGCGGACGCACTCGCGCAGGCCCCACGCCTCCTTTGAAGAGGCGCAGGCGTTCGCGGAGCGGATGCACCTCAACATCATGGCATACAGCCCTATGGGTCGGAAGTATCTGTCGGTGGACCACACCGGCGATACGCTGTCCCAAAACGAATGGGCCACGCAGTTTTCGGATACCGTGCTACGGTATACTTATGTGGACAGCAAGATGGAGGTTAAGGAGGCGGGTTGGATGCCCGACAAACTGCTTGCGCGTATGGACGCACGGCTCGACAACGAGAAGGGCAGTCCTACGCGCAAGCCTCTTTACAGCAGGGATTACTTCCGTCCCTACGGATGTTATATCGACGAGACGCAGACGTTCAACCGCGCCATACCGTTCAAGTATCCGGCGAAGGAAACGGGTGCGGACACGTCGTTCATCTATGAGTACCTGCGCCGTATATCCGACGAGTGCTACCCGTGGCTGTTGACATGGCTACGGGAGAAAATGATACACCCGGAGCGCAAGACGCAGGTGCTTCCCATATTCATAGGGGAGGAGGGGACGGGCAAGAGCGCGTTCGTCGAGTGCCTCTGCGCCGCTTTGTTCGGCGGTGAGAACGTGCTGTTGTCCGACAAGGTTGACCTGACGAGAAACTTCAATGCGGAACTACGACACAAGCTTGTGGTAAGCATAGAAGAGAAGATGGAGCACGATAGAAAGAATCCGGCTTCCGCGCTCAAGAGTGCCGTTACCTCAAGTCAAACGAGGACGGAGCTTAAAGGCAGGGATGCCGAGATGGAGCAGGACTACACGGAATATGTAATGACTACGAATAACATGGTAGCCGTTCCGTTCGACGGTAAGGGCGACCATAGGAGGTTTATGGTAATGGAAACGGACAGTAAGTTCTCGCGCAAGGGCGACCATTCCATACTTGCCGACGAGGTGTTTGCCAAGATGTATGGGTACAACGAACAGGGGGATAAGGTATATGATGCCCTATACAACGTGCATACCGGGCAGGTGGAGAACGTCGCCGCCCTGCAACAGTTCAAGTACGAACTGTTCCATAAGAAGGATATGCAGGTCAACGGAAGGGACGTGGTGTTACGCAAGTTCCCGCACACAGCCGCATACAACAGGCAGTACGACGTACCGAGGACGCACGACAACGTACTGGTGGAGCAGATTATGCGCAGTGTCATACCGTTTATAACGGAGAGCCTAATGAGCAAACGTGCGGTGAAGCGTATATCCGTGGCGGTGTCGGACACGGAGACCAAGCAGGTGGAGCTGTCGGCGTATATGCCGGAGGGCGCGTTCCTTTACGTTGCCGGACGAAGCGGCATAAACAAGATACTGCTCAACAAGGGGTCCGCCTTCTTCGACCCGGACACGGGCAAGCCGTTACCGCCGTCCGTAGTGGACCGTGCTATAAACGACCTCAAGCCGTGGCTGTTGAAGGAGTACGGTATAGACGTGCTGGCCGACCAGCTACCGCCGACACACCTGCACTTCCGGGACCTAGAGGGCGTGGCGCAGTACGGCAAGGGCGTGTGCTTCGCGCTAAACCCTGACAGGAGGCAGGCACTCGACGACGAAGAGGAAGAGGCGCTCAAGGAGCTGTTCAAGGACACCGTAGCGGAAGCACCGCCTGCACGGGAACCGCCTACCAAACCGGAGAAGCCTAAGCAGGAACGTATAGTGAACGGTGTCATACGCCGCTACGACAAGTACTTCAAGCTCGACGACAACGGGTGTCTTGAGACGCTCAACGGTATGAAGCCGGAGGAGTACAGATACACTACAGAGAACGCCGTGGGGTGGGGTCATGCTTTCCTTCTTGAGGCTGACGAGGCACCGCTGTCCGTTATAGAGCAGGAACTACGGCGTATATTCTTCCACGGCGGTAAGGTTATAGATGCCGTGGAACTGTACAAGGAACGCCTTCAACTACAGGAGAGGGTGGCGGAGAAGCTGTTCCGCGAGGGCAAGGTGGCGCGTGTGGTATATAGCGGTGCCAAGAGCCTGCACATGATAGTGCAGGTCAAGGACGCGCCCAACACTAAGGAAGAGCGCAGGTGGCTCGACGCATACCTCAAGCAGACTATCACCACGGAACTGGAGTTCGACATGGCTACGCACAACGTATTGCGCCTAACGAGGGCACCGGTTACTATGAACCGTGTGAGCAAGTACAAGCTTGCGGACAAGGTTAAGGACACACACGCCGACCCGTGGGAACTTGAGAAGATAGCGGAGATAAACGTATCGGGCAAGCAACAGCTTATGTGGGAGGACTGGAGCCACGTCTACGATATAAACTGGAGACCGCTCTACGAGGCGTGGACAAGGCAACAGGAGAAAACCATGTATGTCAAGACTGGGCGGGTACTGCCGAGCAAGCAGATATACAAGGATGCCGCAGATGCCATACTGCGCGGGACGTACTTCGGGGACCAGCGGTGGAACGGGCATAGGCAGGAAACGTTCTTCCCCGCATACCGCCTCCTGCGTATGACGGGATGGAGCCATGACGAACTATGGGGAGAGATAAAGGAGCAGGTGGTCAACACTTACTATAATGCGGACGACAAGCCGTACTGGTTGTCGAGAGAGACGTGTCGGCTTATAAAGGACATAGACAACGATTCGGAGGTGGATAATGCCTAAGACGGTATTCAAGGGATTACGGAACGAGCAGGAAGAGAGGGAGCATGAGGAACGTCTGGAACTCATAAGGCACAGCCTAAAGGCGTATGCGGCATGGGCCAAGATATTCTGAAACAAGATTATAGCAGGCGATGTGGTCGTACCGAGAAGCGGGTTGTTTAGGATAGAATCCGACAAGCTTCCGGGCGTGGCGGTCAAGGTGTCGGGCAAGCCGAACCAGTCACTCGTTAAGGGGTTGCAGATAGTCCCGTTTGTGGAGACCAAGTACATACCTTATCTGAAAGGGAAGCTTGGCATAAAGGGAACGCTGGAGGACCTATGCAATTACACCGACAGCTTCATCATAGACGGCATACGGTTCCTTGTGAAGCATCATCTGGCGGGGACATCCACGTCGGCGCAGTTCCTCTGCATGATAAACGAGGAACTGTATCAGCAGGTTACGTTACAGCGCAAGGCTATGGAGTTCCAGTATGTGGCGATACGGGCAAGGGACCTCTTGTCCCTACGCAAAGGCATAGTGCCGGACGAGGTACGCAGGCGTTGCGACCTACTGTGCCATGATATAGTTGACAACCGCCTAAAGTTTTTAGGTGAGAAAGACATAGAACAGGAGTAGCGTATGGCAATCTTCGGAAACAACAGAGAGCAGGAAACGGGCGAGGACCTTAGTTTCTTGGAGGCAATGGCAGGGGACGGGCTGGAGGCGTTGGACAAGATTAAATCCAGCGGTCCACGGTTCCTTAGTATTACGGCGGACCTTTCCAAGCCGGTCAAGGCGGGGATAGCAAAGCTCGGTGAGTGGTATGTGAGCGGAGGCTCCGATTCCCTCGGAAAGTCCATAGAGGTCATACCTCTTGGTGCCAAGCTGGTGTGGGTGCAGACCGACAAGTCCGGTAACTTTGTCCGCAGGGGTGACGTGGGTGGCTTCGAGGTTAAGGTATCCTACAACGACAAAGGGTACGAGCGCATGAACGACCCCGTTACCGGGGACAACGTGAACGAGCTTATACTTGTGGCACTACTTATCGTGGGAGCGGAGCATCTCGGACCGGTGCTTTATGAGTGCCGCATAGGTTCCAAGAAAGTCTGCAATGACTGGGTGGTGCTTATGAGGGCGCAGACCCTGCCGTCCGGTAAGAGGGCACCGCCCTACGCCAAGAAGTGGAGGCTCGACATCGAGCAGTTCGCAAGCAAGAGCAAGCCCGGAACGATGTACTACGCGCTCGGTAGGGTAACTCCGCTCGGCTATGTGTCCGACAAGCAGTTGTTCGCGGATTGCGTTATGCCTGCCGTGGACAAGCAGAGACAACTCATGCTCACCAGCGCGGACCGCCTTGCCCTTGAAGAGCGGGACATCGACCCCGGAACGCAGGCTGTTGACCGTGCGAGTTTGAGGTAGACTATGGTAGGCATATCACCGCTTGAGCAGGTACAGATGACGGCTTCCGGTATGCTTACCAGTCTGTTCCCCGCTATGATACAGCTCCTATACCCTAATATCAGGGAGCTTGACGACGGGGAACGGACTAAAGCCTACGGGGTTACTATCAAGGACTGCATGATTATAACGCAGAACCTGTTGCACGTAGTGGGCGGTATCAAGCTCGAGGAGAACGAGAATGAAGACGGTGGTAGTTGACATCGAGACAAAGGACCCGGACCTTGAGGCGAAGGGACCGAGCATCATACGGGGAGGCGGTAAGCTGTGCTACGTCTCCGTGTACGACGGTGTGGACGCAAAGACATACGGCGGTCCGGACGGGGAAACGTGGAAGCATCCGGACCTGCTGGCACTGCTTGCCGACCCGTCGGTAACGAAGGTGTTTCATAACGCCATGTACGACCTCAACTGGTTCATCAACGGCTACGACGTGCCGGTGCACGGCGTTGTCAGGGACACCATGATACGAGAATCCATGCTCAACTCGTATGCCAAGAGCGTTAAGGGACCGGGGCACGGCTATTCCCTTGAAGGCACCTGCTACCGCTACAACATCGCAGGCAAGAACAAGCTCGGAACCATAGACAAGTGGTGGCACGATGTCGGCATGAAGGGCAAGGCTATAGAGCATATAGACGAGATACCGCCGGACATCGTGGCCGCCTATGCGGAGCAGGATGTCAGGGCGACGTGGGACCTCTATCAGGCGCAGGAACCTAAGATGGAGGCGGAGTGCCTCCACGAGGCGGAGATACTGGACTGCGATATGCTCCCCCTTGCGCTGATGATGTACCGTAACGGAACCCGCTTCGACAGCCACGGCAACACGCTTCTTGCCGTGGAGACGGCGGAGAGGCTGTTCGCCTGTAAGGAGAGGCTCCGCACGGAGTTCGGACTGGAGGACCACCGCAGGCGCGTCGCCCTAGAGTGCGCCGCCTGCGATGCGGGGTTCCTCGACGACCTACAGAAAACGGATACCGGGCAGGTGTCGTTCGATAAGAACTCCCTTACCCGTGTCCACCACCCGCTTGCACGGCTTCTTATGGAGACGAAGCGTCTGGAGAAGATGCTCGGGACGTATCTGCAAAAGCAGTTTCCGGAGTTCTGCATAAACGGCAGGATACACCCGCTGTTCCACCCGTCTTTGGGCGAGGACGGCGGTGCGAAAACCGGACGCTGGTCGTGCAGTAACCCTAACCTACAGAACGTGCCTAAGGACAGGGATGCGGGGGGCGACAGGATACGCGCCCTCTTCATCGCCGACGAGGGCAGGAAGTTCTGCAAGATGGACTACTCGCAGGTCGAGTACCTTATACTGGCCCACTATGCTATCTGCATACAGGCACCGGGCTGGAGGGAGCTTCAGGAGAATCTTGAGGCGGGTATCAGTTATCACAAGCTCATGCAGAAGCTTGTGGGTTGGAGCGACGACCACTACAAGCTGGTCAAGAACTTCAACTTCGGAACCGTCTACGGCATGGGCTTACAGACATTTGCGAACAAGCATTACGAGGACTGCGTGGAGCAGGCCACGGCGCGTAAGCAGACGGTACTGGAGTATTGCACCGACATGAGGGAGCAGTACTTCAACAAGGCTCCGTTCGTTCGACCGACCACCTCTTGGATACAGAAGCAGGCGCAGAAGCAGGGGTATGTCCGGTCCTTCGGAGGAAGGAAGCATAGGATGCCGCCGCCCCAGTACGACCCTCGGACTAACGAGATAAACGTTCCGGTATACAAGCTGGTCAACTATCTCATACAGGGCGGGGCGAGCGACATATTCAAGATGGCTCTGCGTGATGCTAACAAGGCTGGTATCTGGAAGTATCTGGACCTTAACCTTGTGGTGCACGACGAGGTGGATTACAACTCCGACGGTAGCAAGGGCGCGTTGGAAGCGGAGGACGAACTCGAGCGCATACTCACGTCGGCTATACAACTGCGGGTCCCCCTTCGCGTAGAGAAGTTCCGTGGGGATACATGGAAGGAGTCAAAAGAATGAACTACTGGTTTACGGAGGTTACGCTGTACACCCCCGACAACAGTCAGAAGTACTACAAGATAGGGGCGGAGCACCTCGGCTATGTAAAGAGCATCGAGCTTAACGGGGACGACATCATCGTGGAGAAACACGACCGCACGTCGCTGACGTTCAGCGGTATGCCGTTCGAGTTGAAGAAAGAGCCTAAGCCTAACAAGGGCGGGCTGGATAAGCTTGCGCTTATGTCGTATTTACAGGACGGCCCGTTGCCGACGCGCAAACAGGGCGAACTGGACTTACAGTACAAGGTGGCGGACGATGCTGATACCGTTTAGGGTCCCCGTTCAACGGCAGGAGTTCCCGTTGTTCATAAGGGAACAATGCACACACTGCGCCAACACCTATAAGGACCACTTCTACCCCGACGGGTACAATGTCGTAACGGAGTTCCTATGCACGAAGAACCCGTCCGGTAGGATGTACCGCAAGTCCATGAAGTGCGTACCGGAGGTCGATGACGACGAGTGCGGATTCAGGGTTAAAATCGCCTGCGACATAACACAGTGCGGTTATAACATAGATTATCTTTGTAGTTGCAACGGAGGCGAACTATGAATGAACCGGCAATCAGGCTCGTAAAAGACGAGCAGGAGCTTCTGACTATTGAACAGATGGCGGAGCGTGAGGGCATCACAAATGACGGTATGAGAAAACGTCTTGAGAAGGCAGGTATTTCCCCTGTGGTTGGAAGTAAACGCATAAGCATGGGGCGGGAAGCTTCCTTGTATGACTATACTAAAATACACCAGTATTTTAGTATGAGGTCCGTAGAAAGCTTGACACTTGATGAGACATTGCTCGCAACAAGCAATATGCTTGAGCCTATGTCTCCGGACGACGTTATGAGGTTTGCCCTTCAGATTATGAAATACTCGCTTGACAAAAAGGATGCCGAGGTACGTTCTATGCGAGAAAGGCTAGACCTTACCGACACACATTATTCGGTCAAACGGGTGATGAAAGAGCTACAGTTGGACGAGGAACCGAACTGGAGGCCGGTTAAGAAGTATTGCTTGGCGCATGGTTTACCTATCCTACGAGCCGATGACATGAACTACGGGGAAGTAAATGTGTATCCTGTAGAAGCTTGGCATGAAGTGTATGGGTATGAACTATGAGGCATCCTACGGCTAACGAACTAAGGGACCACCCGGAGCTTAAACCGGGGGACCTTATCGCGGACGATTACTACACGGAGTTCCCGGAGGAGATGGACCCCGGATTTAATCCGGGGCAGGCTATTCAGTACATGGAATCGCAGGGATTGCCGTGGACACCGGTGCGGTGCGAGGCCGACGCTACGGCAGAGGGCGGGTACCGCGAGATACTGGAGGACGACAAGCTGTTGCAATACGCCGGCTCGTGCTACGCCTGTAGACACCGCAGGGACTTCTCGCTATACTGCAAGCGGTCGGAACAGGATAAGCCTATCGGCTTCGTCTGCGACGGCTTCTACGAGCGCAACGCCGCGACGAGGCGGTGGCGCAGGATGCGCAGGCGCGGGGTCATAGACAGGTTGAAGGAGTACCGCAAGAGTATACCGAGCTACAACTGGGCCACTATGGACTACGCAAAAATCTTGCAGGAGGTAAAATGAGTGAAAGGGACCACCTTATCGAAACGCTTGTTACTGTTGCCGGTGTCAGCGTTGTGCTTCTGCTCATTGGCTGTATCGCAACAACAGGACACGTTGACGGAGTTGTCAGCGAGCATACGAAGCAAGTTGAGCGAGCTGAAGCAACAATCCGTGACCTTACAGAACGAATTGACCGATACGACAGCGCGGTTACAGCAACTGTCAGAAGACTTGAGGCTGTCAGAGCAAGAGCGGCAGTACTCGGAAGCCTCGCTGACCAAGTTGAGTACCTCTTTGACGAGTATGACAGAGCAGTACGAGACGCTCTATTTGAGCTTGGAAAAGTACAAGGTACGATTGTCCCTAGCGAATAGGGCAATCATAGGATTTGCCGTAATCGTAGGGTTACGGCTTATAGGAATGGTAGCCGGGTATATACTGTATGCCCGTGGGGTAAAGCTCCCCAGATGGTTGGACATACTGTTATGATTTTTATGGGTATGGAAGGAGCCTGTCCGGAGTTCGTCAATCAGGCAGGCGAGATTTCGTCAATAACGTTCCGGGACTGGAAGGACGAGGTGGTTATCACCCTGCTGGCGAACGGTCATCTTAGGGCAACGACGCACGATGACAACGGGGACAAGGTTACTGTGGAATGGCACGAGGTCAAGTACCTAAAAGAGCGTCTGTTCAGGGAGGACAAGGATGCGCAAGCCGAAGCCTAAGAAGGAACCGGGCATCCTGCGCAGATTGCTTGATGCGTGGATAGAGATGGCGAAGTACCGCAAGGCCGTCCGTATCCTCGGCAGTCAGTCATGGGGCGTTGACTTCCTCGTTATGGTACTCTGCAAGGCAAGGGAGTACGGCGTGAAGGATGTCGAGTTCCGGCTCAAATCCCCCTCCGGTCAGGAGCTACGCATCGTACATAACTCCGTGCCTAACAAGCTCGGAGAAGAGGAACAGCGCGTCGTGAATATGCAGGACGGGGCCATAGCGAAGGTCATGCTGGATTCCATCTACCGGCAGGGCAGGGTGTGATGCAGGTGGAACTGACGTATCAAGGCTACGCACCGCGTGACCATCTGCATCAGTACCTCGGACGTGCGGAGAACGGAGTGGTAAGGGAGTTCCACGAGGAAGTGTTCATACCTAATAAGACAGTCATGGACCTTCCCGACGAACAATGGATGCCCGACAGCGGCTGGGCTGTCATCGCCTGCGACCTGTGCGGACGCATACGTTGGGAACTGGTCAGACGTGGGTCTACCGTTGCCTGCGCTATGTGCGGTCAGCAGGAGACTATACCGCAAGATGCGGTACTGCGCTCGTGGAAAAGCGCGGACTGCGAGGAGTATGTATAATGGGTGAATATCAGGCTTTGGTGCTGTTCGATTCCGAATGGAACGAGAAGCGGAGGTTTACGGTAGGCGGTGAGGTAGACGGTGTGCGTATCAACCGTATCTATGCGCGGGATACCCGCTCGGCTGACATACACTTGGAGACGGGAACGTATGCCACGTTCTGCGGCGAAAACATAGCGTTCATTTACTACCCTCTCTCATGGGACAACAAAACCTATAAGGAGTTCGTCTGATGGCCGACATCAACAACATCGTGATAAGCGGAAGGCTTACCAAAGACGCAGTGACTAAGGACCTGAATACCGGGACTAAGGTAACGGAGTTCAGTATAGCCAACAACACGGGGTGGGGGCAGTATGCAAAGACGCAGTTCTTTGACTGCAAGAGCTTCACCAAACAGGCATCAAGCGTGGCATCCTACCTCGTGAAAGGAAAGAACGTAGCCGTGTCCGGTTCCTACGAGACGGACAAGTGGACCTACAACGGAGCGGAGCACACACGGAACGTCATCAACGTAAAGGACATCATCCTGCTCTCCGACGGCAACAAGCCGGAAAGCAAGGACGACGTGCGCGAGCCGGTAGTGGAGGAAGTTACGTTTTGATTAACGACGTATACCAGACCCCGTATGTGGGCGACAGAATGACCGTACCGGAGAACCTGCGCAACTTCGGCAGGGCGTTACTCGAGCAGTGGGTAAGGGACGGTTGCCCGAACGACATGGGCGAGGTATGCGCCGACATCATACAGCAGTGCCTCAACATCGGAGAGGACGACATCAAACGATACGCGCTTAAAGTGCGAAGGAGCTTCACGATTGAGTTGCAGTAATGAATTGCATGAGGTCCGCAGGGACGTGGAACAGCTTTCCGAGCTTATACAAGGTATAACCGCAGGGTTGAACAGACGGCTCGAGGAACTGGAGCAAAAAGAAAAACCCCGGGGGAAGCACTTTCGTGTTACCTCTAGGGCAGTGGGTGTGCGCGAACTGGAAGAGAACGCGAAAATCGCACTTAGATACATACGCAGTACAAAAGACAGGCTGTCCAGTATGTATGCCACCGGTGACTTTCACGAGGACGGTATGCGCGAGATAGATATGTATCTCCGCAACGCCGCCGACGTGCTTAGTTAATCTACCTTCACCCGGAGGTCGGGCTGTATTACCACTACGGCATCGTAGACCTCCGGGTATTCCTCTATATTCTTCAGGGTCCGCTTCTTTACTTCCGAATTACCGCCGTAACTCATGTACTTTAACCCCGCCACTATCTTCTCGTGTATCGGAATCCCGTCTATAAACACCGTATGCTTGAGCAGTTCCATAGTCATACCGTGAATCTCGTTAAGTATCCGCTGTACGTCGGCGTGGAGTGCCTTGCGGTCCTCGATGCTGACGTTAATCTGCTTGTTGATTTCCTCGATACGGTCGTCCAGTTCCCGTTGCAGTGCCGCGATGCCGTCGGCCAACTGCTTGACGCACTGCAACACCTCGTCCTTCCGTTCGGCATCCATCTTTATATGCTCGTCTATCTTGCTGTTTACGAGTTCGATTACCTCGGAGTGCTTGCGCCGTTGCTTCTCCGCCTCGTATATAGACGAATAGAGATACAGCTTGCCGTTCTTGTCGCGCCGTATGCGCGGCAGGATATACACCGCCGCTACGGGCAGTACTATCATCCAGTACCAAGCGGGGATGCTCTTAACGAGCGTACTTACCGTTTCCCACATCTAAAACGTCCTTACCCAAATTGTTACCACATAGGACAGGGGCATGTTCTCGTGCGGCTGGTCCCCGCCGTTATACTCCGTATACACCGTCGAGTTGTTTGGGGAGCCGGCCCTTACCTCGTTCTGCGTCCAGTTATACGGGCCATGACTGATATTATGTATATGGTTGGGTATCTGCGCGGCAGTGAGTGTGCACGTATTATCCGTGCCGGCTACCGTAGCAGTAGGTGTCTGCGAGCCGTTACCCGCCGCGCACGTGGTAAGGTATGCCCAGTCCGCTATCTGCTCCCACACCGCTAGTACGCCCGACGGCACCGGGGGCGGGTCCTCTCCCCACATCATCTGATAGAACCCCACAGGCTGTACGGCGTTATATCCTTCCTGCGTCCATGTAGTAGCCATTAGCTGACCCTCCTCCACGCGAGGTAGTACCTGCTCAGCGGCCTGTTCTCGTGTGTCTGTCCACTACCCGCCGCGAGGGTGCCCCGCGATAGATTGTATCCTCCGTTGCTCCTTGCGAAGTAATCATAAGAATTACCGTTACCCGATGATGCGGGTATCGAGTGCCTGTGGGCAGGCATGGTTGCCGCAGTGATAGCCACGGCGTTTGCGCCTACCGTGCTCCCTATAGCAGTGGTGTTCCCCGCAGGCTTGTTTATGAAGTATATACCGGCGGTGCTGGTGGTGTCCACCTTCTGAAACAGCACCGGCCCCGGCTCGTCCGTTTTGTTGGCCACAACGTCGGCCATAGTGTTAGGGTCGTTGGTGGAAGCAAACATCGTTATGCTGTTTACCGGGTACTGTACGTCGAGCGTTGTCATGCCGTCCTCCTAAATGCGCGGACCGCATGGGACAGCGGTCGGTTGTTGTGAGCCTGACCGCTTCCTGCGGGGTTGTTACCCCCGGACTGGTTGCCGCCCGTATAGTACGGGCCGCCCCTTCCGAACAGCTCGCCGGAACCGGAGGTGCCCTGCGTTGTCAGGTTGTAGGTCCGTATAGTGTGGGTATGCGACGGCAACTGCGCTAACGTAAGCGCTACCGTGTTTGCCCCGAACTGCGTAGTGCCGGCTTGAGCCGCCGTGGTGTTGGACACGTGAGGAAGGTACTCGTTGGCCGCTATCTCGGTCCATACCTCCGGACTGCGGTACTGCTTCCACGCCGCTATCATCGCCGCATCGTCCTTGAGGAATACCACCTGCCCGAGCGGGACCGCCACGGGCTTCGGTATGGACGCACTCCACACCTTCTGTCCGTCTATGTAAGCGTTCATCTTCTGCCCGTTAAGGTAAGGCTGTGCTATGCCCTGCCCGTTTACTTTAAGCCCCATACTGTCTCCTTACTCCGGATAGAAGCAGAGCGTCGTAGGATACGCCGTGGATGCCGCAATAGCCGCCTGTTCCGTGGGGAACAGACCCACCTCGTTTATAGTCGTGGGTGTGCTCGATATGACGAAGGAATCCAAGCTGGTCATGCCCGTTCCGCCGTTGGCCACGGGAAGCACCCCGGTAACTCCGGGCGTTACGTCCGCGCTTCCGTCGAAGGAAGCCGCAGTAGTGCTTGCGAGGTTGGTCCGTATGTTCCTTGCCGTCTGAAGCTTGGTTGCCGACGCGCTGTTGTACGCTCCCACAAGGGCTTCCCGGGTACCGCCGTCCTTTACCGCGCCCATAGCGTCTATGAGCGCAACGTGGTTGTCGGTGGGGTTGGCCACCTTGAGCATAACGTTGTTAGCATGGAATCCCGTAATCTGTGCCTGACCGTTTCCGTCGGTCATAAGCATGAGGTCCGCCGCAGGGCCTCCCGGTATCCTGTCCATCTTACCGTTCCACGTATCCTTGTTGGACTGCGTGACGTGTACCGTGGTGTCCGCCGTATGGTTGGCTATGGCGGTGCTTAACGTAAGCTCCGACGCCTGCCGGTCCGCTATCTCCGCCTGAAGGTCGGCGTTGGCCGCAAAGTCCGATGCCGTGTAGCCGGAATCCTTCTGCTGTCCGCTACCGTCCCACGCCGCGAGGCGGTTGTTCGGTACCGCAGGCTTGACCGCCACGAAGCTGTTGGCGTTCGCGCCGGAATCTATTACCTGACCGAGAGAATCGAAGCTCGCAAAGTTGTTGAGCACGGCACCGGGAACGAGCATCATGTCCCCGCCGATGTTTATGTTGAGGTCAACGTCGAAGGTCCACACTACGGGCGGACCCATGTCGGTAAGTATGTAACGCGCCGTAGGGCTGTTAGGCCTCGATTCGTCCGACCGCACGGTAAGGTAATCGTTGACGGTGGCGAAGGGCGGTAACGTAAACGTCGCAAGGTCGGCGTAGTTCTGCACGGAACCGAGCGACCTGCCGAGGTTCTGTATACCGTAGATGGTGGCGTTGATGGTGTTGATGTCGCCCTCTATGGCCGCTATGTCGGCGGGGGACCTGCCGGTGTCGGTAAGGTTGCCCGTAGCGTCCAGTCCGGCAAAGTTACCCGCATTGGCAGGAACGCACTTGTCGGCCTTGCCGTCGAGTACCCCGTCCACATAGTCCTTAGGCGCGGCATCCGTGCCAAGCACGGGCACCGCAAGGTTGCGCACCCTGACACCCCTGTGCCCGGAAGCGGCACCTACCGCCGTGGTTTCAAGGGACAGTATGGGTATACCGCTGTTGCCTTCCGCACCGAGGTGTATGGATGCCGTTACGCCGGAGGCTTCCTGCGCACGTATGTCCACCTGCGCGGACGAACCGGCAACGTGGACCGTCTGGTCGGCAAGCACGGTTACGTGAGCACCGGTAGCCGTCTCGTCCACGTGGACTTGGCTCTTGTTACCCATGCCGTGCATAGACACGCCGTCCATCTTGATGTCCCCGGTCATGGTGCCGCCGGTAAGGGGTAGGAAGGCACCGGTTACGGCACCTATGGTGTCCCCGGAATCGACCACCTGCCCGTTGCCGTCGAATACGGCTATGGTATTCAGTCCGCTACCGGGCACCTTGTCCATCTTGTCGGCCTGAAGGTCGGCTATGTCGATGTCGTGGTCGTCGAGCCTTACCGTGTGAGACACAATGTCGGTCTGCGCCTGCGCCACGTCCGCCTGCAACGTCCCTATGTCGTTCTCCGTTACCGTAACACGGTTGGCAAGGGTGCTTACATCGTTGTCGGTCGTGTTGATATGCTGTTCAAGCTGGTATACGTCGTTGTTAATCTGTTGTATATCCTGCTTTACATCCTGTATGTCGGCCTCCGCCTGTGTTATCCGTATGTCAAGCGTGAGGTCCCTGTCGTCAACGTACTTCTGACTACTCGTATTGGCAAATGTAGGCATCCTGTACCTCCTATTGTATGATGTAAGTGGTACCGCCGCGCAGGTACCTCGAGTTGTCGCCGAGGGCGAACGGCTCCGGACCCACGTTGCGGACGTAGATTTGGCCGGAGCTGTTTACGCAGAACTCCACCGACACGACGCTCCCGTCGGACATGAACGCCGCAGGTTCTATGTTGTTGGAAGGGAACGTATAGTTACACCCACGGTCGAACGTTGTTCGCGGAGCATATACCGCGCCTATGGTGATGCCGGTGTTGAGCCACGTTCCGGGGGTCCACGTCGGAGCCGTTCCCGTACTGCCCTGCCACACTTCCACCCACAGGTTGCATACGGGACCCATCACGTAGCAACCCGCCCACGTCCTAAGCCTTCCCGCCGAGGTGGACCAGTTGTGGGTGGTTACTGCGGTAGTCCCCGCCTGCCATGAGGCGTTAGTGCCGTCGCTCGTGAGCACGGTGCCGGACGCTCCTACGGTGCCGAGGCCCGTTCCTCCGTTGGCTATGGGAAGGATACCCGTAACGCCGGGGGTGACGTTCTGGCTACCGTCGAAGCTTGCCGCCGTGGTCGAATCGAGCTTGGTCTGTATGGACCGCGCCGTGGCAAGTGCCGCTACCTTACCGTCGGTCCTGCCCGTCCCGCCGTTAGCGGCAGGCAGGGTTCCGGTTACGCCGAGCGTAGCGTTTGCCGTGCCGTCGAAGTTGGCAGTGCCCGTAGAAGCAAGGTTTACGCCGAGGGCGCGGGGCGTGTTAAGCTTCTCCGCTATGTTCGCCACGCCTGCCGTGAAGTAGTCGAACAAGGCGCGGGCGTTGCTTCGTAAAATGTTGAGCGCACTGGACACGGACATCGTGTTTACCGTGTAGCTCGGCAACGTCGTTGACGACGGGTCGTTGGTAAACTTGACCTGCACGTCGAAGTCTATGTTGCCGGAGGTCGGAGCCAGTATCTGGTTCCAAGCAGGAAGTCCGCTACCCGTGTTGGCACGGGCAAGGACGGTTACGCCCGTCGCGCTCGTTATGTCGGACAGCTTGACACCGCTGTCTATGGTCTGTCCGTTGGTATCCCATATAGCTATGTCGTCGGCAACCGCCGTCGGTTGCTTGTCCTGCTTCAACGTAAGGTCGGTGCCGAGGTCAACGTCCCATGCCCACGATATAGCCCCCGTCGCCGGGTCTATCGCGTTGATGACATACCTTGCGGCCACGAACGGAGGTGTGCCGGCACCGAGTTTGTTGCGTACATTCATAAAGTCGTTTACGTCCACCACTATAGGCGCAAGCTGGCTGATGTTGGATGGAAGGTCAGTGATGAGGTCCACGGAGTTTATGTAACTGCCGAGTTGCGACAGTTGACTAAGCCTGTTCCGTATGGGCGCGACATCCTTAACGACCAGCGCGACGGCATCAACACCGGGCGTAACGACACCGGAGGAATCGGTTTTCTTGTAGTTGTAGTAGGGCCGTTCATCCACCGGATACGTTACCGCGCTTCCGCTGGACATATCCACAAGGTCGGGCGGATGGGGTCCGAGCGCGTCGTAACTACCGTTGAGCGTTATCGGGGTTTCCTCGTTACCGACCTCGGTAGCCTTCGCACCCGTAGAGTACTCATGATGCCCTATGAGCGAGTTCTCCGTCCCGTTGGAAGCCTTGCCGAGTATCTGGTACGTCTCCCCCATAACCACGTCGGAGTTGACCAGTTGGGATGCGGTCCTCGGTGTGGGCAGGTTGGACGGGTCGAGCAACAGCACGTCGTCCGGACCCACCTCGCTGTCCGCTATCTTGGCTGGTGTGCTATACCCGCCTGCGTCCACGTACTTAGGGAACTTCTCCACCGTAGCCACCGGCACGGTATTTACGTCCTGCCGGGGTATGTCTAACGGAGCGGGACCCACGTCGAAGGAGCCGTCGGCCTTGAGTATGACGAAGTGGCCCTGATAGCCGGCGTTGCCGGAAGAGGAGAGCAGGTTAGCGTCGTTGAGCCAAGACACCGCGAGCGGGTTGTCCTGACCGTCCCCGTAGTTTATGCAGAATACGTACCACTTTTCGTCGCTCGTCCGCGCAAAGTCGAAGTCGAACGTTACGGTAGAGCCTACGGCATTGAGGAACCTAAACGTTACACCGGCTATGCCGAAGCCGGCCCCCTTGCCTTCCTGCTGTATCGCCACATACCGGACACCGGCTTCCTTTACCGTGGGAAGCTCGAGGTCGTAGTACTCTACCGCCGTGGCCGACGTGGTGGTAACGATACGCACCAGCGTATTGTCCTCCACCTCGTTAAGCGTGTATGTCGTTCCGGGGTCGAGCAGTTCCGTTACCTTCTGTCCGAACCAGTTCTTGACCGCCTCGTCGAGCGGTATGAGCGTGTCCTCAAGGGTATTGGATGCCGGGGGAACCGTTCCGGGTATCTGCGGACCGATGACCACAAGATTGCCGGGAGTAACCCCTGCGTTCGGCGTTGCGGGGTTAGGGACTATGCTGGTTCCTCCTCCGCCGCTACCGCCGGATATGCCGTATAAGTTGCCGGCACTGTCCTTGAATACTACGGTAGCCGGTATAGGATTGCTTACGTTAAAGTTTGCCATTGTTACCTCACTTTCAATTCAAAGTCGCCGAAGAACGGAACCGTCGCCGGGTCCGGCAACCAGTTAATCAGGCAGGACACCGAAGGCCTTGCCGCTATCCAAGCGTTGACGTTGGCTATCGTGGCCGCCGCAGTAGGTTCCCATCCGACGACCACACCCGCGCTCTTGGTATACAGCATCTCTACAGGACCGCCGTCTATGCTGACGTAGAGCTGTTGAACAGTCGGCGTGGTAGCCGTGTAGGTAAACACCACGGTTTTCGTAGCGTCCGTGGGGTCCTCGAACTTGAGCGTCTCGTTTATGTTCTGTCGAGGGTCGTCCGGAGGAATACCCGTCAGGTTGATAGCCATCTCCGAGCACTCCGAATATATCTGCACCGCAGGGTCGCCTAACTGCTTCCACGTAAACGGACCCTTATACTGTTGCGTATACAGCCGTCCAAGCTCCATGTTTGCCGCAGTCAGCCCGTACCAATCGACGGTGGAGAGGAACTTAATCTGATTATCGTTCTCGAAATCGACGTATTCTTTACTGGTTACTACCATTATACCACCTCGCTAAGATAGAATGTAGGTGTCGTCCCTACCATCCTGCACCGCACGACATATTCTTTGATAGGGTTGGTTATGGCGGGTGTCAGGTCGCAGTTAAACGACACCGGGCTACCCGCCGTCCCGTCGCCTATTATGGCAATACCGTCGGTGGATACAAAAGGAAGTCCGGACGACGTGAGCAGTACCCACGCGCCTTGACCGTTGTTCTTGCTACGGTCCCATATCTTCAGTTGCTCGGTGTCCCGCGAATACCACGGCAGTCCGTCAACCTTCCTAACGGCGGGGTCGTTGATGTCGGCATCCAAGCCGCGCTGTATGGCATACAGCACCTGCGGATAGCCCGACAGGGTGGTAAGCGTGTTGAATAGACTAAGCACGGCGTTGGTTACTTCTATGTAAGTGCCGGAGAAGTCCCACACCTCGTTGCCCGGGACCGTCTCCTCCGCGCCGTGCATCCTTATGGACTGTATGACACCGGGCGGGTTCCCCGCATACTCTATAACAAAGAGCACGGACCCGCCGTTGATAAGCACGGTATTATGATTCACCGCGCCGGAATCGTATTCGTCCTTACCGCACACAAACGCCACATACTTGCCTTGAAGCAGGTTGTAGGCGTTAGGGTCGGCGAACTGCCCTCCCACGCCGAAGTCATACCGTAACTGGTTTAAGCTACTTGTTCCTATCGTATACATCTACGTCTCCTTACGGTGTCGGGTAGCATACCTCGGCCCACCCGTAACCGGGTCCCGAAGCAAGGCCGGAATCCCAGCACAAAACAAGGTCCTTGCTCTGCTGTGCCGCTTCCGGGGTAAGTATCTCCACGAGCTTGTCCATGAAGGGCGAGTCGAGCGTTATCTGTTGCTGACCACCGGATGCAGGCTGTGTATCCAGAGTGGTTACTTTGTACTGCGATATGCTGTCCGGCAGAACCTTCTTCTCGGAATCCCAGTTTACCGTAAGCGGTACAAGCTGTGCAGGCAGAGCAGGGTTGGACGTGTCCACCGTCTCCGTCTTTATGTCGAGCGTCGTGCTATCCGAGCCGGGGTTGAACTCTATACCGTTGACCGGTCCGCTTGTGCTTACCGTAGGCAGGAACCTATACAGCGCGGCACCGTCGCTAAAGTACAGGGACTTGTTCTCCTGCACCCACCGCATGACGTGCGCGTATATGGCTTTGGTCCCCTCGGGCGTGGGCGCGTGGTTGCCGTCCAAGCCGACATCGGGCATAAGGTCGTAGTTCTCCCCGTGCATCAGCTTGTATATGCTGTTGGCAAACATCTGTCCGCTCGGCACGGCGGCATAGTTCTGGTAGTTGGCAGGTATGCTCCCGGATATGCCGGTGAAGTCCCCGCCGTCGGCGAGCCATCCAAAGTGGTCCGGCTGGTCGATGAAGTTACCGCCGTCTATCAACGCCACCGCAGTCCACGGCTTGTTATGTATGTAGGCGGGGTTGGACATCGTTTTAGGAGCGGGCCACTCGGGTAACTGCACCTCTATCGTTTTCTCAAGCTCGACGTAATCGGGTGAGATAGACGCTACCTCGAGAAGCTTGTCATCTATGTTGTCCTGCTGTTCCTGATTCCTCATGTCGTCGTAGAGCAGGTCGGTAAACGCCCACGCCTGTCCGTCATAAAGCATGGTGGTCGTGTCCTCGTGATGCGCCGTCCAGTTGGCCCATGAATTGACGTAATGCACCTTGCCCGGTGCCAGCGCGGACGGGACTATCTTGTGATAGCCCGACCACTGGTAAGTAACGTCGTGCACCCATCCGTCGAACGTTCCGGGAACGTCCACCAGTTTACCCGCCTTCCACCCGTTCGTCGCATCGAACGTGTAGCACTGCGGGAGGGTGTATATGCCCAGACCGGTAGTAGCTCCGGTGTAGCGTATAAGCTTGACGTATTTAAGCCCGTCGGCACCGGTAAACACTTCCTGCACCTTGCCGATGTCCCCGTTGTTCATACGAAGCATCGTGCCGTCCCATTTATCGGCACCGGTAGCCGGATATGTCCACGTTATGTAGTCGTGCGCCGCATCGGTTACTTGCGTGAGCAGGACCTCCATAGTGTTGCCGGTACTCGGGAAGTCCGCATTACACCTTCCGTCGGGAACCCAGTTCGTCTGTCCGGAGTTCCTCACCAGAGCCTTCTGCGTCTCCGCAGGGTCCCAGATAATACCGGTAGGCGTTGCGCTGTCGTAGTCGGATGTATACAGACCGGGGACGTTCTCGTAGCCCGGTCCCGGCGTAGCCTGCCATCGGGCTACCCTGCCCGTCCCTATCTCCCTCGTTACGTTGCAGAGCGGGTCGGTGTCCGTGGGGGTCCCGGTAAGCTCGTCCGGCTTTTCCACCACTACGTCAACATGGCCCATAGTATATACACTCAAGCCGAGGTCGGACAGGTAGCCGACCTTATGCTCGCTCTTGTCGGCATGAAACACGCTCGGACGGTCGGAGGTGAAGAACCGCAGGTAGTGCGGAGTGCCTTCCTTAGCGGACGTTTTCGGGTCCCCTATAGTGAGCACCTGATTCTTCTCATCCGTTACCGCCACGCCGTGACCAGCCGCATCGAGGTATTCGTCGCTCATAAACTTAGCGGTGGTACCCTGACCGTTGTCCGCACCGAACCAGTCGGTTTCACACACCACGTCGTAGGCTCCAAGCCCGTCGGGGAAGGGGTACTCCTTAGAGTAGACATCCCCGTTGATGGACACCACGTTAATCTCCAAGCCCTTGAGGAGCAGTTTGCTCGTATCGTCTATGGAGAGCACGGTAACGCCCACATAGCGGAACTTATGCGCCTTGTCCGCATACACGCCGAAGCGGATACGGTCGATACCCTCGCTCTTGGTAAACGTAACGGTTATACCGCCCATATCCTTAACCGGGTCGTGGGTCGTGGTCGTGTCCACCACCTGCACGATAGCGGAGAACGCAGGAGCCTTAGGACCGGAAGTAAGGGCGTTGTCGGTCCATACATAGAACGTGGCGGGGGTAAAGCTGTCGTTACCCGTCCGCTCCGGCTTGGTCCTCTCCCACGGCATGAGCTTACCGAACAACGCTATCTGGTTATTCGTGCACGGTATGTGCGCCTTGCCGAAGTGGTTGAGCCACAGGTTAGGACCGGCATTGATGTTACCGACGTGTATATCCGTATAATCGTCCGGGCTTGTTGACGGTACGCTGTCGAATACCATCTGCGGAGGGGACTTCGTGTAGTCGAAGGGTATATCCTTGTTGTAGGTCGTCAGACCCTTCTTTAACTGCACGTCCTCACGGTAGACCGTATCCACGTAGACACGGAACTCGTTGACGAACATCGTCATCAAGTCCCGCTTATAGCCTCCAAGCTCCGTAAACACGGTAAGGACTTCCGTATTCGTCTTGTCGTCCGCACGGTCGAGCGTAACCCGCATCGCTTTGAGCAGGTTGTTTATCTTGTTGCGCGTGGCATCAAGTCCGTCGGTCGTGTGGGTCATGGCGGCGTTAAGCACGTTAAACCTTGTGGTCAACGTGCTAAGGTCCTGCCGTGCAGTGTCCAGCAGGTCCCGTATGTCCTTGAGATTATACTGCGCAAAGTCGGTCACGGTAGAGGTCCACACCTTAGCATGGTTCAACCGCTCTTCCGCTATAAAAATACGGTTGCCGAAAGCTTGCAGGGCATTGTAGAACTCTTGAATCTTCTGAAGAATCAAGACGTTAGCCCCTCCGCCCTCGCACGGGCCGTTCCATAATGTAAAAGTACTCATATCGTAACCTCCACCACCTGCTTCTGTCTTCCCCTACTCTTATTAAAATAGTCCTTTTCCTTCACCCAGTATTCTATTCGTGTTTGAAGGTAGTTGCTTATCCCTATCCGTTGAGGACAGGAATCTATCTTGTTGATACCCTCATAGATAAGCACCATAGCGTTAAGTATAACGCCGATGAGCGTGTCTATGCTCATAACGGTATCCGGTCTGGTGCATACACCATGTGCGCTCTCGTATCCGGTCCGCGAGGCGGATTCGTTGGTAGCAGGGATTACCTGCCCTACCATCCGCGCAAACTCTGCGAGAGCGTCATAGTCGTCGGCACTCTGCTCATAATACTTCTTCAACACCTTCTTGTGCATGGTGTCGAACTCCTCGTCTTGGAAGTTGAGGTGCATGGTATGAAAATCACCCGACACGCAGTTACAAATATCGGAAGCAAATATGAGCATAACGCCGAGCTTTTCCATCAGACCCCCAAGTCCATTATGAGCTTGCCCATCTGGTTGTAGTTACGAGGAATCTGCATGGTGGCACACCGCAACTCCGTAACCGCTTCCTCCAGCTTGCTTACGCGCTCCCTAAGCCTGCACATCTCGTCGTTTTCGCGTTGCTCGTCCATAGATTCGTTGTAGGCGGCAAGTACTTTCTTGCGGGTATCTTCGTCAACACCCGCCTCGTCTAAAGCATCATATACACTGCTCATGCAACGTCCTCACTGATTGATTTAGTCCGCTCAAAGCCGAGGACATCCTGCATCGCCCTCTGCGTACCGTCGTAACCGCCGAGCGGTTTACCACACATCGCCTCGAACTGGTCCTTGTTGACCACTCCCATAGAAACCAAGTCCATCATAATGCACTGATACATCTTGGTCCGCCTTGCCTGTCTTTTGGTTATCTCATTAACCCTCGCCATCGTACATACCTCCGCTAATCAGCGTTCTACACCTTCGCTCGTTATTGTGCTTTCTGTAGGCTTCCCTACGCTTCGTAGTAGCCTCGCCGTGTTCCTTCTGCAACAGCTCCCCGAAGGTAGTGTTGCCTCTCTCCGTATTATACTTATTCACCTTATAAGGAGTGCGCAACCCACGCCATTTGTTTGCCTCCTCACGAAGCTCGCCCATGCGCCCTTTAGCCTTCTTATACTCCGGAGTACCCGGTTTCGCCTTCGCTATATCCCTCATAGCGTTATAACGGTCGGTCCGGGCATCGTCGAACATCTTGCGCATCTTCTCCGGATTCCAGTTCTCACCGAAGGCTCCCAACTCGGCATACTTAATCGCCTGCTCGATGCTCATCGGCTTGCCTTTCTTGCTAAACGTGGGCTGGCTTACCTCAAGCTCCATGCTAGACGTAGGCCCACCGCTGGTGTAATGGAACTGGTAGTTGCTTCCGTGCAGGGTATACATGAACCCGAAGCGTCCACGCACGACACGCCAGAACGTTACCCCGACGTGTCCGCCTGCCTTACGGGTGGCCTCGAGTTGAGCATACACGGACGGCGGAACGTCCTCATAGAGGACAATCGAACCGTTTTTGTCAAACTCGACAATAAGCTCCCCCGTGTTGCCGTCCATCGGCTTGTAAGTCACTTTGTTAATATGGCTTTCCGCATCGCACTCGAACGACATGGCTTCAAGCTCCGGGTTGTCCACGAGTTGCAGGACGTACTTCTGCATCATCTCCGCATAGACTTCCTTGTCGGTCATCTTGCCACCCTGTATGGCCTCCGTAAGTTGAGCAAGGTAGGCGCTTAGGTCGTTGCGCCTTTCCTCGTCCGTCGTGGCCGCCATCATCAGCTTCAGCTTCGCAAGCCTCCGCGAATAGCTGTCCTTGCTCGCACGTTTGATACCCGCCTCGCTCGGTCGTTGCCTCTGTCGAGGGGAACCCCCGGCACGTGGCGTAATCTTAGAGGAGACGGGTAAGTCTAACCTCGTGCCGGGGTCGATACCGTTGGCCTTGAGAAAGTCTTGCGCGGCTATAAGCCTTGCTTGAGACTTACTAAGTCGAGAGTTTTTGCTCATAACATTCAAGGCTTCCGGTACCAGCATAACAACCTCGTTACGGAATGGGCGTAACGTCCATCGGAGTATAGTGCGTTTCCTTGAGCTTGACCACGGTATAGTAGTGCGGCGTCTCGGTATACAAAGCACCCATCTCGTACATGAACATAGCCATTACGTTCTGCGGGTGGATAAACCTTCCGGTATCCACACCGTCCATCAACTGGGGCGGTCCAAGCACAACACGGTCCTTAATGGACAGCGAAGTGCGGAACTCGTCCGTAATAGCGTTCTTGACTTCCTGCAAGCTCTTAGGACCGGCAGGACCGAACGTGCCCGTTATGAACTTGTCAATGTCCATATAGGCATTGTCCCAGCAGTTCCAGCTAATGTTGCTCTGCGGACCGATTATCACAACGTCGGTAGGCAGGTTGGCATCGTCGAGCACGTCCTTAATGTCACGGCTACCGATATGGTAGGTCGTGCTGGTCACACCCTTCTGGAATACCACGGGAGAGGACGACGCAAGCTGACGTGTAGCACGGATGCCTGCGTGTTCGCCTTCCTCATACTCGATGCACTGTCTAGTCATGGGGTTCATCCACACGCCGACGTTATCGAGCCTGTTGTTAGCCGCCTGCGTAGCCATAACACCCGCAAGGATTGCGTCCATTATGGATTCGTTGGCCGCCTGATAGTGGAACTGACCGGACTGCTCTACCTGATAGGTAAGGCGGTCGTCATGCCCACGGAACGGAAGGTCCATACCGAGACGCTTGCCCGGCGTTACGGTAGAAGTGTACCACGGGAAAAGGTCGGCGAGGCCTTCCGGCGCACCCGCTTTACCCCACTTGCTACCGAGCACGTCGTTGATACCGATGTACTGGTCGTCCGGGTTGATGCTTCCCACTATCGCGCCCTGCGCGTTAAACACCTGACGGTTGCCTCCCACCATAGTGCGGTTGTCGGCAATCTCAAGGTACTCACCCGCCACTATCGGCCTAGGGGTGCTACCATAGCACAAACAGCAGGTAAGGACACCCGGGCAACCGGGCTGGTTGTCAAGTATCTCTATACCGAAGCTTGCATACGCCATGTGCCACGGCGAGTTCTCCCCGTCCGCGCCTATCTGCGTCTTGATACAGGTCCTGCCTGCCTTGAAGTTGGTCTGATAGACGTGGTTAGGCACCAGCATAGTCCACGAAGCGTCGAGCTTATCCTGACGGGACGTACTCGCGGGAAGCGAGGGTGTCCACCCCGCACCGGATATGTCGTGCACCACACCGTCGCGGGTGGTCAACTGCATCTTGTTCTCGAACTGGAGAATGACACCGAAACCTCCGTGAATGGCGTAGTTCTTGAAGATAGACGACGTGTTGTACCGCAGGGACTGCATACGGGCGGAGAACTCGCTGTTAAACGAAGCCCTGCTGTCCGCAGTCTCGAGGTTGGCCGTCATATCTATGTACAAGCTGTCACTAAGATAACCGTAAGTGGTCCGGAACAGCCCGTACTCTACTTTACCGGGGCGATATATAGACCCACTGGGGGAGTACATCTGCTGGTTAGCGGAACCGCCGGTATTCGTATTGGCCATGAGCATACGATAGTCAAAGTGGTCGTTACCCTCCCACTTCTTTTTCTTGCTCCTAAAGGACATGGTTATATCCGAGTTACACGGAAACAACCCATTACGAAGATAGTCCAGTATCAGACTCTCCTTCATTAAACCGTCTTGGTAAGTATCTACGAACCCACCATACGGGCTTCCCGGTATACTGCCGGGCCAACCATAAGGCATAATCTACCTCCTGCCTCACCATGACCCGGTTAATATCCGGGGCTTGGCTGTATCTGTATATAAGCTACGCAAACTGCGCTTTGCTTCCATTATCATAATCCCTCGTCGCTCCAATCAAGTCCGGGGTACGGGTCAACATGGTGTCTCTCCTTAACAAACTCGCCCATCTCTGCCAATTCCTTGTTGCTTATCTTATCGTCATTGTTAAAGTCGGCAAGCTCCTTGAGCACATCCTCGTTACTAAAGTCAACGTCCTTCTTACTTGCCTTGCCCGGTTCCTCGCCGGTCTCCCTTACATCGAAAGGCACATTTCTCGTATCGAGCGTGTATTCAGACCCCGGTATGCCGCTGTCCCTCTTTGCATCCCTAGTCCTCTTATAATGCTCCAATTCTTTCGGCCCGAGCTTACCCACCTTCACGGTACCGTCGTCAAATGTACTAAACAGCGCCTCGTTCGGGTGCCGCCTCTTTTCCTTGTTGCGCTCTTCCTGCTTTTCGGCATCCGTAAGGTCATTGAGCAGCTTCTCTGCCATCCTCTCCGATTCCGGGGTGAGAGTACCGGAGCTTATTATATCCTCCAGTTCTTTTATACGTGCATTGGTTATGGGCTGGTACTGCATGGATGCCATATTCTCCAGCGCAACCTCGTCCATGTCAGCGAACGTCTTACCCCTTCTGAATTGGTCGAGCACCCACGGGTTGCGGCGTATCGCCCTAAGAAACCGTCCCGTATCGACCACTTTCTGCGAGAGAATATCTTCCTCATACTCATCGAACTCCGATTTAGCCTTAAACAAAGGGTCAACCTTGCCCGATTCCTTCATAGCCACGCGCTTTTCCGCGCTACGCTTGCCTTCCTTTTTCCTGTCGGCTATCTTTTCAAGGAAGTACGATAAACCCGCCTTGAACGCCTCCGGGTCGGTCAGCGGGCTTCCGTCAGGCTCGCCGGCGTAAAGCTCCATAAGGGACATAACCTTCGCATGGCCGAGAGGGGACTTCATCACCTCCTGCAACAGCTTGTCACGTTCCCTGTCCTCTTCATAACCGGACATCTCGTCAAAGTCTGCAAGCTCGTCAGGGTCGTACTCCTTCGGGACGTACTCTTCTTCCATATCGGAAGGAACGTCGTTCACCACGTTGCCGGTAGCCTCGTTTACCACCTCGGCTATGGATTCGTCGTCATCCGGCTCGTCCGCTTCCTCAATCACGCAGTGCAGGCTCTTATGCCCGGACAAAACCACCCGCTGGATTCTCCGTTGCCGCAGCAGCGGTTCAAGCAGCCCCCGCTGATCCGCGCGGGCCATGCCGTCACTCCCAAACAACAACCGCCGCCGGCCTGTCCCCTTCCTGTCAAACCCGTTCCTCGGAACCGGCCATTTCTTTTCTTTCTCCCACTAGCGAGGTTCCGGCCTGTCCATTGTTTC
>LSQA01000031.1_pt1 | contig 32496 bp, 34 predicted proteins | sample 651271 | NCBI WGS metagenome assembly LSQA01 (sample SAMN04438314, study PRJNA306036) | termite gut metagenome | isolation source: viral DNA filtered from gut of termites from termite colony 3 | host: Coptotermes formosanus | place: USA: New Orleans, Cypress St. | collected 2013-06-21 | reverse complement strand
TTTGATTGTGACTGGGGTGCAAAAATGCCAATATCATATTCATAATAAATCATTCAATCAAAAACAATAATGAATAATTGTATATAATTTACTTCTATATCAAATACACTACTAAATAAACGTTACGCCGCCAATGCGCTCACTGTCTATATTATCACGATAAAAGTTGGCTGCAATAAAAAATGTATCCCATGCATCAGTAATGTGAGTCTGAGTTTGCAAAAGATTCTCCTCCGTCTCCTTGCGATGCTCCACACTCTTATCCTTCTCAAAACCATTGCGACCAACCCTTACTCCCGCCTGCTCCAACGCTAATTTCAAATACTCATTATTTAGTAAATTAAAACGCGGAAACAACAAATCACTATCCCCCTTTAATGCCCTATCAATCTCCTTATGTTTCCACATGTGGCGCTTGGGCTTGCCAATAAAAAGCAAATCAACCTCCCAATCATTTGCACGTAAAACCCTTATTATAGAATCTGCGAATGTTTCAGCGTTATTCGCGTCCTGATGCGCAAATGTAGAGTCATATGCCAGCACGATGTTGCGGCGCGTCTTGGGCTTGTAATAATCTGAAATTTGCTGCACCAATTCGGGTAATTTCATCGGTGTTTTAACAAAGAACGACTTCAATGTTACCAACTCGCCATCGCGCACTTGCCCTGCCACAGCCGTGTTGATGGCTGCGTTGCTATCAAATGCCAACCACAGCGGCGCATCCATATCCAGGTCGGCATCACCCAAACAATTCACCCCCTGCCAATTCAAATCAATTCTGCCGCTATCCCGCTGTGGTACATAGAAGTGGAGTCGTTCGTCTAATGCGCTGTAGAAGCCGTTTGCCGCCTTCAAAATGCGCTCGTTGCAAATGCTGGTGCGGAACAACAGCGGCGGAAGGTCTTTTTTCATTTGATTTATCCATTCAGCGCCCACAATTTCAAAGTGGTCAATGACGCTGTATTCCGCATAGAACGTGGCATTGCGGCGATAATCACACAAATCTTTATGCGCAGTTTTATACATTCTTGCACCATGTTCGCCGCTGCTTTCTTTGTATTTTTTGTAATATGAATATGCGCTCTTGATACCTGCAATTAATTCAGCGTCCATTTCTTCCTTCTTTTCAAAAATCCAGTTGCCCAAATTGCTGGTGGGCATGTCGGTGGTGGCAAGCACGCCATGATGCCATGGACACATATCAAAATACTGCCTGTTACCGCGGTTTGCAGGCATAACTTCACTCTTAAACTTTTTGTAGTCAATGTACTTTGCTTCGGCAATCAATAGCCAATCAAGTGACATAGAATTTGCTGACATTGCTCGGTCAAGCGACAGAATATGCATTATACTGCCATTATAAAATGACATAACATTATCATAATCAAAGGGTATTATGTATGGGGACTGGAATCCTGCGCTCTTGGGAGGTCTTACTCCCACGTAATAATGACGGTTAACGAGATATCCCCACTTAGCAAAAGCATGGCAGATGGCTGGGAGAGTATTTTGCAATGCTTTGCTATATGTGGGGCTGACGAATCCACCGCTACTGCGGGGCATTTCCAACATGTTACGTAGACAAAAAACGGCGTCGAATCCCTCACTTTTGCCCAGCCCACGCGATGCAATGATATATGTGTTCTTTGCGCCCACTATCATATTCTCGCGCTGAGGTTCGTTAAAATATACAGGTCTACGCTCCATTATGAAGTTATATATTCAATTCAATTTAATATTATACTAAGTACACTACTATATATTTTTTTGTGTATTTTTGCAATATTGTATACATACCACTGCACCAAGTTTAATTCTATATTTAATTCAATGTCATGTTGCTAATTTGCGATGCTCAACTTTTGCTTTAACTTCTGACGTTGCTGCTCATACTCTGCTATTGTCGGCACGTTGGCTAAGCCCAACAATTTCATGTCGCCGCTGGGTTCAAACGATGGCTGCGGCAGCGCCTCCCAGTCGGTTATTTCCAATTCATCCTTGTCTAATTTGAATGCCTTAATGATGTGATTCATTGCGCTGCTGACTATCTCATAATCTCCGTTCTCGCGTCCTTTTTGTATCATTTCCATACTCGTTTCATATATTATATGACGTAAATAATCTTTGGTCACGCGCCGCATTTCTCCTACAAGTGATTGCACCTCGCGGATGTCGCGGTATGCGGTGGCTTCGCTTACAGGTTCAAAGATTTTTACTTTAAATTCGTCCTCGTATAATTGTCCCGCATTAGTAATGATGCCGCCGTTGGTTATGAATGCCGTAAGTTGCGCATTGCTCAACAAAGGATTCCTCATCAATAACACAAACAATGCAGCCCACCTGCGACTCATTTCCTGTTCCTGAGGGGTGAGATTCTCTTGTTGTCCCTTTGCTACAAATAAATTCCGCTTTATTTTATCGTATGTAACCACATTCTATTATTTAATAATATATCGTTGTATCAAATTTAATACTGTACTAAGTCCACACCTATATACTTCTTTTACCTTTTTAACAATGTTATTTTTTTACTCTTGGCTTCATTACTCTGCCTGCCTCAGCATTGAACCGCGCATGTTGGTTATATATATCAACGGGGGCTTGTGGCGCACTGGGAGCGGCTTGTGGCGCTCCGACACTTTTCTTCCACTCGTCAATTTTTGCCCATAAACCTCCCAGTTCGTCCTCTTTTGCGCACAGTTCTCCAGCCAATACTTTTCGTGATTCCACGCTGATGGTAGTATCATTTAATTGCTCGTGCATCGCTGCCATTTCTGGAACTAATTCTTTGATGCGCGCTTTTACTGGCAGTAAAGATTCGGGCATTGCAGCCGCATCTAAATCTGCCACTCTGCCAACATTCCCAACTGAAGAATGTGACTGGGCATCGGGTGAAACATAGCGGTGTGAAGTCCCGATGCCCACCGCATTCTTGCTATTGTTGTATTGATTCGTAGCGAGTTGTGCGCTTCGTTCTAATGAACCGCAGCGCAATAAAAAAGTTAATTTGCTTTTTAGCAAATATATATCTTGTTTGGCTGCAAAGTATTTTCCATACTTTGCTTTGAGCATCGGCGTGGCATGGGCTTCAAATAACTTGAAACCTTCCTCATACGAGCGCACATCATTGCCGAGCCATTGCTTTATTTTTTCTACCGCTTCCATTTTACTGTATATTTAATTTTTTGTTCTAATATCTTATCGGTGGACACAGGACACATCTTAACTGTGTCCACCAACATGATATCCTTATCCTAAGGTACTGGATCAAAATCAAACGATGCCAGGTATTGCTTTATGCGCGTCTGCCCAGGCACATCAAACGTGAATGTATACCCGCGGTTGCCGCTGGCAGTGTCACCTCCCGCAAACGCGGGCTGAATGTACGATGGGAACGAGTCGTTGCCCACCATTTCTATTAGTCCATTGTGGTCCTGCACAATTATGAACACGGGGGTGTTGATAATTACAGTTGCCAAACCTGCGGCGTATTTGCTGTCGCGCACCTTGAAACTGCCGCCAGGTTTAAAGTTCCTCGCGGCGCGTTCTCCTTGCGTTTCAGCGGATAACGTCACGCTCTCGCTGATGCAATCAACGATGATAGGAGCGCGGTTGGGCATGAAGGCAAATTGCCCTGTAAACTCGCACACCGTGTCTATGGTGAGAGTTGGGTCGGTGATGTCCGTTTTTTGTGGGATGCTGGTAACATCGCACTTGCGCACAATTGCTATGCGGCTCTTATAACCGCCCATGACTTCCGCAATGCAGGGAACGTCGTTGTCTGTCACATTGAATTTATCTAATGCCATTTTTTTGGTATTTAAAGGTAAAAAAACATTTTTTTAATTAGTATAATGAACAAGTGGACTAAGTATAATATTATGACTACCATTAAACTAAGTCCACATGTTCATGCCGCATTATTCATCTCCGCTTAGCGCAGGAGGAGTGTTTGAAGGTATGCCACTGTTGTGTGTGCAAAAGAACACGTTCTTATTGAACGAGCGGATCTGCGCGCCTACCTTAATGTCGCTCTGGAAGTAGACAACATTCACGTTGTCTGGACTTTGATTGATATTAAGGAACACGGAATCGGGATTTTGATTGTAACCGAACACCAGATTTTGCTGCAAAGATACATTGTCCACCAAAGAGGTGAGTATCATGCGGCTGCCAGTGCCGATGTAGGGAGTCGCCACAATCTCTAAATTGGGCGCCATTAGTTCAGTGCGGATTGCCGCAACAAGTTCATCCCAAGTTGGGTCGCGGAAACCACGAACTTTGTTGGCATATGCCTGCTTGATGAATGTTGCCGCCGACATGGGCATAATCAACTTTGTGCCGCGTCCACGCAACAACTTTGGACTCGCATTTTTGATCCATTGAATGAACGATGTGTACGCTCCAATGTCGGTTTCATCGGCGGGCGCTGTGAAATCATTGCCTAACGGGAATACATTACCCTTTGGTGTGTCCACCTCACCTTGCGAGATTGCCATATCAATGATGGGCCAATATCCGTCGAATGCGGCAACCGCGCTCGTTCCCGTGTAGTCGTACTCTGCAAAGAAAAGATTGTCCAGGATGTCCTCCGCCATCGTCTTTGCAATTGCAAAGAGAATCGTTTTTTCCAAGGGGTGCTTGGGCTTTGCGGGGTTGAATGACACTGGCTCAAACCTGTCGCTGTCGGCATATGTGCTAATGTCGTCCTTGGCGGAAATAACCGCATGCCGCAGCGTCAACTCGCGCTCGCTGACCTCGCCCAACTCGCTGTGTTGTAGTGCTGCACCGATTTCATACGGCTTGAGCATGTCACCTTTGCGGATGAACGTGCGCAAGTTATGCGAGTTGTTCGCCATTTTGTATAAACCAATGCCCAATTGTTCTGCCACTTGTGAAAACATTGCTGGCATAATGGTGGCTAACGTTTTGTCCCACGTTACGCCTGCACGCTTTAAATCATCTACATTAATAGACGCATTTCCTGATATTGCCATTTTTTTTGTATTTAAATATGAATTATTACATTATATGACGGCATTCAATTTAATACCGTACTAAGTACACCGTCATGTTTCTTTTTTATGTTAAAGTCCCATTTCCTTGAGGTAAGCCAAGATGTCGCTGGGAACTTGTTCTTCGGCGGCTTTGGCTGATGACTCGGCGGGAGGAGCAATGTTGCTGCCATTAGTTGCTGGAGCGGTTTCTATTCCCTCCAACTGTGCTTTTGTCTTTTCAAACTCTGCCTTGAGCGCGTCCGATGCCGCTTGCAGCGTTTTGTGTTCTTCCTGAACTTTTTTCAGTTCTGCCTGCAAAGTATTTGCTTCCTCACTTTGCTTTGCAAATGCCTCTAAAAGTTCCTTGAAACTCTGTTCGGTAAGTTCAGCGTTCGTTGTTTCTTTGAATGCGGCTTCCAGCGCATCAAACGCTGTCAAGCGTTCCTTTTCCTCTTTTGTAATAATCTTAATCATGATTTTATGTTATTAGTAATAAATAATGTTTATTTTTTTATACTTATATTTGCAATTTTTATGTATTATCAACAATTATCAAGAGAATTCAAAAATGTTGCTTCACCGTTTCTGACAACGCTCGCCGAATATACATTTGCTGGCGCAGTAGTGGGCTGCATCATTAGTAAAGAACTACCATACGGCAGAGTTTTTATCTTTGCATGCGGTATGTTTTTTACATTGTTTTTATTTACATTGAGCATCATCATACGTTCTATTAACACAAATCATGACTGACTTGCAAACTCCTGAATTGCTGGTGCTATCCGCGTTAATTATCGGCGGGATATGTCTGGGAACAACATTAGTTCTTGACAAATTAGCCGCACGCGAGCGCCGCCGCATGAATGCTGCACTGTAGCGCATTCTACCTCTCTTTGCATGGCTGCCGCTGGCGACCATGTTTGCTTTGTTGTATATATAAGAACCTTAATGTTGAGTGCAAAGGTAATAATAAATTTATTATTAAACCAAATTTATCTTTATACAAAGTACATTGCTTTACTAATTAACACAACATATCAATAGTAACATCCAGTGACTGTATATCATCAATGAGTCCCAGTTCCAGCGCTTCCGTTGCAAAAAATGTCTTGCCCGTACCCCACTCCTTGATGTCTGCCAACTTGCGCTCGAGGCGGTCTGGCGGCATAGTTCCTCTAAAACTCTTATTTGACTGCGTAATGTTTTCCAATACCGGCGTTCTGTTGCTTTGTACTAAGTCCAGCACTTGCTCCTTGCATACCCTATCTAAAAATGCCTGCAACTCAGTGGTGTTGCCGTCTAAAGCGTTTCTCACCATAGCGTTTTTGTCCTTGCTTTGCGTAGCATATAGTTCTAATACCTTGATGCCCGCTTGCTCTAATTGCTTGCGGTAATCCACGATGGTCGTAAGAACACCGATGCTGCCCACCTGCGCATGCCTGCTATTTGCAACAATATAGTCGCTGCCTGAAAAACCAATGTATGCGGCGCTGTAAGCAAAATCATTTATGAATGCCACCACGGGCTTGGTGCGCTGGGCAATTGCCGCAGCGATGGTGCTGCATGCGTACATCTCTCCGCCGCATGATTCTATATCAAAGATAACTGACTTGACATCATCATTATTCATTGCCTGATGTAAATTGGCGGCAGCAGTAACCATGCCGCGTGGTCCGCAGTACTGGTCGTGCTTGGTCATCACTCCCCTGATGGGAATAACGGCAACTTCGCCCATTTGCACCATGGGCATGCCGCACTCAATTTGCTTGTGTACGTTGTCCATGCCTTTGATATAGTTAACCACAAGCGGCAGATAATCCGCTGCCAGCGTGGGATTCACCATCCAGGTCCCTGATAATATTCTGTGCAGTGCTAACATATTTTTTATTACAAAGGTAATCAATAATATTGTATTACCAAATATTATTACAACTTTTTTGTTCTTTATACTAATAATTCATGGTATGGCGGCTGAATCACGCCAGGACGCTGAATCATCAAGCCAGATACTTTATAGTTCCATACCGTGAATGACGCAGGTGTGCTAATATCGGCGCGTTGTTCTTCCACAAGCAGCGGTGTGTATTGTGTTCCCAGCATCAAACGCTCGCCCATTGCCGTTTTGAGCAATAGAATGAATGCCGATTGGTCGCAGGTATAATATTTCAGCGGATTAGGAGTGCTGGGGTTAGAACCGCCAACGTTGGGGTTAAAATACCATGTCAACCTTTTCAATGTTGGGACATTGAATGTTGCTTCTATATCAAATTTGTTTTTGTTGCCTTTAATTGATACTTTATGCCCTCCCATATACAGGGGTATGGACACATATATACCTGCCTGCTGTGTGCCTGCAAAAGGGCTAATTACCGCTTTTCCTTCATTGTCTATATATGCCGTATCAATGTACAACATAAGACCTAATACCGCAGCGCTGATGCCATTTATTGTCTCTTCCATACCGTTTTTAACTAATATTTAATAATAAATAATGAGCGAATTTTCATTTATTAGTGTATTTGATTTAATTGTATATCTTGTAATAGAATGAATAAAGTTTTTGTTGGGGTATAACATTATTTATTTACGTTCATCTGGCGGAAGGAGGGGCAATTCATTTTTACTACAAAGCACATTTCATAGAACCTGTCTAATATTCTCGCACCGTAGCGCGTGGGGGCGCCTAATTCTTCCAGCGTATAATTTGATGTAATTACTGTTAATAACCTATTATTATATCTGCCGTATAAGATGTCGGCAACTGGTGAAAAGTTCGGTTTAATATTTTCAGTACCTGCGTCATCAATTAGTAGATTCCTCCTGGATACCGCCATTAATCTTAAACGTTCTTGCACGGTTGCGTCATCGGTTAACCGCATTTGATATATACTTATGGCATCAATTCTACCTGAAGTAATTTTATTGATGAGCATAAACATTGTGTCTAATGCGCGCAGCATGATGGTTTTACCTGTGCCACATGAACCTGTTAATAGAAGCCACTTCTTGCGGCTTATGGTAAGCCAATCAACTACTTGGTTAAATATTACATTCAATTCAATACTTGTCACGTAATCAATGTTTCCTTGCTGTGCCACGAGTTGCTTGTATGTACCTTTTAACAAAGTATATATTTGCTCACGCACTTCATTGAATTCCTGCGTCGATAAGTTCTTGTCTGATCTCAGCCATAAGTTCAGCGGAATAGCCGAAGTCGGGGAGGTCTGCGAGTGACATAGGTTTTGGACGCTCTTCTTTAACAGTTCGGGTAGCGTTGAGTGCATGATAGTCTTTGATATATTGTGGGACATTTTGTTCGTTATTTTTGTAATTATTATTGCTATTATTACTATTTACTTCCCATGACCTTACGGCTGCCTGCCAACTTTTCATTTTGTTTTTACCCACGTACCAACCTTTGCTTTCGTAAAAATTTATGAATGCCACTGGATTTATGTTGTTTCCACGCTCGCGGCAATATTCTTCCACTTGTTCCAGCGTTGGTTTGGTGAATTTCAGCGTTTCCTGCCGTACTTTTTGCGTTTCACGTAATGCTGCTATTTTCTTGTCTACTTCCTCTAATTTTTGCAAATGTTCTTTGATTGATATGAGTTGTGGCGCTTTGGTGACGTTTTTTGTTTTTTGCAGCGACGAATTTTTATTTTTTTGCGGCGTGTTGTTGTTTACTACTGTTCTTGTAGATTCTTTTTCATTATTTTCTTCTTCTTTAGTTTCTTCTTGTATACTAGTATACACTAAAGACTTCTTTAGTGTATTAATATATATGTCGTTTTTTTGAAAATTGTCGCTAAAGACAGAATCTGCGTTCTCGCAAACTTCTTTTGTTTCTGCCGCTTGCGCCGTTTTTTCACTCGCTGCCTTGCGAGAATAACTCTCGCAACCAACATCTTTTTGCGGCATTACGGCTGTGCTTGCTAATGATGCCTGAGTCGTTTCCACGCTGCCTGCCATGCCGACTGCCTGCGCGGTGACGATGACGCTTTTTTTTTGTACCTCATGCGAGTCGCCCGATGCGCTGCCCTCACCTCCCATCAATATGCGGTTCACCCATGCAATGATGGCGGGCTTGATTTCCTCGCTGGGAAGCGATGAAAAATCTTCGGTCCTGAATGCGCTCTTGAGTACATTCTTTTGCTCGGCAGTGTAATTACCATACCTGAGAATATTACCCAACGTTCCAGCGGCGCTCTTGCGCGGACATTCCACTGCCGCAGGATTCGCACCCTGCAACTTGATGACACTGTGCAATGCGCTGCGCATAACATCCCATTGCTCCTCAGTCATATTCTTGCCGCGGATAGTCAGCCGCGGCTCGTCACAATGCAACACACAGTTGCGTACAATTATTTTCATGGCTTTAACATTAAACTAAATACACAATTAAATTACTTCCAGCATCACATTACCTTGTGAGCAACAAGTACAAGCACATCGTCAACATACCAAACAACATTACTATCATAGCGCCATCGCATAGCAATGAATCACGATGTTCCTCACGTTCCCGACGAATATCTATATTGCGCCGCAGAACACTATAATTACTTCTTGACATAATAAATTATTAAAATTAATATACAGTTAAATTTCATTCAAATTTTCATAATCATTATCATAAAAATTGAATGTAGATCTATATTTATTACATGCCTTGCGCACATCCTGGATCATGCGCAGCATGAATTGCGGTTCGCTTGAAAATTGCCGTATGTTATCGTACGACTTGAGCCGTTCCAGCAAATCAAATTCGTCCATTACCTTACCCGTATGAACCTGAACTTCTGAAATCTTGTCCATTTTGAGTAGAATAAGAGCGTCCACCATGTTATACAAAGTAGACATGAATGCCGCATAAGAGTCCTCAACGTCACGCTGCAATGCGCGGAGCGTGTTAAAGTACTTCTCGTATTCTTTGGCAACATCCTCTTGTGTCAATATTTGTCCCATTACCGTAATGTTTAAAAAGTTAAAAAAAAGCAAAGTTTTCGTTAATAACCGCAATGAACGTGCAGACATTGCTTTGTGTTATAGAACCAGATTACAATAATTCTACTACTCACTTTGCTTCTTTGCAACCGACGCATTTTCATGTCCCACCAAAAAAACGCATCATGCTGCGTGCAATGCGACCGTTCCGCACTAAGGCAACCAATCATGCCATCCCCTATCCACGCGGGGCCGTAGTTGTTCGCATTGCTATTGGGCGTTCTAACACCACCCAATGCCTAATACATCATTGCTCTCTTATTCCCATAGAAAGCATCCTCCGCATCCTTGATGCCACGCTCCATTTCCTCCCAACTAATGTCTTCTTCCTCATCGTCGGGCAACCGCATAAACTTGGCTGCCTTAGACATCTTTTCATACGTTTGGTCCACGTCACTGTCCGCATCAATGGACTGCTGCATGGCTTTGACTTCTGCCTCACGTTTGCCAAACGTTCTGTCCCAGACATCATCCCATTCTTGTTCAGCACGGGCGATGTCGTCATCGTCAGCATCAAGTTCGTCATCTTGGGCTGCCACGCGAATTTCTTCCAGATTGATAAGCAATTCTACTGCCTCCGACACCGCGAAATCCAAGTTGGGATACCTACAGATAGGGCTGTCCATAAACACCACGTCATCAGCGTGCTTGTAGCGGAAACGAAACTTGCCATAAGAAAGAAGTTCAAACTCAATTTGGTAACCTCTATTGTCCTCGAACCAACTTAATGCTTCTTGAACCAATAATTGTTCTTCGTTTCCGTCCTCATCCCTGCTGGGCTGGAAACCTAAGCCTTTCATACGGCTTACTAACTCTGGCAATACATATAAGATTGCCTCTGATTGTTTTTGATGTGTCATTTTGATTTAAACTTTAAAATGTTAATAATAGCGTTTTCTTCTACCTTGACTTCTTTTTACTTGAGTGAATTTTTTCTTCTACCTTTATGTTTTATTTTTTATTAATATATAGGAGGATAAGGTGCTTCTAATTCTGCACGTTGCTCTGTATATACTTGTAATGTTAATATGTAATAATTCTCTTTCCCGATGACTCTGGTCATCTTTGTAATTCTTGCAATCTGCCCGCGCCACAAGTAGAATTTATTTATGTCCACGGGCAATGTATCTCTAAACTTGATAGTGTATATATAACGTGAATTAAAGTCTGTGTAATCTTTAATTGCTTTAAAAGTATTACGACTGGGCTTCCATGCTGATGCAATGTATTTATCTTCAAAAAGCGCGCTACTTTTCAGAACCTTTGCTATTGCAAAGGGCATATCCGTCAATTCATCTTGTGTATATTCACCAACACTGGTCACTGTCCCACTCCGCGCATAAGAAGTACCAGTGTTAAGCCACACTACCCCATGCGCATATGGTTCTGGTAGACGACTATAAATAGGATCCCAACCAGCATGATAATGATAGTATATTCTATTCTGCTCAATTGCTATATTATTATAGGTTGTCAATTCATTTACATCAACAACCGATGCGGGTATGGTTTCTATAACAAATGTGTCTGAACTCTCTCCATAATTGGGGTAAGGTTCGTTTTCTATGTATGGTGATAATATCCCTGAAAAATTGAAATATGTTTGGCGTGCTGGCAATATCTCTACACTTTCTACTTCCAACTGATAGTCCTGAATCTCAATGATGTCGCTTGCCTTTGCTGCAAGATAAATAGCGTTCATACCTACAAACTCAACATTTATTATGTCATCATTCTCCGACTGCCGTAAATATATCTTGTGCTGCAAAACCATGAGCGCCGTTTGCACAAACTCTTTCACTGTCGCATTTGGTAGAAACAACTTATACTGCATCCCAACTGCCGCATTAGCCGCATCAACACAACCATCAATCACATTATGATACACAATATAATTGTTAGCCTCCTTCCAAAAAGCGTTGTTCGTGTCGGCAAGTGAAGGAATGCTGTAACCTAATACATCCTGTAATATGGTCTTAAGGATATAAGATACCTTGAGGAAGGGCGCCCAGCCAAAACCAACTAATGGTCTCTTGTCATCAGCGCTTATAATTGTTGGTTTGAGTACATCGTCTGTCACCGATGCCGCCGAATCAACTAATTTTACTGTATTTTCAGAATATAACTCAAGCCGATTCTGCATATGAACCCATGTACCAGGCGAATCTATTTCCTCTTCTACCGTATAATAATTTGAGTAGATTGGTGATACCGCATTATTCCCTTCTGCAAAAGCATTGTTCGCTAATATGCGATATGAGGTTTCACCATCATATTTTACAGCAAGATACCAATAGCCCAATTTTGATTGAGAATGATTCCCTCCTTGTACCCCATCAGCAAAATCTGGAACTCCTTGCCATTGAATAAATTTTTCTATATCGTCATTATTCCTAATTAGTATCATAATAGGATCGCGACCATAGTGTGTTGTGCCACCTAGAAGTGGGGGATCAGAAAACTGTAATGGTCCCCATGGTATTTGCACCGTCCACACACCATTAGATTCTCCCGCAGGTTGAGCCGAATTCCTAATAGGATCGTCTTGTCCATAAACATTGTTTGCATTACTACCTTCGGCATTAACTGCGGCATAGTGCGAAGGGGTAGGTATATACCGAAACCATCGTGCAGGTTCTCTTGCATCATAGTCAACTCTATACCATGGATTCGGCACTTGTGTCGTAATTATATCACGTGTACTATATTCATGATATACCTTTTTATAGTCAACATGTTCTAATACCGTAGGGACTACCGCATAATCATGTGCCGATGTCGCAGTGGCAGATAGCGTTAGTAAATTCTCAAAGTGCCGCCTCAAACCTTCCATGCTGGTTATGCCCGCCAAAGGATTGTTCGTAGCCGAACTATTTACATAACCTGTCTTCCATACACCTGCACCTAAATCTTTCAACAACATATCCCCCTTACCCTTAAAGAACTCTTGCTGCGGGAACTTTATGGCAAGCGAACAAGTATTATTCCCAATGTCTATGCCCGTAAGATACATCTTTGCTAACTTGGAAAAATCATTCGTTACCACATACACATCATAACCTTCTAATAACCTACTTGCAACAGTTTTATTAAATGTCTCACTCCCATCATCATATTCTGGAAAACATAATAACACCTTGTTATGTTCCGTCAGCGGCGCTGTGATGGGCATAGAAAAATCATTTACCGCAGGAATCCAATCGTCAGCCAACAATGAAGATTCAGTTAGAATCTCAAGCGTTTGGTCTGTCGTTAGCATGTCCAACGGCTCACGTTTAATTTCAGTAGTATAATTACTATAAACTTTGAAATTAACATATATAACTACTTTTCCCATAACAACAATTACATTGCTCTTGTAAAAAACATATACAAAGGTAATACAATAAAACAAATAATGGTAGTATTTTGTGTTAAATAATTATGTTAAAAGCGTTAAACTTTTCTTAAACATGTTAAATTTTTTAACACGTTATGACTTTTTCGTTAAAAAATTCCATTCATTATGCTTTGCATCTAATTCACTCAGTACAATATCCGCCTTACACCTAATATAGTTGTTTTGATACCAATTCAATGTCGCCGTCAGTTCCCGCAGCGCATCAGCCAAGGCCGCATCATTGCTTCCATACCCATATTCATTACCCAGCACCTCGCCGCCATCAGCGTATCCTCCCATAGAATCATAATGCGGTCTTGCCTCATAACCCGCACGGTTCGTGCGTATAGCCTCTAATGCCCGCACATAATTCAGCGCTGGCAACTCACGCATCATCCACTGCGGCACAACGTACTCGCCTTTATGTACTATACCCGCAGGTTCTAACCTATCGCCATCACCCGTATAACCCCCCGTGGCATAACCATATGCGCTCGCCGACACCCTATTCCCTGACGATGACTGCGTGGTGCTGGCAGAAGGCATTTGCGTATTGCTAGTCTGCAAACTTGATGACTGACTGGGCGCTGGCGCTTCTATTGTTAAACCCATTACACGCTCACGTTCCAGATTCGCCGCCGCTATTCCAAACCCCAACTGCGTGGCGATTAAGCCCGTTGCTGCAATTGCCAGCCCCGTTCCCACTATAGGTATTAACCCTAATGTAGACCATGCGGTAATCACGCCCAATGCCGCTTCCGCCGTCATCTCACCTACCTTGATTGCAAAGACCGCATTTGCCGCCTTCTTTTGTAGTTCCAACTCATCGCAGCGGTACTTATAATCAAGATCCGCCTTCACCTTATCAAAGTCCTCCTTCGCCTTCATCTTTTCTTCCTCACTGGCATATGCGCTATCTACAATACTATTATATGTTTTGGTTGCCTCAGACAACTCTTTATCATACCTATTCTTAATTTGTTGCGTCAGCACCTGCATCAATTGCCCCACCGCCTGACTGGTTTGCCCTATTACATTTTTGATACCCTGAATACTTGCGGTGTATTTCTCATCAACATATTTGATCCATATCTCACGCATTTTTGTTGCCTTCTCTTCCTCCGAGATAATCTCTTCCTCCGCCAAATATTCAGCATCAGCCAATGCCTTATCCCTCCTGAACTCTGCCTCACTATTCATTGCTTCTCGCTTGATGGCAGCCACCTGCGTATCATAATCTGCCATGAGCGCCGCCTGTTCTACCTGCAAAGCCGCCGTATCCGCACCCGCCGCCTCATACAACGCCACCTGTTCCCGCAGCGAGTCGGCACGCAACTGAATGCTGCGCATGTTATACTCAATCTCGCCCATCATTCTCTTATTAACATTATCCGTGGTGTACGCCTCACTTTCCAGATAAGATAACCGCAAACTCTCTTGCTGCTCGGCAAGCGAATCCTTTAATGCCTTATTAACCTTTTCAAAGCCATCAGTTGCTATTTTAACGCGCATGTCTGCCACCCATTGCTCAATTTCCACTTCTTTCATACCCGCATCTTGCGATGCCTGCATTATGCCCCTAAACGCTTCCTCAGCCACGTCCAACTGTTGCTCATATTGCTCTTTGGTAACTATTCCATTGTCCAACATTGTAGTAATGTTGGCTTTGTAATTGTCCATTTGCTCGTTAAAAATACCCTCCAGCCGCTTATGCGCGTCATCATTAATCTTAATTTGCAAATCTGCCATGGCTTGTTCGGCTTGCACGCGCTCCATCGTTCCCGCTTTGGTAGCATCAATGCGCTTTTGCGCAAACTCCAAATCTAATGCCACCAACTCATCATGCCACTTCTGTGTATCTACCTTTTGCGTTTTCCCTTCCTCAGCAATACCCTGACTAATTGCCAACTTGCGCCGCTGATACTCTAATTCTATCGCTTTAACCGGATCTTCTGCCTTCTCCTTTTTACTACTTCCTTTGCTACTTTTGCTACTTGTGGCTGCCACTGGCGTAATTGTCTTTGTTGTTGCAGCAGGCGCTGCGGCGGGCATTACTTCTTCGGGAACGCTCTGTGCCACACGCCCGTAAGCGTCATAAACCTTTTGCATCTTTTTACCCGCATTATCCGCATCGCTGGCAAGTCCCATAAGTACCCCCCTGAAGTTTTTTAACAATGTAACCGACTCCGACCACTTTATACCCTCATTAGCCAACGCCTTCTCGCTGTTGCCTAAGAACTGCTGCAATGTTAAATCTCCTTTTTCATACTGCTGCAAAGATAATTCAATACCCTGTCTAATCTTTGATATAGTACTCTCGTCCAACTGGTACTTCTCTCTTAATTTTTCCACGATGTCAGCCCATCGGTCTGCCTGCCTGTCTATCTTCTGCCCGTTAATCTCGTTCTCCTTTGCAAGTATCCTTTGATTCACAATAGTTCGTTCCAAACCCTCATTCACTGCCTGCCGAGCCGCCGCAACGTTAATAAGATTGCCCTGTTCGTCCACCATGTTCTTAAGATACTGAGGGTACTTCTCCTGCAATGTTTTTAAGATATTATTATATTCTTCAGTACCCTGCACGGTGCGCTCCAGCGCATCAAACAACTTATTTGCTTCTGCCTGCGCATTTCCTACTTCTTTGAATGTGTCCCGCACATGCGTTTTTAGTTCGCCAAAGTGCTGCACCAACCTTATTGTAATTGCCGCAAGCGCCGTGAGTCCCGCTACAATAGCCCCAATAGGATTAGTCATTATTGCTACCCGAAGCCCGTTTAATGCCCTGCTGAATAATGTGGTTGCTGTGGTGGCGAGCGTTGTTGCAATGGTCTTCGCCTGAATCGCAATAGTCATACCTGCGATCGCCGCAGCCCAGTAAATCAATTCACCTGAATTAGTAGTCAAAAACTTTATGAACGCCGACAATCCATTAGTACATGTTATTAATGCGGGATACAACTTTTCGGCGATGGTTATTTTGATTTCCTCAAACTCTTTGCGACTCTTGTCCAAACTGGCTTGTAATGTTTCATTCTTGGTCTTATATTCGTCGATGATGCTGCTGCCCCTTGCAAACTCTTGGTTCGCCAAATCTTGCGCTTCGTTAACCAAATTCATGTTCCCTGCCAGCGATGCAATCACCTGAATTGCACGTGAACCTTCTGTCCCCATTTCCTTGAATACTGGCGCTAATGCGGCGAATCCGCCTTTTTGTCCTAATGTGTCCAACAATGTTTTCACTGCTGCATTAGTATCCGTTTGTAATAGAACGTTAAATTCTTGTATATCCTGCCCTGCAATCTTGGCAAACTTTGCTGGATCCTCAAACATCTTTGTAACCAGCGTTCCCATTGCGGTTGAAGCCATTTCCACGGGCAACTTCAGTTGATCTAATGCCGATGCGTATCCCATCACCTGCTGCACCGTGAGTCCCGTCTGCGCGGCAATACCCCCCATTCTGCCCATAAAGTCAACCATGTAACCCTCCGATGCCGTCGATGCCTGCCCCAGTGAATTGATGGCGCTGCCAATTGCCAACATTTGCTCTTTAATAGTCATGGACTCCAAATCTTTCTGCGCCGTCTTAAAAACTTCTGCTATCTTACCTATATTTTTAATTGCATCACCTCCCAAGTCCTCACCCAGCGCCACGTTAATCATATTTCCCGCTTCCACAAAACCCTCAATCTGCGCCTTTGCTACCCCCAACTTGCCCGCATCGGCAGCCAATTTATTTAGTTCCTCGCGGCTGGTGCGGGTATTCATATCCTTAAATGCGTCATTCAATTTTAACACTTCATCACGCGTCATTCCAGTGGTTTTAATTACATCCGCGTATGCGTCGTCCATCCGCGCCATGTTGTCAACACTCTCGCTCACAAATGAAACAATATTATCAATAGTAAAAGCGTTTTTAATCTTCTCGCCCACCGACTCCAATTGCTTTGCAAACCAATTTTGCTTATTCCCACCTTCTTCCAGCGCCGCATTTTGTGTTTCCACCGCATTAGTGTATGCCTGATGCAATCTCGTTGTTCGCTCCAGCGCCTCATCATATTCTGCCGTGCCGCGCGTTAACCGATTCAGTTCGGCACGCGCATCGGTGTACGCCTGCCGCAACCTAAACATTGATACCCCTGATAAATCGTCCAATGCCCGACTCGTGGAATCAATACTACGCTGCACTGCCTGCTGCGTAGTCTGCATATGCCTGAACGTTTGCTGGTCCAACTTCAGTTGTTCCTCAGCCAGTTTCCTCTCAAATCCAGTAAGTGACTTTATCGCTTGCTCATCGGCGATAATCTTTTGCTTGAGCGCGTCCATCTTCTCACCCAACTGCGCCACTTGTGCTGAGGCGCTCGATGAGTCAATACCCAATCTGATGAGCATCTCCTGCGTTGATGTACGAGCCATATAATGTTTTTATTTGAACCAACCACGCACCATTCTGTTCCAACGGCGCTGATTTATACGCCATTGTTCTTCCTCCTGAATGCGTCGCTTGCGCTCCCAGCGTTTGTAACGTTCTCGGTCACGGCGGTTTTGTTCTCGGTCTATTGCCGCCACTTGCTCGCGGGACAATCCCGCACGCCAGAACGCTGCGCCAACATACGACACCACCACTGCCCATGCGGCAATCACCGCTATAAACTTGAGTTCGCTGTCTACCCAAAAAACGAATAAAAAGAACGCTGCAAAGGTAGTAAAAAAAAACATTAAATAATATTGCTTTGCTCTACAAACATGCCTATGATTCCGTAAAATTGTTTTCCCTAATATAAAGCAAAATGCTGCGGCAGCCAGCGCCATTACCAGCGCCATTAGCGTTAACCCAAGCGGGGTATAACCATCAAAATCGGAGTTGTGCCATGTTTCAAACATGATGCAAAGGTAATACAAATGTTTGTAGAAAACCAAATTTTTTATGTTAAATTTTCTTTTGTAATAAATATTTAACACTTCCAACATAATGAATATACCCTTATACCTAATTTAATTCTATATTTATTACATTGTAAAGTATGAAATATTTGGTGTTTGTGTAATTTTTTATACCTTTGTCCTTTGTTTAAGTATTTTTATTATGAAAAAATTATTAGTATCAATCGATTATGACGGCAGCCAATACACAGCATGGGCGGACGATGGCTGTCTGGTGAGCGGCATTCATGCGGCTGGCGACACTATTGATGCGGCAAAGGCAGACTGGGAGGGGGGGATGACTGCACTGACCGATGACTTGCAGGTAGAATATTCTCTCACTGCGGCAGCGCTGCTGCGTCACTGCATTACTAACCGAACAACGCTCACTGCCATAAGCAAGGTTACGGGACTCTCCATACAAGTATTATCCGCATACGCGCGGAATCAAAAGAACCCGCGCCCATCACAATACAAACGCATTGTGATGGGCATTAAGACCATTGCCGATGACCTTTCACGTACTGCCGCATGCGGTTTAACATTGAATTGAGTCCACCGCTACGTGCTGACAGCCAAACTCTTTCCCATGGTAACCATGACTTTGCGTCCTAATGCGCGTGCTGCAATATCCCGCACCACCGCCATTTCATACGCCAACTGCTTCTGCAACCATGGCTTGCTGTGTACTAATGCGCTCGCACTGCCTGCCTTGCGCCCACGACCAGCGCCCATGTCGGGCATGATTCCATACCAATTCATGCGGAACGTGACTTCAGCCGAACTATCTCCATTATTCACTGCGGCAGTGATGCTGCGCCTGAGAGCGCCGCTGCGACCGATGTGCTGTCGGTCTATGTTACGCTGCCAATGTTCTATTGTGATGCGCGCCCATGCCGTTAAATCAAAGTCATTTGCCATTATTGTATCAATGAATAATTTAACAATGTACATAATATAATACCGCACCAAGTACATTGCCACTGCCCAATATTAATTATTAACTATCTTATGCGCTGGTCGCCTATTTGCTTCACGCTCCCAGTGCCATTATCAATGGTCGTTAGCGCAATGTTGGCAATGCGGAATTCAATGTTGGAATCCCATTTATTTGCCGCCTTTGCCATATACAAGGGCAGCAGAATCTGGTCGCGCCATGGCTTACATAATGCCTGTTTAATCATAAATAATTCACGCGCCTCAGTACCATTAATGTTGCCGCCTTTACCTGGCGCTGCGCCAACTAACATAGGATGAACGTTCTGTGCAAAGCAAATGTTGCTCATTGCATCCTGCGAATCTTCTATGTACTTGCCGTCCATGTCCGTTAATTTCAGCGGCGTGATAATGATATCCTGCTCAATGTCCTTCTGGTCAATTTTATGCGTAAATTCACTCACAAACGCCTTTCCCGTGTTATCTTTTCCAGATAACATATCATTAATCTTTTGCAAGAACTCGCCGCGCACCTTCTCCTTATCCTTGGGCGTGATGCAGCCCTTTTCTTTGTACATTAAATCATAATAACGGCGACTCACCTGGATATGATACTTCAATGTCATGCCAAACTTAAAGAACGCTAATTTTAACTCTGGTATGGCGCTTGCAAAGTCAAACCACTGCGACTCGTAAACGCTCCACCACGCGGGCTTGGGGTAATAAAATCTGCCTGGCGAAGGCAGCGACACGTCCATTACGTAACGCTTGGAACTCGCTCTCTTCTTACTCTCACGCGTGGGTAACATACCCTGCCGCACTTTGAAATCGTACAAAGGATTGTCCATGTCCAAGAGCGGTGATATTTGCAAGTCGTCCATGTACCTCCCATTGTGCCAACCTGCTGAATAACCGTGCCATTCACTTCTGCCACTCGCCACATCAATGCGACTCACTCGACTATATGCGGCTTCCAAATGCCGCATTTGCGCAACTTCATTATTCTCACTGAGAATCACTTCCAAAAAGCCCCTGCCAAACAAAGATATATCGTTTGCCAGTTCCATAACAATGCGTCGGTAGTTGGTATTCTCAATGAATTCATAAATAGAAGGCACATCGGCTGGCAGCAACTCTTTGTAGGTTATCTTACCATCATCACTGCGTTCTCTCCTCATTATAGCAATATCCTCACCATACGTCATTTGCGCATTAAACTCTACATTCTTTGCTGTGCCTATGTTTTTATATAGTTTCTCAAGTAATTTAACAGGTAAATCATTGCTCTCTCCCCATGCAACAAATTCTACTTCATCGGGCATACCAGTAGAAACATTGCTATTCTTGGGTAATGATTTAACATCAATTACCACATTACTTAAGTCATCCGCATCGGTGGTGAGGTTCTTTGTGTCAAGCATTGTCACCAGCGCCTGCTGCTTACTGTCGCCTACGATAGCGGCGTTACCATATTCTTCTATCATGATGCCGTACTTGGTTTAATTGTATAACAAATGTAATAATAAATATCTTTCCCCCCCCCCCCCATCATTAGAATATTACTTTGGTCCCATTGTACCTGATAATAAGGATACGCCGCAGTTTGCGAACTTCGTTCGTGGAAGGGTTGCGCATATTGATAGTTGTTCCACCACCATGCATACTACTACATACCCATCCCTTAAACTCTACAATCATGCCCGTTCCCTTCTCTACATATGTTATGTCGCACGGCTCGCCGTGCCGAGTCAGATGCCATAACGCGCTGGACTTTATGTATTTCATAACAATAATAATAAATCTTAATCATAACATTATACTTGGTTTAATTACATATCATGTCCACTCCTGAGGGTTATATGTGATGGGCATGGTTTCTTCCACGATGAACGAACACTTCACCGCAAACCACGAACCTACCCTGCCATAAGACATGAACTGAAACTCGGGTAGAATGCGGTAATAAGTTGCCTTGTTTTGCTGTGCCTGATGGCAATCAATTAACATCCTATTTGCTACCTGCATTGCTACATTACGGCACCAGTTCTCGGCTTGCTCTAATTCACCTAAATTACCTTCGGCGCACGCACGCAGCACAATGAATTCATAGTCGCTTTGCGAACTCCATGCCTTGAAACTGTTGGCTTCCATCGTATAAGATACAGGGTCAACCGCAACCAAAACCGCATCACTGAGCGTAGATGAGCGCTCGACTACCCCCTCAAGGTTCAACAAGTTGGTGCAAATTGCAAAAGATTCCCTACCCGATTGTCCATGCGCAAACACTACATAGCGCCGCGCCAAATCTCTTAAATAGTCAATGTGCTTATATTTCATTTTTTACCTATTTTTTTCTTCATATTGTCCATTTCACGTTTCATTTCCTCTTGCTGCTGAATACTAATCTCAAGAGAATGTAAAACATCATATAAATTGCTGCGATTCAGTTGCTCGTTCTTGGTGACATCGCCCCCAGAAAGAGCGTGCAACAACTGCGCATACTGCTTACTGCGGTCGGCATTGTCGGCAGTGTCTACACCACTAAATACACGTGGGAATTTCTGCCTCAAATAATTAAGACAACCACGAAAAAACAAAGCAATTGTCTCTTTGTGCAATTCACCACTCTTGGCTGCCCGCGCCGCATAGTCATCAATAAAGTATGAATTGAATGTCTCGGTGGACCGCGTGCTAAAACACAATGTACCAACAAAATAGTTCAGCCACTTACGCGGATTCTTGTGACTACTAATATCATTCATGTTGTGCAAAAACAATGTTGCCAACGTGAATTGTTCCAAAGTAATGTTGGTCAACCTATCCTCGGGCAACAATATCTTATTGTAGCACGCGCAAGGCATGTACTTGAACGGTGCAATGGTCAAGCCGCAATTTAACAACTCAACACCGTTGGAGTCGGTCGTGGTCAAAAAACTCAGGTCTTGGGTATATTCTAATACCTGCTGAGCTGTGATGGCATGTCTGCCCAACTTTGTCTTTAGAACATATCCTCCTCCTGCAACTGGTCGGGAAACGCCCGCATTGATGCAGCCCATAAAGATTCTTACACGCCGCTCTTGCCACGTGATGTTCTGGTGCAATGAGGTGACAACCGCATAAAGCGACTTCAAGTCCATTTCGTTCCAATGCTGCGGAAGTTCATACTGTACTTCGTCAAGAGTAATAGTTTTCATGCTGCAATAAGTTTAATATCAAATTCATTACAAAGGTAAATAAATATTTTAACTTAAAAAAATTTATTTACGTTCTTTTCATTCTTTTTTATGTGCTGAAAACCGCCTTGTCCTTACTGTTGAACGTATCCTGGGCTGGTTTATTTTTTAACTGAATAATTTTTGAATACATGAAATCTGCCGTCATGTTGTATTGCTGCGCTGCGTGATATGGCGGCAATACTGGCGTAAAGTCCCACGGGGTCGCAGTTTTCTCGCCATGCCGACTCTCAATTGCCATCGCCATACTCTTATGCGCAATGAAACGACAAGTATAATAAGCCAACGTCTCGCCCATGATGTCGTTAACACGCGGCGGTGCGCTGCGTCTGCCCAGCCAGTCGGTATCTAATAAAGGCAATATTATACTTTGCTCCACCATCACAATGTACTTGATAAGATACCTATAAGTCATTGCACTATAATCAATCACCACGCCGCCATCGTTCTGAAATTCATACGCACTTTGTAAAAATATTGCAATGTTGTCCAAATACAAGTTCTTCAATGCGTGCCGCTCCTTGTCTAACAACTCCAGCAACTCTTCCATCGCTGTCCAGCCGCGTTCAGCAAGGTTCTTCTTTTACAAATAAATCTTATTGTCGCTTGCTGGCGCAAGGTTATCCGTGCGAGTCACAGTATGTCCGCCATCGCCAACATTGATACTCAGTTCATCGGCGGCAACCAACATGGTGAATATAGACAAGGGACGCTGTACGGCGGGCAGAATCGCCTCACGTAGCGATTGACTCATGCCGCTGGTAGTGTCCAACGCTTCCAACAAGCGAGCGCCAACGTAGGGCATCACAAAGCGCCGCTGGGCATCGGCAACAAACGGCGCCCAATTGCGGTCGGGCATACTCTCGTTTGCTTTAACGTGCTGCAATAATATTTCCTTTGTAATTAACATGACTGCGTACTTGGTTTAATTTTAAATATATTCTAATACCTCACACTTTATGTCCATACCCTTTGCAAACACCTCATCGTCGTGAATGTTTAATTTGGTGGTAGTACATATTACCTTGGCATTAACATCGTTTGATGTGTCGTCACCTTCAAGTACATTATGTATATTTACGGTAAAATATACTGAATCTAACATATCCATTATCAGCGGTATGCGATCACGAATCACTGGTCCCGTGTTAATAGTAATAATGTCGGTTTTTTCACTGCGGGATGTTCTTAGTACCTCATTAGAAGGCATCGTTCTGCTGCTATAAGGTCTGCGATAATTGTCATCAATAGGTATATACTTGCCTTCTTTACCGCTGTAATGTAATAATTCTTTGCGCTTCGCCCACTCGCTGCTATATGTAACGCCACCGTATAATAACGCATTTTCGTAAAAACCAAACCTATTAGGGAATCTTGCAATACATTTGTAAATAATGCCAGGAGGGGTAGGGAGAATATTAATATCACAATAATTATTATTCCATGTGCCTATTGATAGTTCGGTATCAAAACTTTTAAATTCAAAACGTAATCCTCCATACTCGTTAATATTAGTATTATTCTTCATTTCATTGAATAATGTAGGCAAACTCCAGCAATGAAGCGCACCAAAGACTACATCTTCATCCCATATATTAAAAGGTCCGAGACTAATAATACCTGTCCTCGGCGTTCGTGAATATACTTGTGTTTGGTGTTGTGGAAATATAAATATTCGGCATAACTCGTCCTCATATCTTGTGATGTGAGTTTGTGTGTTGGTTGAACTGATAATTTGGCTATTAACTTCATGAGCAACAAGAAAATTTCTCCAGAACCATAGGGGATCTAAATGATAATCAAACTTACCATAGAACGCTCTTATTACCCGCCAATTAACGTCGCGCAAACCTGTAATAGTGATATTATTTCCCGCTGTGAGATTAGACGTAAATATAAAAGGGAAGGGAATTCGGTAATTACCGAATTCATCGGTATCTGTTAAGGAATCTGCCATTATAGCGCAATAAAAACCATGCATCCCTTCGGGTATTAAATATATGTCATTAGTTTCTAACGGCGTATCAATTCTCGATGCCATATAACCTGACACTAATGGTGGCAGCATCCAGGATAAGTCTACATAAAAAGGTACATCCTTCATTAACCAATAAGTTTGTCTACGTGTTATTGAAGTATCTGGCTGGTAGTATGAGTTAGTAGGTGTTGGTCGGCATTCTATTGTCAGCATGTGCGGTCCTGCAATATTATCATTAGGGTGGGCAGGGTCGTTCCCCACGCAACCAGTCGCAGTAAGTTTTACCACGAACGGATTGCCTGTGAACACTGGTGAAATCGGCATTTGAACATCTAAAGTTGTTATTGCCATGACTCTTTATGTAATAGAATGAAATTTAATAGTATATTCAATTCAATGTTAAAAACAATATTAAAAAAAGAACCAGCCATGATGTTTTTATCATGAGCAAAGATAGGGAAGGGTAGCACGGCTGGTTCTATATTATTACTTTGTGTTGCGCAGTTCGCCTTTAAGGATTGCCGCGCATTGCTCGGCAGTGTTCTTTATGTTGGCATCAACTACTACCTTACCCAACACCGCATTGCTGCGGAACTCATTAGTTATATGAATTGCAATAGCCTCTTGCTGCGCTAACCTCTCAATCATTGCACGCTGCTCATCAATGGTCTTCTGGTGGGTAGCAATAGTAGAACGATGCTTTATATTCATACCCCCCAACACACCAACTCCTCCCAAGGACGCTGCAATGCTGGCTATGTACACAATCTTAATCATAATGTTATACCTAATTTAATATTATATCTTATACATTACGGAGTGGTAATATAATCCTCATCGTAATTACCCTTATACCCCGCATAATATACACCATCAACCTCAACACGCACATTTACTAAGCACATACCCATGAGGTTAGTAGCGTATGGAGTCGTCATACCTTCAGCCCAAACCTTACGGCTAAACATTACTAATGGTTCTGGGCTAACCGTAGCGGGCATGGGACTGGGCATTGTTAACTGAGAAGTAATGTCGGACTCGCCATATTCTATAATTGTTCCCATACTATCCGCCGTAAGAGTTGTTCTCGTGACTGCGATCCCATACATATTTCGCAGGTAATACATACTTTCGGTCACTTGTTCGTAGGCATATTCTCCTGTCATACCTATTATATCCTTATCAAATTGTGTGCCTAATATCCATTTTGAACCTAATGTTTGTTTGCTAAATATATAACAGTTGTTAGACTCATTTGAAAAAGAATCATCAAAATATTTTGCAGTATACCACTTTAAATATTTTAACACAACATTATGTCCCCATACTTCTTCAGGATACATAAAAAACATTATGCCGCAATAAGGATACCACATTCTTTGTCCTCTATTAATACAACAATGTCCCAGCGGCATTTCTTTATGACTTACTTGGTCAACGAACGAAAAACGAGAAAATGAGGATTCGGGTATTGTATAAAGGTTATTAACCATTCTGGTTGGTTCATAAAGAGCAGGAAGACCTTGTCCAGTGTCATAGAACGTCACGCGGCTGCCAGTGTGCCACCAGGCATCGGGACCTGCCACATTTGTGTGTTCGTCCTGCTGCCATGGCTGCCACAAACCATTCTTGTAAACATGCGCATGCGGCGGATTCTGCTTCCGCACATCATGCCACGCATTACCGTGGAAATACCTAATATCATGCGCATAATTACGTTCCATACTTTTTAACTTATGGTATGATCCATATATCACCTTCCTTTGCAACCGTCGGTTCTACCGCATCAACGGTAACCACCACGTTGTTTAAGTGAATATCCTTATCTGTGCTTTGATTTACATTAAAAGAATCCATCAACTGCCCCCACTGATATATATTAATGTTACCCTCGCCCGCAGCATCAAGGTCGATCTCCTCATTAACATCTTGGTTTGTGGTGAACGAACCTTTATCATTGCCGCCTTGCCGAATCGTAATAACGGCATCGTTCGCTGGCGGCACAGGAGTGGGCGCATCAATGTCTATTGTGGCATCGTTATCCTGGTTGAGACGAAACCAACCTCTTTGTTGTCCGTCCTGCGTGATGTGAATAATCGCATTGCTCGGCGGAGTGGGCGCTGGCGGTTCGGGTATATCAAACGCCATACTCGTATCCTGGTTCAGCGTGAACTGTGCAATGATATTACCCGCATACCTCAATGTAATTGTTGAGTCGTTGGGCGGCGGAACGTTGGGCGCTGCATCAATGTCTATTGTGGTATCGGTATCTTGGTCGGCATTGAATGTACCTTTGGTTGCACCACCTTGCTTGATGGTTAAAGTGCCGCTGCCAGGCGTCACACCGATGCCCGCAGCGTCAAGGTCAATGGTTTGGTCTGAATTCTGATTCAGCGTAAATGTACCTTTTGGTACCCCCCCCTGCGAGATAGTAATTGTAGTATCATAAACATCGGGTACACGCTGCAATAGAATCTCGTCATCGTTCAGTTGATTCAGCGAGAACGAACCTACTTCATTACCCCCCTGTTTGATAGTGATGACGGCATTGCTCGGCGCTGCGCCACCACCAGTTCCAGATACTAATTCAATGGTTTCGTTGGTATCCTGGTTAAGATAGAATCCGCCAACCGTGTTGCCGTCTTGCCTTATTCTAACATACCCATTACCAGGAGGTGTACTTGGCGCTGGCAGGTCAATAGTATCGTTGGTATCCTGGTTTAAATTAAAGAATCCTATAATAACACCACCTTGCCTAAAGACAATCGTCCCATGTCCTGGCGCTTCCAAATCAATCACGCTGTCGGTGGCTTGATTTACATTGATGTTGCCCTTTGGTACGCCGCCTTGCGAGATAAGTATATTCCCATTACCAGCCGCTTCCAAATCAATCACGTTATCCGTCGTTTGATTCGCATTGATAATACCCTTGGTTGTCCCGCCCTGCGTGATGGTTGTAGAACCAGCGCCAGGAGCGTCCAAATCAATAGTGTCATCGGTGGCTTGGTCGGCGCTGAATGTACCCTTGGTTGCGCCGCCTTGAGTGATGGTTAAAGTACCATCGTTGGCTGGTGGATTCGGTGCGTCCAGGTGAATTTCCTCATTGAAGTCCTGGTTCACATCAAATGTAGTAATGTAATTAGAACCTTGAAAAACCTTAATTGCACCAGCGCCAGGCGTGATGGGAGCATCTAAATTTACCGCATAATCATTTGCTTGGTCAACGTTAAATGAACCTTTCTCGTCGCCGCCTTGATATATAGTTATCTGCCCAGCATTAGGTGTGGTGGCGCTTACGCCATCTTGCCCAGCACGAACTAACATGTTCCACTTGCTCGGGTCGGTGGGCAGGTCACCAACGGTGTGGTCCAACCTGCAAAGATAACTACTACCCTGATAATATACAATATCACCAGCCATGTATTCAGACAGCGCTTCCCATGGTCCGCGCCAACGCGGGAATCGCGCCAAGGCAAGATACAACCTGTCTATAACTTCCTGCGCTTCGGCGCATGAAGCCGCTAACCTGTCTAATTCTTCTTGAGCCGTAGTAATTACTACCCGCTGTGGTATGCGTGAGGTGTCCATGGTGCAATACGTTGTTTAATTACATATCCTATACAAAGGTAATAAAAAAGATTCTATTTAACAAAAAAAATGTTGCTTATCATTGAAAATAATTTAATCTTATACTTTATGTACTACAATAATGCCAATTGCTTCATGCCCTGTGTTGCGCGCACACGAAACCAATTCTTATCTTCCTTCTCGCTCCATTTTGGTCCATACGAACATGTGATGGTCTTTGTTTTGTACTCTTTACCGCACACTATACTTGTATGCGGCTGCCCATGCTCGTCGTACATATCAACCTCAAACTCGCTGCCGCTCCACATACAATCGGGCAACTGCATGTTGTACATTGCACAAAGTATTGCAAAATTCCCAACCACACCATCAAAACTATATGCGGGAACAATGAAACCATCAACAATAGGATAGTTAAATTCCTCATTCAGCCACCATGTATACTGCCGCCCCGCCTGCCATATTTTTGTAATTGCAAAGACATAGTCGCAGGGTACTTCGCGGTGTATGCGGTGCAGGAACTGTAGGCAGGTATCTTGCTTGGCGGCGCGCATTTCATCGCCGTACTCTTTGTAAACGTAAGTGTTTTTTACATACGCACTGCGGTTGCTATAAGGAGGATTCAGTATAACAATCATCGGCAGGCGCAAGTCCATTGCACGCTGTAAGAGAGGAGGCAGTTTGCTGAACGGGTCACAAAGAAAATCAAACTGCGCAACATTGCAGTGCGAGCAAGGATAATCTTCTTCATCAATGCGGCGGTGAATTTCTGCCACATCGCCTGCCTCCAGCGTGGTGCAATAGGTATACCACGGCGGTATAAACCGCGACAACAGGTTGCCTGTGCCAGCGCAAGGGTCCCACACATGATAGTTCCACTGCCAGTACTTGGGCAGGTGACGGTTAAGATACACGAGCATCTTTTTTACTACCCAGTCGGGTGTTGCAAATGCGCCAGTAAGCACACGGCGCTCGGCAGTAAGGTTGTGGTAGTTCCAGTCCTCATTTGTTTCTTCATTGCGTCCACTCATATCTTGGACATCAATTGCGGTACGAACATATGCCATCGTTATGTTGTATTTAGTTTAATATTATATTTAGTTTAATAGTATGTTAAAAAATAGTTGATGTTAATTTGTGTTAAATGAAACATGAAATATTTGGTAGTATAATATTTTTATTATATCTTTGTATCAAAAAAACATTGCGCCATGAAATACAGTCAACTCCGTAAAAAGATAGAACATGCGGGATGCACGTTGCTTAGGCACGGCAGCAGCCATGATATATATCTTAACACCATCACTGGCGAAAAGTTCGCAATCGGCAGACATGGCACGGAAGAAGTAAAACCTGGCACACTGAAAAAAATACTTACCGCCGCAGGCATTAAATAATAACATTATGAAAAGCACCGCCATCATTGAATACGGCAAGGGTACATTCTCAGTGTACATGACGGACTCATCCTTGGGTTTCCACGTCAATGGACAAGGTAGAACTGCCCCCGATGCAATTGCCGACTTCTATGTAACGCTGGAGGAAATGCGCCAACTTTACATAGACGAAGGCAATGAATTCCCTGATATTGAATTCAATTTTCACTGGGAACTACCCGCATTGTTGGCTCATTGCAAGTGGCTGAACATTGCACAGTTTGCAAAGATGACGGGCATCAACGCATCGCTCTTGCGCCAGTATAAATTAGGATTAGCGCCAATCTCCGAGCAACAAAAAGAGCGCATATTCCACCACCTCCGACAGGCTGCCAAAGAACTTTCAACGTGCTGCTGTATTTAGTTTAATGTTATACTAATTACATTGCTATACTGGGTTGGCAAACACCTGATGCCTGTTAGGTCTGCCGCTCACATGCGATATGTGAATCCATGACAAATCTTGCTCGTCAATGAGTTGGTCGATGGGCAGTTTGCCTTCTTCCAACATTTTCACTGCCAATGCCCACAAGGCTTTGTTGTCGACGCTGGTAATATCCGCGGCGTAACCGTACATGTGCTGCGAGTTGGCTGCGCCATGCACCAGCGCATTCAATTGCGGACTGCGGTAGCCGCTATTGATAATTATAGGTTTTCCAAATGCCGTGCGCAACGGCTCAAGCACCCTATCAATGAGGTGCTTAATGTTTTCCACTACCGCTACTGGCGGGAGATTGCTGATGCCATGCTGCTGCGCTACGGCGCTGCGAGCAAACTGGTTAATACTAAAATGTCCCATGTTCTTCAATTAAAGTTAATAATGATTAATATTATAAAAGTATAAAAAATTATTTAATGTAATGTAGCGATGCACTTAGTACATATCTTTATTCTATTCAGCGGCATCGCTAAATAGTTCGGCTTGTTTTTTATTCATTTCATACTCAATGATGCGCTGCCAGTCGTCAGTGCTGAAATTAACGCCGCGCTCGGTATCATCCCCCGCAGCATGCAAAGCAAGCGCATTAGCAATGCGCGCCGATGCAATCTTATACCACCTATCATTAAGTTCAATACCAATATACTTATGCCCCAGCGACAATGCCGCACAGCACGTGCTTCCACCGCCCATAAACGGGTCAAGCACCACCACTCCAGTATTGCGTTCTACCATGATATTCAATAATCTACGCAGTAATCCCACGGGCTTAGGAGTGGCATGTAATTCAATGCCTTTACTATTAGTTGCAGCATCAGGGTCATTATTTACATTGCAATAAGAATCATCATATGGTGAATTATACATTACGCTATTCTCCCGAATGCCCACCATTAGTTGTATTGCCGCCAGCACGTAGTCGCGCGCAGTGTAGCAGTTGGCGTGAGATTCTTTATGTATAGTTACGCCAGCCGTTGAATTCTTTTTTTCTACATAAAATTCATCAGGTAATGTTCTGCCGCGCTTGTGGTTTTGGTCCATTATGGCTTGGTATGTTGGCTTGCCGCTGGCAATGTATTTAATTAACTTCTGCACCATGTCCGCATCTTCGGCACGGGACAGCGCTCGGCACAAGGTTTTGTATGCGGCATTCCACCTGCGCGCATCGTAACCGAAGTCCTCATCGTCGGTAAAGAGTGGTCGCCTTACTTTGCGGATACATGCGCCGCTGATATTGAAAACATTGATTAGTTCATGAACTCGTCCTAATTGCGCCACAGGGCTGCTCGTTTGATTTTTGTACCATACTACTTCTTCCTTAAACTTGAAGCCCACACGGGCGCATTCTACCTCCCAGCGTGCGCGTGATGCCCCACGACCAAAGAATGCCAGCCAACCATCTTTGCGCAGCACACGGCGGCAATGTGCAAAGAATTGCGGCTCATCAAATGCCGTGTCCCACTTGCGATGTTCTTTCGCACAAAGATACCCATACGGCGGGTCGGTAAGTATTACATCCACGCTGGCATCGGGTATTTGCGGTAGTATATCAAAACAATCAGCATGTATTGCTTTGTTAATAAAAGATTCTCCCATTGTTAATAATTGTAATGTTGTATTTAGTTTAATATTATATTTAGTTTAATAGTATGTTAAAAAATAGTTGATGTTAATTTGTGTTAAATGAATGAATATTATTTGGTGGTTGATATAATTTTTACTATCTTTGTGACGTTTTTAATAATCAATACTACATATGAAAGTCAAAGTAATTATTGAATGTAATAAGGATGGTTATTACACCGCATATCCTGATACCGACATGCCGCTGGGCGTGCTAGGATGTGGCGACAGCGCTGAAGAATGTGCGCAGGACTTCCTCCAATGCTGGAAGGAAGAGCAAACATTCTTGCTTGCTGAAAACAAAGTTCCACCGCTCGTGGAATTTGATTTTTACCACGATATATCCGCAGTTTTGCACATGCTGCCAGCCGCCATACTATCAAAACTCACAGGCATCAACGAGCGCCAATTATCGCATTACAAAAGCGGCATCCGTCATCCTAAACACAGCACCACTGCAAAGATTCAGACAGCAATGCAAGAGTATGCCGCATTGCTCGCAGCCATTAAAATTGCGTAGCGATGCACTTAGTACATATCTTTATTCTATATATAGTTCTAATAGAAAATGATATTATGGAAAACAAAGAACTTTTTATCAAAGACGAGCAAGAGTATGATGCAGCGATGGCGCGCATTGAAACTTTAATTGCGGCAATCCCAGAAGACGCTCCCGCTGGGACATCTCAGGGTATAGAACTGCGGCTGCTGGCACGGGCAGTGCAGCATTACGAACAAGCCACATGCCGCATGCGTAAGCATCGGTAGTATATTCAAGAAGGCAATGTACGACCTGCACATATCCCAATCAAAGTTGGCTGCTTTGCTTGGGGTATCCCCCTCCGTGCATCAGCGAGTGGGTAACGGGTAAAAGTATCCCCCCCCCCTATACTTCGGCAGATGCGAGATAAACTCAACATACCCGCCGACCTAATATTAGATGCCATAGCCATTTAATGC
>LSQA01000028.1_pt1 | contig 33714 bp, 32 predicted proteins | sample 651271 | NCBI WGS metagenome assembly LSQA01 (sample SAMN04438314, study PRJNA306036) | termite gut metagenome | isolation source: viral DNA filtered from gut of termites from termite colony 3 | host: Coptotermes formosanus | place: USA: New Orleans, Cypress St. | collected 2013-06-21 | reverse complement strand
GTCTGCATCATCTGCCTGGATCTTCGCTGCGTCCGTCAAAATCAATCTGGCAATATCTAGCGTTCCGTTCGTTCCATAGATTTTGCCCCGATAACCGCCTTTAACAGTGGTTTGTCATCAGCGTGGACAGCCCGAATCACAACGGTACTTCCGTCTCGCAAGCGTTCTTCAGTATGATATCGTTCAGTCGTGGTGGCCATTCCACCATTTTAGACTGTTTGAGCGTGGGCGGTTCCGTCTTAAGGATGAATCGAGTGTCCAATTCCTCTGCTATTCTTGACGTAAGCTCATAGAGGTGGCAGAAGGTGGGAGATAAGAACATTAAGATCGTAGCTCTTGCTGCCTTGGCTTTAGTGGCGACCTGGAACATCCCTGTCCTCGGCAAGCCCTCTGTCCCTCCAGCAGCTGCGGAGGGACAAAAGGACAGACTTAAGGGTGCTGCGCTGTTTAAAAAGAACTGCCAAAATTGCCACAGCACTGGTATTACAGGTGGCTGCCTTGGTCCGGTACTCGCCGGTGAAGGAGCCAGGCGCAGCAGAAGCTTTATTGTATCGCGTATCAGCAACGACCCTCAAAAAGTTGCGGAGTTTTTACGCTTGTATGGTCATGCTGAATTGATGCCGCATCTTCGTGTCGCATCTGCCGATGCCAAAGTTCTTGCCGACTACATCATTTCACTTTCGGCTCCAGTAGACGGTTTCAATGTACGCGGGCACGCTGCGGCTACGAAAACAAAGACGACTTCACCCACCTCTGTCACTTCAGCAGACACAACTACCTCCTCTATTGATGCGGGGAAGAAACTTGTCTATGACAGAGGCTGTCTGATGTGCCATTCATTCGGAGGAATAGGCGGACAATTCGCTCCCTCATTCGATGGCATCGGCACCAGGCGCTCGCAGGATTATATTGCTGATCGGATATCCAACGCCGAATTGCTTCTGGGCAATTCTGGCAGAGAGTATGGCGTAAGGGGACTGGTTATGCCTCCTTCGTCTCTCAATAATGCGGACATTGCCAGCATCTCCACCTATCTTTTCAGTTTGAAGTAGGGCAATGTTCGTAACTCTCCATGGTGCAGCCAACGAAGTAACAGGTTCCTGCTATCTAGTCGAAACTGGCAATGCCAGAGTTCTAGTCGACTGCGGAATGTTCCAGGGCTCGAAGCATCTGGAAAAGCTCAATTTTATTCCTGCTTCAATTCAAGCTTCAAAAATCGATGCCATGGTCCTGACGCACGGACACCTCGATCACTGTGGCCGGTTGCCATTGCTTGTTAAAGGCGGTTATCGGGGCAAAATCTATGGAACGAACGGAACGCTAGATATTGCCAGATTGATTTTGACGGACGCAGCGAAGATCCAGGCAGATGATGCAGACCGTGAAAATCGTAAGCGCGCTAAAGCGGGGCAGAAGCCGATCAAGCCATTATTTACTCTGGCAGATGCGGAACAGGTGTTCAAGCGATTCTCGCCGCTTGCTTACAATAACTGGATGGAAATCGCACCTGATACCAAAATACAATTAGTTGAAGCTGGCCATATTTTAGGATCTTCAAGTGTGATCATGGTGGCAGATCAAAACGGCGCACGCAGACGTCTTGTGTTCTCGGGAGATCTTGGTCAATGGAATGTGCCAATCAACCGTGATCCGGCTCTGATGGATCAATCTGATGCTGTTTTCATGGAATGCACTTACGGTGGACGCACTCACCCGGCATACGAAGAAACAATCGATCAGTTGACGCACTTGATTAAGGAATCGATCGCGAAAAGAGGCAAGATTCTTGTGCCCACCTTTGCCGTTGGAAGAACGCAGCAACTGCTCTTTCATCTGTCCGAGATGATCAGAAGAGGGGAAATTCCTGCAATTCCAATTTATTTGGATAGCCCTATGGCCACGGCTGCCACGCAGATTTATTCGAACCATACGGAGCTCCTGGACCCCGAGGTTCGAGAGTTCTTTTCGGACGACAACATTCGCAGGTTTCTTCCCAATCTAAAAATCTGCACCACGGCACTTGAATCGCAGGCTCTTAATGAAGTGGAAGGTCCGTGTTTGATAATGGCGGGCGCCGGCATGTGTGATGCAGGACGAATTTTGCATCACTTACGTCATAATTTGAGTTTAGCCAGTACCCTTCTTCTGATTGTCGGCTATCAGGCGAAAGAATCGCTTGGCAGGCGCCTAATAGATGGTGCCAATCCTGTGAAGATTATGGGACAAACGATTTATGTGCGAGCAAAAATCGTCTCTGTTGAAGGGTTCAGCGCTCACGCTGATAAAAACGATTTGTTGCGCTGGATTGAACCGTTGGCCAGGCACAATTCTAGAGTAATTCTTACTCACGGAGAAGCGCATCAGCTCAATGAGATGCGTCATGAACTCCAGGAAAAATATGGCTTGTCTGCACAAATTCCTTCAATCGGCGACGTAATAGAAATTTGAGTTTAGAACCAGGAAAACGCCGAGCATTGTTGTTCAATTTCAGCTTTAAAATCAGGGTGGGCGATCGATATTAAGGCTCTTGCCCTTTCTTTCAATGTTTTGCCATAAAGCTGAGCGATTCCGTATTCGGTCACAACATAATGAACGTCTGCGCGCGAGGTGACGACCCCAGCTCCAGGGGCGAGCATAGCGCTGATACGCGAGACTTTGCCAGATTTCGCAGTGGAAGGCAAAGCGATGATTGCTTTACCTTGTTTTGCATGCGCTGCGCCGCGAATGAAGTCTACTTGCCCGCCGAAGCCACTGTATAGCAAATTGCCGATTGAATCCGCTGCTACTTGCCCTGTCACGTCAACCTGCAGTGCTGAATTGATCGCCGTCATCTTGTAATTTTGCGAAATCACAAAAGGATCGTTTACATAGTCGCTAGTTTGAAACTCGACAAGCGGATTGTTGTCGACGAAATCATAAAGACGTTTCGTGCCCATCACAAAAGTCACAACTATCTTTCCGGGCAGCACAGTCTTGGCGTCATTGGTGATCACGCCTGCCTCAATCAAATCAACGATTCCGTCAGAAAGCATTTCGCTGTGCACGCCTAAGTTTTTCTTGTCCATCAGATTTTGAAGCACTGCATTCGGTATTGCCCCTATACCGAGTTGCAGAGTGGCTCCGTCTTCCACCAGCGAGGCAACATTTGCTCCAATAGCCTTTTCAATATCCGTAGGTTTCGCCGGCACGAGTTCTGGAATGGGGTGATCGGTCTCAACGATATGATCAAGCCTAGAGACGTGAACAAAGGCGCGACCGAGAGTGCGTGGCATTTGTTTGTTGACTTCCGCAATCACAATGCGTGCTTTTTTGCGGGCAGCAATTGTGCAATCGACCGAAATACCATAACTGCAAAATCCGTGTGCATCAGGGGGAGAAACCTGCAAAAGGCAGACATCTACGCCAATTTCTCCAGACAAGAAAAGATTTGGTATTTCGCTTAGAAACACAGGTATATAGTTGGCTCGCCCTGCATTGACTGCTTCTCTGACATTGGCTCCGATAAAAAAGGAATTCACTTGAAACGATTCTGCATACTCTTTGTGAGAATAATTAGCTTTGCCCAGAGTCATCAATTGATAGATTTTTACCGCTTTCAGGTCGTCTGCGCGGTTGACCAGCGCATCAAGCAGTATTTGTGGTGCCGCTGCATTCGAGTGAACATACACACTGTCGTAGGAGCGAACATGACTTAACGCATTCTCTGCCGATGTAACTTTCTTTTTGTAATCTTCCAGCCAGGCCTGGCGGTCTTTGATTTCAGGTAGCACCAATTACTCTCCTTTTCCTTTTCTCGATCGCGAGTTTACGCTCACCATGTGGGTGGCGCAAGTATTGCAAGGGTCGTACGCTCTTACGAGCGTTTCTAAATTCGGCATCAATGCTTCATCAATTTCATTTGCTGCCACCGCTTCTTTGATATCCAGCTCGATTCTCGCCGTATTCTGCGCCGAAGGCGTGATCATGTCTGCTTTCACAATAGAATGGTCATTGTCTATTTCATAGTAATGGTAGAGAGTACCGCGCGGACATTCAACGGCACCTGCTCCTTTACCGGCAACGGGTTTAAGTGAATTGCGCTGCGGAGGCTCTTTTCTTTCGATAGATACAATTTCATCGATTAAGGCGGCTGCTCGTTGTATTGCTTGCACGACTTCTATTGCCTGGGCAGCGTTGTTCCAAATTGTGTTGTGATCGCCATTCGCCAGCGCTGAACTTTTGAACAAATTAGCAGCTTCACCTTCCAGCCTGTCTGAGAACATCGCCAGTCGTGCCATTGAGCCGACCATAATCGGTTTGCCATCGACTGTGGATTTCTTGGCGTGACTGTAGGAAACAACTTCTTCCAGTAGATACGATTGATACTCCTGAATGCTTCTCTCCCAGCCTTCAGTGGATTTGACCATATTGCCAAAATAACCATAATGTTTATCGCTCGGAATCAAGCAAAGAAATTTAGGTTCTGTCAGGCGTCGAATCGGTGGCTCGAAACTCAAAACAAGTTCAGCCAGACCAATCGATAACTGTAGCGAATCGAGAAGGTCGTTTTTTAGTGATTTGAGACTGGCATAGTCCGGGACTTTTGAAACACCACCAACATGAAGGTTGACCGGGTGAAAGGGTCTTCCCCCTACGAGAGTCTGAACGGCAGCGCCCAGTCCACGCAGTTTTGTCCAGATGAGAAACTCATCTTTGTGCTCTGTGGCAAATGACACCAAATCCGGTGTCTTAAGGAAATCCGGAAGTGCAAGCGCACAGATGTGAGTGGCATGAGACTCAATGATCATGCCCAAATGCATTAATTCTCGCAGCATAAGCTCTTGCGGCGCCGGTGCGAAACCAAAGATTTGCTCAACTGCAAAAATTGCCGCTAACACATGACCTGTCGAACAGATGGCACAAACGCGCGAAGTGATATGCGGTAATTCGTCAAACTTGTGGCCAAGCACGATTTGTTCAAAAAAACGAGTTCCTTCAAAAACGTCTAGCTTTACGTTGGTAACGACTCCATCTTCGATATCAATAGTTACTGCCGAATGACCTTCAACGCGAGTGATCTCGGGGATCTGGACGACTTTTCTTTCTTTTTCCGTCATGCCGATACGACCCTCGTCTGCATTTGTAACAAGCTAGATCTTACTCGATGAGATTGCAAAGTGTTGCCTTTCAAACTAAACTCCAGGCACAGTCTTCATTGTCAGCCATGAGGTGCTCTTCCAGCTTGCCTTCCAGGAGGTCCTTCACTTCATTGAGGAAGCGTGCCGCAGCCGCACCATCAATGCATCTGTGATCGAAAAGCAACGATAGTGTAAGCATCTGATGAATTATTACCCTTCCTCTGCTTGCAATCGGGCGATCTTCCACCGCCCCTATACCAAAAGTCGAAGTGCACACACAGGGTCCGGTAATGGCTTTTACTCCAAACTTTCCCAGCGAACTGACACCAAAAGTAGCTCCCAATATGCGCAGGCGAAATTCCGGAACCAGCATCGCCAGCCTGATTATCAATTGTCGAAAAAGCCAGGGCATTTTTGAAAATTTGCTTTGCCGTACTAACTGCGGATGATCGCCAATGCTGCTTTCTGAAAACTGTCGAAGCTCTTTCACTATTGTCTCTAATGACTTTTTGTGCGGAAATTCAATGACCCCAAAGAAAACTGCCGGTTTTGAGCCGACCATTCTTTCTACCGTGATACCGGCACAAATCTTTTCGAATGTGGCAATGCGCCCCCACGGCAATATGGTCGAGCGTGATGCTGGGTGATTTTGTTGTGCAATAGCGATAGCTTTGATGATTATTGCCGTTTCGGTCAATTTAATCCCTTTGGCAAGATACTTCTGTCTCAGGAGCTCAGCCCAGGTCATATCAACATCGCAAAAGATGGTGGTCGGAACAGCCTGGCGCCCGATAATGGTAATTAAGTCAAGAACATTCCACCTGCATCTATCAAGCCAGAAGTAGGTAAGAGCTCCCGCAGTTGTAGCTTTTGTGGTCAATGTATTAACCTGCCGGTCCTAAATGCCTGCAAATCAGCGCTATTCATACATTTAAGTTGGAAACGGACGCTTCTGTATCGTCCTCAAGGATGTATTGAGTTGAGGCGCAAAATCAATCTGTTACTTCTTATGCATGCAGAAATTCGGGTATAACAAGACTGATCTTCTAGGGACCATCCTGCACTATGTTGTTTGAAGATTCGGAAAAACTGAAAGAGCTTCGCATTGCTGAACAAAGCGAAACCAATGATGCAACAATGCCTCTTCCGCTCTCAGATACAGGTTCTGCTCCATCAGATGCGTTGACCGGAGCAACTATTCTTGGGCATTATCAGATCGATTCTGAAATCGGGGCTGGAGGCATGAGCCGTGTCTACAAGGCGAAAGACCCGGTCTTCGACAGGTGGGTGGCAATTAAGGTCTTATCCGCTCCGACACCAGCGGACAAGGAGCTTTTACGATTTCAGCAGGAGGCACGCTCAATCGGAAGCTTGAATCATGCCGGAATTGTGGCGGTCCACGAGTTTGCGGTGTCGGACGCGGGACAACCATACCTAGTCATGGAGCATGTTGATGGAAAGCCGCTTTCAGACTTGATTGCCAAGCAAACTTTCATTCCCAAAGACCGTTGCGTGGCAATAGCTTTGCAGATAATTGATGCTCTTGGCTATGCACATCAAAAAGGTGTCGTGCATCGAGATCTTAAACCGAGCAACGTCATGCTGCAATCGTCTGGTGACACGGCTGACTCAGTCAAAATACTCGACTTTGGGATCGCTAAGCGCGTTGATTCTGAAATTCAAGGTTTGACAAAAACAGGCGAAGTTTTTGGAACTCCACTATACATGAGCCCGGAGCAATGCGCCGGTAACAAAACCGATCATCGAAGCGATATTTATTCGCTTGGATGCGTACTCTACGAGATGCTCGTGGGCAAACCTCCGCATAATGGAGAAACAGCACTTTCTACGGCGATTAAACACATGCAAGAGGAACCACTAAAGCTCAGTTCAGTGCGCAGCGATCTCCAATTTCCAGGAGAATTAGAAGCGATTATCTGGAAAATGCTTGCAAAGGACATAAACCTTCGCTATCAATCGATGGCAGAAATTCGCTGCGATCTCGAAAGATTTTCCGCTGGACTGCGACCAAAAGCATTGAACGCACAGCTGGCTGAAACTCAGGAACGTCCACAGATGAATGTTTTGCTGTTGATTGCCGGCATTGCATTGATGGGAGTGGCAATTCTCGTTCAATGCGCACAGTCGTTAACTGGACATCGAATAACCGACCTCTACGAACAATTTGTTTTTATCTTTGGTCCCGGCCTGGTCGGAGTGAATTTGTGTGTTGCTTCTCTAATTTTCTGGCATTCAAGTCCGGTGAAAAAACCTACTTCGTTCTTTGAATGGATCACTACCGAATTTCAAGGTCTGCGCGAAGCTGGAGAACGCACAGACGCAAAACTATTGCGCGCTATGTCCATGATATTTATTATCGAGATTCTATCGTTGGGTCTGGCGCTTCTCTGGTCTCGCGGTAGTTGGTCTTGAAGTGATTCTCAATTGTCTGCTTTATTGGCCAGATCTTGCAACTGGTTTAAGCGCGTAAACAACTCAGGCGGTGCGCCGAAAGCTTGCAGTCGAGTCAATATTTCCTTCAGGGTGAAGCCTTTTTCCATCAGTACATTGGCCATGGCGTCCATTTGAGGCTCTTCTGATGGTCCCCAGCAGCCGTAACAGGGAGCTCCGACACTCGGGCAGAGGGCACCGCAACCGGCAGCGGTGACGGGTCCTAAACAGGGCAGATCTTGCTCAATCAGTATGCAGGGATTTTCGCGCAGCTTGCATTCCAGGCAAACAGGTTTTTTTGTGACGTAAGGCAAGTGATCTTTGAGCATGCTGGCGGTCACTGCCAGAAGCTGCGTAGCATCAATTGGACAGCCGGAAAGCTTCACATCAACCTTCACATGGTCTTCGATCCGACTGGCCGGCATCACTTCTATTTTCGATTGAGCACCATATACCTGATTGCGCATTTCTTCCACAGCGACCCGAGAGCAGGCTCCCTTTTGAACGCAGCCCCAGACGGCGCAGTTTCCGACCGCAACTATCCTTTTGCTTCTCTCACGTATGGCTTTAAGCTTCTCCAGATCGTGCGGATTGCTCACGCTGCCTTCAACGAATGTTATGTCCACTGGCTCGTCGCTGTTTCTGCTCTGAGCAAACGGAAATGACAAAATGCGCACGTACGGCAGCATCTTCTGCAGATTCTCGAGAATAACCAATAATTCGCCTGCGCATCCTGTGAGACTTTGCACAGAAATCGACGGAATCGGCTTGGCCGGTTTAATCGGCTCGTTCAATTTAGCAATTGGCACACTCAACCACCTCAGGAATGAATCTCAGGTCTTCCAGCGCAAACACTGGTCCCGTCTGGCATGCGTATACGCCGCCGACAAAGCAGTGCCCGCATTTTCCAATGGCGCATTTCATGTGCCTTTCCAGCGAAAGAAAAATGTTGTCTTCGCTGATGCCGCTTTCTTTCAATTCTTTGATAACAAACGGGTACATGACCGGTGGTCCGCATACTGCAGCCAGATAACTGCTGTCAAACTGAGCCATGTGCAACATGTCCGTGACCCGGCCGAGTTGCGCTTGAATTGGAGGTATTTCGGGATAATTGACTTCTTCGGCTCCAATATACAAGTGCATATCTGTGCGACTGTACAGACTAGTCATCTCATGACGGAAGAGCAAGTCCAGAGAATGACGCATGCCATAAGCTACGATCAAATCTCCGAAACGCTCACGCCTGTGAAGAACATATTGCAAAAGCGCCCGAATTGGAGCAATTCCCAGCCCCCCTGCCACCATGATGAGATTTCGTCCTTCCATCTTATCGACTGGATATCCAGTACCGTACGGTCCCCGCAAACCGAGCCAGTCGCCTTCCTGCATTTTGAACAGAGCATCGGTGACTCTGCCAGTCCGGTGCACGCACAGCTCGATGAGACCGTCCATGGAGTCAGAACAAACGGAAATAGGACATTCACCCACCCCCGGGATCCAGACCTCAAGGAATTGACCTGGCATGCATCTGCCGATCGTGCCTGGTTCTACTGTAAATTGAAAGAGGTAGTTATCCTCCGACATCTTAAATATCGTGCGCAATACGGCTCTGGTTGGAATATATGGATTTGGAGTACTCAAATCGCTTCCTCCTTCGCGTAAATGCTCTTACGATCGTTTCTTCCTTCCAGCCGCACTACAACACCGACGATGTCGTCGATTTCAGCGGGACATGAGACTGTGCATCGTCCACAGCCGACACAAGTTGGAAATTCATAAGCGTCCTGAAAACCATGCAGTTTGTGCCGGTACCAGAATTTCAAGCGATCGATGGGACCCGGTCGAAAATTGGTGTTGCCGGCCACTTTAGCAAAGCCATGAAATTGACAGCTGTCCCATTCACGCCCGCGCTCTCCACTGCCATTGAAATTTGCAATTTCAACTATGTCAAAGCAATAACATGTAGGGCAGACAAAAGTGCAGTTTCCACAACTCAAGCACTTGTTTCCCAATTCCTCCCAGACTGGATTATCCATTTCCAAATCTAAGAGCGCAGGCAAATTACTCGTTTCAAACCGATTGGAGAATAACTCCTTTCTGTCGTGCCAGAAGTCTTTGAAGGCCTGCTTGTAAGGCTCACTTGCTTGAATAAGAAAATCATTGTCTTTGAAAACGTCTGCGGCTTTTGGCGTTGCAACCTCTACAAAGAAATGATCTTCAATGTCGGTAAGAAAAATGTCGTAGCCGTCTTTGACGCTATCAGTTCCCATTGATTCGCAGAAGCAAAATTTGTCGGGTAGACAAGACTGCCCGACTACCAGAATGTGCTTGCGCCGCTCTATGTAGAGCGAGTCCCCTGGGGGAGCTGTGAAAATTGCATCGAGAACCTTCATGCCGGATAAGTCGCATGGATGAGCTCCAAAAATGACCAGAGGTTGATTAACTTCCGGTTCAGTTATGTTTCCGGCCTCGTCGTAAGAAAATAAAGTCTCTCTTTGAGGGTATAAAAACTTCTTTGGCGGCAGAATCGTTCTGAGCGCCTCGAATGCTATTTCCTGCTCGCAATCGACTGCTTTGAACGCATAAGATTGCTCGGATACTTTACTGGGCGCATACACTGTTCCGAATTGCTTTAACCGATCAAGAAATTTTGGAAAGTCCTCTTTAGATAAGACATATGATTTTTCCATCTAAAACCTACTCTCCTTCTTGCCATCAATTAGATGTGCGTTTATTCGTGAGTAATGCCAGAGTCTCCAGAGCCTGTTGTTCTTCAACAACACAAAGTGCTGCGCCAGCATATGTTAGTACCCATTGACCAGGCGAAACGCTCTCAAAGGGGAGAAAAATTTCGCGGAACTGACCATTCCAGTCAACCACCGCTGTCTTGCCCGTCACAGATATCACTTTAGTGGGCAGCGTGATGCACATGTCTCTCTTTCTTAAGGTGCTCTTTGTAGTCAGCTATTTCTGATACAAGCCAGTCAATCCATTTATCCACGCCATAGCCTGTCTTTGCCGAGATTTGCAGGGTTTTCACATTGGGATTTATTGCTTCGATATTCTTTGTCGCTTCACTAATGTTAAATTCAACATGCTCAAGCAAATCGCATTTTGTGAAAATTACAAGATCACAATTGCGAAAAATTACTGGATATTTGATTGGTTTGTCATCACCTTCTGTTACTGAAAGTAGCACTATCCGCCGGTATTCTCCTAATGGAAATTCCGCTGGGCAGACTAAATTGCCAACGTTCTCGATGAATATTGCATCTGTTTTTTCCATTGGTTCTACATGCAAAAGCCTTGCGATCATTTGCGCATCCAGGTGACAACTCCTGCCTGTGGAGATTTGGTGTACGGGAACACCCACTTTCTTTATTCGGTCTGCATCAAGATCTCCGACCATATCTCCTTCGATAACGCATGAAGAAAACTTGCCGGCTGCAGTCTTGAATGTGGTTTCAAGCAATGAAGTTTTGCCGGCTCCTGGTGCACTCATGAGATTGAATGTGCAGGTTTTTAGGCTTCTGAAATGGTCGCGGTTATGGTCTGCCATCTCTTCGTTCTTGCCGAGAATGCGCTCAAGCGCGTGCTCATCAGCCGACTCGTGCATGTTGTTTCTTCTCCTTTTGAGGTCTGTCTATTTCAACGATGACGTTGACTACATCCAGTTCTTCACCCTGCAACAATTTGCCGATTCCGCTGCCGCAGGTCGGGCAGCGATATGCATTTTTCGCCATTGGTCGATATTGATGGTCGTTGTCTTTGCAGTGCGCCGCTGCTGCAATCGTCTTGATTGATAATTGGCAGTTCAAACAACCAGGAAACAGCGCCTTCATGTTGTCGAACGCAAATGAGACCGATTCAGGATCGACGTTGCGAAACTCGCCAAACAGCACTTCCACGCTCTGGGCTGTTGCTGCAGCGCCAATCGAGTGCAGCCTTTGTCCGACAATCTCTAGAATCGACTTCGCTATTGCTGCTTCATGCATCTTTGCGCAAAGTCTCCAGAATTCTCTGGACAAGGAAAGCGAGATTTGACACCAAAAGTGGCAATTTTTCCTTCAGTGCCGGGCTGATCGTTTCTTTCCAATTCACCTCACCGATTTCTACCCCGAAGAAAATCAAGCGGGTCGGCAAGCTGCCAAGCTGTTTAGCCAGCTTGAGCTCGTCTGCAACTGAAAAACCATGACTAGAGTTGATATTCAGGTTCGGACCCTCAAGCAGCGCGTGCAAGTCGATAATAGACACCGAACCTGGCGATAAGCCATCGCAGGTTGAGTCAATGATAATAGCCGCTTTATGTCCTTTTAGGCACTCGCTGAGATAGCTTGTGTACGGACCTAGATTAAATACACACACATCAGACAAGACTGACTCCGGAAGTTTTTCGCAAAGTGCCGATGCAATACCGTCGTCTCCTCTCAGCGAGTTCCCCACAGTTACGATGGCCAACCCAGCGGGCATCACCAGCTCAGAGTGCTGGCATTTTGAGGGGATTTGCTGTTGTTTGGCGTACATTTCCAATGTTTCAACCTGCGCTTTTGGCGAAAATTCCTGAACTATCGGCTATTTTGCTCTCTTTGGGGGTGTTCCACATGCTTCTCTGGAATGATATTGCAAAATCTGGCAAGACTCTCGGCGACCTCATCCGATCGTATGATACGAGCCACTTATTGCCTTGGTAATCTGCATGTGCTTCAGACAAGAGAGGCGCTGACATGCATTACCTAGAGATTAAGAAGGACATTTACATCGCGCTGCTGATGCTGGGGCTGATTTTGCTGGTAATTGCTATCCGACTGGCACCAGTGGCGTTCAACACCGATCTCGCAGCCACGCTTCTCTTTCTCATTTCTATGGTTCAAGGAAGCGTCTGCTTTGGATTTGGGGCCTTCACCTTGTTATTTCATGAAGACCCCGAAATCTGGCAATAGTTGAAATTCAGTCTCAGACTTGCGCTAGAGAACCATCAGCCTTTGTTTCTTTGGCCGTTTCGTTTACTGCTTCTCTTGGATGCATGACGCGCGGGCGCACAATCTCTACGGAGCAGGGCGATTTTGTAGCCACAGCTCGTGATACACCGCCCCAGAGAAAACGGTCGCACACGTTATGCCCGTGGGCGCCGATAAGGATTTTGTCGGCCATCCAATCAATTGCTGCCTCGATGATTTCGTGGCGGGGATTCCCTTCTCGAACTTCCATATGTACCGTGCAATTAGGATGTCTTGTTTCAATAATCTCTTTGCCTTCAGAGCAGGCTCTATCTGCCATTTTTTTACGGCGCTTAAAGGCTTGTTTCGTAACATCCTTCCAACTCTCGTTTTCCACTTCATCCCATTTGATCGGCTCTACTACAGATAAGATCTTGAAGGCCGTGTCTGCCGGCCATTTGCGTGCCGCAATCGTTTCTAATACGCGCCTGCAGTAAGCGGATTCATCAACCGCAATAATGACCTTCATGTCTCTTCTCCTCCGAAAAATTGGTATTTGCCATATAGGCAATTAATGCGCTCTTTGTTTGACTATCTCGACAGAGCAGTCAGCATGACCAGCCACACCTTCCGCGACACTGCCGAGGAAGAGCTTCGACAAACCTTTTCTTCCGTGCGAACCGAGGACAATCAAATCGGCTCCCCAGGTTTTGGCCTCGTCGAGAATGGATCTGCGAATATCACCAGTTAGTATGGTTCCGCTGACAGGGCAATCTGCAACATGCTCTTTGAGCTTAGTTACTGTTTCTTTCAGGTTTTTCTTCTTTACCTTAAGTAACTCATCCTCGGCCGCCATCAGTGCTTCTGCTGCCCGGGGTGAGTAAATTCCTTCACCATAAGCGGGAATCGGTTCAAAAACATTGACAATTCTAAACTGCGATTCTTCCGGCCAGCTGCGTTCCATCACTGCTTCCAGTGCACGTTGGGAACATTCCGACTCCTCAACCGCGATCAATACTTTCATTGCGTTTCTCCTTGTCCGAATTGCTGCGCAACACAATTATTCTGAATGACTGGCGCTCCTCCGGTATCGTCCGTCTGAAGCATTGCAAGACAATGGTTCCAAAAGACATCTTCCAAAGAACAATCATTCCCAAGGACGATATGGCAGAATAGGCGGGACTCCAGTTAGAGTGTTTTGAAACATTAGGTTTGACGAGCGAACAGCCGCAATGCAAGCATCTGTCTCGAGATTGAAAATCATAGTCCATGGAACCGTTCAGGGCGTGGGCTTCCGCCCTTTTGTGTTCAATCTGGCAGAGCGCATCGGCTTGGGAGGCTTCGTTTGCAATAACGGTGGAGCCGCAGAAATTGAGATTGAAGGGTCGCAGGAACGGTTAGATACCTTTTTGTGCGAACTTTCAAAACGTCTTCCAAAGCTTGCCTGCATTGACAGAATCGAAACTCAATCATGCCCGGTAAAAGGTGAGCAGATGGGCTTTCAAATTGTCGACAGCAAAAATGATTGCGATGGCGAGCACTTTGTTCCGCCCGATGCGGCCACCTGCGATCAATGCCTGAGGGAACTCTTTTCTCCGTCCGATAGGCGTTATCTATATCCTTTTATAAACTGCATCGAGTGCGGGCCCCGCTTTACGATTATCGAAAGCTTGCCATACGATCGAGAAGGCACGACGATGCAACACTTCAAGATGTGTGCGGAGTGTTTAGCTGAATACCGCGAGCCTTCTAATCGCCGATTCCATGCGCAGCCAAATGCGTGTCATAGCTGTGGCCCACAGCTGTTTTTCAAAAGCTCAGATGGTGAAGAGTTGTCCGGGACAAAAGCCCTTGATGTAGCAATAGAAATACTCTTGCAAAATCAAGCACTAGCCATAAAGGCACTCGGTGGCTTTCATCTGATTGGCAACGCGCAAAACCTAGATGTCGTGAAAACCATTAGAGAGTTGAAGTCTCGCAGGGACAAGCCGCTGGCAATCATGTTTGCAGATTTGTCTGCTGCCGAAAAATACTGTCACATAGGGGAGACGGAAAGACGTCTTTTGGAGAGCGTAGAAAGGCCGATTGTACTCCTGCGACGCAAAAAGTCGTGTAATTTGCCTGATGAAATTGCACCTTTTCTGGATGAAGTGGGTGCCATGCTTCCGTCTACACCTCTGCATCACTTACTGTGCAGAGCATGCGATTTTCCATTGATTGCCACCAGTGCAAATGAGCGAGGGTATCCCATACTTACAGACAATCAGATTGCTCTCAAACAGTACGGACAAATTGGAGTTCTATTCCACGATAGAGAGATCCATTCCGGCTACGACGATTCAATTGTGCGCTCAACTGGTAGACGAACAACAGCTCTAAGACGTGCTCGTGGGCTGGCTCCAGGACAACTTAGATTGCCGTTCAAGGCTAATATTACTGCGCTTGCCGTGGGCGGACACCTGAAAAACACATTTTGTTTGGGCAAAAATTCTGAAGCGAGGTTAAGCCAGCATCTCGGAGACATCGAGACCATGGAGAGACTCGAAAACTACGAGAAAACGCTCCTACTGTACGAGCACCTTTTTGATATTCAACCGCAAATAATTGCCCACGATCTTCATCCTCATTATCAAACGACTCTATTTGCAGAAGCTCTAGCAAAAAAGCGCGGCTTACCTCTGGTGCCCGTTCAGCATCATCATGCGCACGCGGTGAGCGTAATGGCTGAACACAAGATTGAGAGCGCATTGGCGGTTGTCTTTGATGGTACGGGTCTGGGTACTGATGGCAACCTTTGGGGTGGGGAATTTTTGCACGCCACTTATGGTCGTTTTGAAAGGTTGGCACATTTGGAAAACATTCCCATGCCGGGCGGCGAAGCTGCAATTAAGAGTCCATGGAGAATGGCTCTAGGTTTTGTTGCTCAGCTTGAATTGCCTGATAAGAAATCAGGAATGTCCGCTTTTCTGCAAGATGCGGAAGGGCGATATGGCAGCAAGGAAGTGTCCGGAGTAAAAGCGCAGATTGAAAAGAAGATCAACTGCCCTCTGACTTCCAGCTGCGGCAGGCTGTTTGATGCTGTTTCTGCGCTAATTGTGCCTGGCCGTTATGTGACTTATGAAGGACAGGCGGCAATGGAGTTGGAAGCTTTGGCTCGGAAGTGTACATGCTCTGCCTCTGAGTTGGCCAGATTGAATTTGAGTTATAAAATTGAAGCTGGTGTTGATACAACTATTGTCAGAACGACGACTTTATTTCATTCGGTGCAAGAGGCGTTGAAATCAGGGTATTCGCCGGAGTGCGTTGCCCGCGCCTTCCATCACGCCGTTGGTAAATTCATTGTTGATGTTCTGCAAATTTTGAAAAGGAAAACAGGCAACTCTACCGTTTGTTTGGCAGGCGGAGTTTTTCAAAACACCTTGCTTTCTTCGTTGGTTGAAAACGCCTTACTCAAAGAGCATTTTCAAGTTTTCTTCCCTGACAAGTTGCCTGTCAATGATGGTGGACTGTCTTTTGGTCAGCTCGTTGTAGCGTTGTCGCAAGCAGAATTTTGAGGATTTGATTTATGTGTTTAGCCATACCTGGAATGGTTGAAACCGTCTTTGAAAAAGATGGTTTGAGAATGTCCAAAATAAATTTCGGCGGAATTCGTCGGACCGCTTGCTTGGAATACACCCCGGAAGCGAAAACAGGAGATTATGTCCTGGTTCACGTCGGCTTTGCCCTGAGCGTCATCGACGAGCAAGAAGCCCTGAGAACCCTGGCAGCAATTAGCTCTTCTGATAAAGAAGCAGAACTAAGCATCGCAGGTGATGAGCAATGAAATTCGTAGATGAATTTAGAAGTGAAAAGCAAGCTTCGATACTTGCGGAGAAGATCAAACAAGCAACCAAACATCCCTGGCGGATTATGGAAGTGTGCGGCGGTCAAACTCACACCATAATGCAGTACGGGCTGCCGGATCTGCTGCCCAAAGTGATTGAATTGCTGCACGGTCCGGGTTGTCCTGTTTGCGTGACAGGATTGGAAGTAATCGATAAGGCTATAGCCATCGCCGGCAGTGAAGATGTGATCTTTTGTTCTTACGGCGATATGTTGCGTGTGCCTGGTAGCAAGGCTGATCTTTTCGACGTAAAGGCCGCTGGCGGCGACGTTCGAATTGTTTATTCACCGCTTGATTGTCTGAAAATTGCCATGGATAATCCCCAAAAGCGAACTGTCTTTTTTGCAATAGGCTTTGAGACCACTGCACCTGCCAATGCAATGGCAGTAAAACAAGCGAAACGAATGAATCTGGACAACTTCTTTCTTCTCGTTTCGCACGTGACTGTTCCGCCTGTGATAAGGGGCTTGATGGACTTTCCTGATAATCGCGTGCAAGGATTTCTCGGACCAGGACACGTCTGCTCCGTTATGGGCTGGCATCCTTATGAAGAGCTAAGTGAAAAATACAAAATTCCAATTGTTGTAACTGGATTCGAGCCCATCGACATTTTGGAAGGAATACTTAGAGTTGTTCTTCAGCTTGAAGCAGGCGAATCGTTTGTAGAAAACCAGTATTCCCGAGCAGTTACAAAGGCCGGCAATGCTGCTGCGCAAGCAATCCTAGAAGAGGTCTTTGAGGTTTGCGATCAAAATTGGCGAGGACTCGGCTCAATTCCCAAAAGTGGCTACAGGCTCAGTCCGGCCTATGCTGCCCACGATGCCGATCTTGTTTTTTCAACTACTGCAGAACCTGTTGTTGAGTCGAAAGTCTGCATCAGCGGCGATATTCTAAAAGGTGTCAAAAAGCCGAAAGACTGCCCTGCATTCGGCACACAGTGTACGCCGGAGAAGCCACTCGGTGCCACAATGGTGTCTTCTGAAGGGACTTGTGCTGCTTACTTCCGCTATGGGCGCCTGGAAATACTTACAAATTGATTCGAGTGAGGAATAGATGACTTCATCAGATATAAATTTCAATATTTCCTGCCCGATTCCCAATCAGGATCTTGGAGTAATTAAACTCGGTCATGGCAGTGGCGGCAGGATGACAGATCAACTCATCGAGCAGGCGTTCATGCCGATTTTGACTAACCCCATTCTCAGCCAGAAGGAAGACGCCTCAGTTGTGCCTCTTAATTCTCAGCGACTGGCTTTTACCACAGATTCGTATGTGGTGAATCCGATTATTTTTCCAGGCGGTGATATTGGCTCTCTTTCCGTGCACGGAACAGTCAATGACCTCTGTATGCGTGGTGCTAAACCAATGTATCTTTCGGCTGCCTTCATTATGGAGGAAGGTTTGAGCCGCCAGCGCCTAGAAACGATTGTCAATTCAATGCAACGCGCATGTGTTGAAAGTGGCATTCAATTGATTTGCGCTGATACCAAAGTTGTGAATAAGGGATGTGCCGATGAACTGTTCATCAACACAAGCGGTATCGGTGCAATTCTGAATCAACACGTGCCTTCTGTATCATTTGCGCGTGCCGGCGATGTCGTCATAGTTTCCGGAGATATAGGCAGGCATGGAATGGCAATCATGGCTGCCAGAGAAGGCTTGGATCTGGAAACAACAATTGAAAGCGACAGCGCGCCCTTGCATATTCTGGTTGAGAACTTGATGCAAACAGGTGCATCGCTGCATGTTCTGCGCGATGTTACTCGCGGGGGTTTGGCAGGCGTGTTAAACGAGATTGCTATGGCGTCAATAGTCGGAGTAGAAATTCACGAAGCAGAGATTGAAGTAAACAACGAAGTCAAAGCCGCCTGTGAGATTCTTGGACTGGATCCTTTATATGTGGCCTGTGAAGGACGCCTCGTTGCAATTGTCGCTCCTGAATGCGAATCGATGGCGCTGAGCTTGATGCGACAATCACCGCATGGAGGGCAAGCGAAGACAATTGGCAGCATCGTTAGCGAGCACCCCGGTCGCGTTGTAATGCGCTCTTCGGTTGGCGGGCGCCGAATCGTCGATAAACTTGCCGGAGAGCAGCTTCCCAGGATTTGCTAAGGACCGCTATAAAACGTTGTTATTCTTCAGTCCTTGAATCAGGCATCTCAGCTAAAGGATAAAGAGTAAAATTGGAAAAATTGTAAATGGGAGCTTGAGCCAAGCAACGATCTAGATCTTCATTGCTTTCGACGTCGTAGATCCATGCGCCGCCATGCTGACCGACCAGGTGGTAGCGCTTCTCAAGCTTTTTTTCCTTCTTCATCTTCTCTGCGTATGCAGGCATTGAGAGAACCGATTTGACAGCCTCTGTTCCAAGACGGCTTGTATCCAGGCTCCAAAGCACGAGAAACTTAGACATAACAACTCCGAATTTCCAACAGCCGTCAACAATAACAGATGTTGTCCGATCTATCTACGAATTTCTCAGCTTCAAAACTTGATCCATATTTTTTAGTCGTTGCTTTCCGCGTGCATTTGCAGATCTTTTATCAACGCATCGAGATCGTCTATATGACACATACTCTCGCATGTCGATAGCTCAGAATCAAGAATACTTTCATCGCATTCAAGCGAAACACTAACGCCGTGCTTCTCAAATACGCTCAAGCACTCAGGGTACTGCTCGAGCAAATTTTTGACTGTTGTTTCATGAGTGATAATCACGATATCTCCTACTGTTTATCTTTTTGCCAGCTGTTCTCATAATGATGCAGTTTGCCATAACAAAAGTCGCACTTAACAACAATTCTGTTGGTTTTGATTGCAGCCCGTATGGTCTCAGCGGATGATTCTCAAATAACCCATTGAGGTGGTGAAACATGATAATGGCGGAGAACCAATCAAGAGATTTCACACGTACCAAACTGGCAGCCTATTTGGCTGACAGGTGTGCCATCATTCTTTGGGATGATAAGCAAAGTGGGATTTTCAACTTCATATCATTCTTCAGCATGTGGGTGACAAGCGGAAAAACTACCAAACTGAATACATTCAAGGATTGAGCTTTTAGGAGCGGGAAGGTGTTTATGATTCAAGGCATTCTAATCATTAACTTCGATCCGGCTTATATGGGGTTTACTCCTTCTAACGGAGACGGAGCGGTCCCTCAACTCAAACGCCGTTACTGCTCGCTGGAAGAAATCAGATCTCTGTTAATCGAAATGGATGTAATTCACGAAAGCCAGAGCTGGCCCCCTCGTGATCTAATTCTTCGACTGCCAGTGAAAATGTCCAAAGAACTTCTTAAGAAATTCGCCCTCGATGAAGCAGCCCGGCTCGGGCTGGCAAGTTAGATTCTGTCGAGACTATCCAGGCTGATTGATCATGAAGGTAGCAAAACTGTCAAAGAACTCCTTCATTGTTTCAACATGCGGTTCAAACTCCGGCACCGCATTTAGTGCAGCGTACATATTCATGATCCACGCATCTCTTTCTTTCTGTCCAATTTTGAAAGGCATATGACGCTGGCGCATACGAGGGTGCCCGCGAGTTTCGCTATAAGTTTGACGCCCACCGGTGCGCTGAATTAGAAACAGCGCCAAATGTTCCTTGCCAGGAGCCAAATCCTCGGGATAGAGAGGGCGTAAAACAGGGTCTGTTTCAACGCCTGCGTAAAAATGGTCGACCAGCCTGAAAAACGGCTCGTCCGAACCAATCGCCTTGTATACCTGTCCCACGGGATCAATGACATTCACTCTGCGATTATACCGCCCGGGCGAACCTGGTTAAATCCTCCCAGCCTGTGGAAAATAATTGAGTTAGGCACATAGAAGAAGAATAAAAGCTCAACAGGTTCGTATTCACATGTTTCAAAAGTGGCAGCAGTGTTTAGAAGCTGCCCGCAAAGAGTGCGAGAAAGAGAATTGGCAGGAGGCCGAAAAGCACCTGGCAACGGCGGTAGCTGAAGCGGAGCGCTTTGGATACAACAACACGCGCTTGTCCGAGTCGCTGTGCAAACACGCAGAAGTACTGATTAACATAGGGCGAGCCGGGGAAGCGGCGGATGCCTTTGAGCGTGCACTGGGCATCGCCAAGAATGCATACGGTCCGATTCACCAGGAGGTGGGAAACATCCTCACTCGGTTAGGAAAACTTTGCATTCTCTATAGCTCAGAAGACGCCGAAAAGCACCTGAAACAAGCAGTTTCTGTCTTTCGCGAACTGAAAGACGAGAGAGCCGCTCTAGCAATCGAGCAACTGGCCAACCTTTACGGCATGTACGGCAGGCAGGACGAAGCGGAAAGCTTGCTCAGGGACCTTTTAGACCAGCTGGAGGTGTCGCCACCAGACGATCAGTCCATTTTGGGCAGGACCCTGCTCTCTCTAGGCAATATGTGCATGAGCTATGACGACGATGACGAGGCGGCAGTTCTGATAGAACGTGCGCTGCCCATTTTGAAAGACGATCCGGAGTGTTGCGAACAGGCGGTAGACGCGGCCTCGTCGCTGGGCAAGCACTATTTCGGCAAAGAACAATTCGAAGAGGCGGAAGACGCCTACGACCAGGCAATTACTCTGGCGACCAGCAGACCTCAGACCTGCGCTCGCTACACGGCCGAGGCGCTGGTGAGGCTATCTCGCCTGCAGACAGTCGTGCACCAAAATTACGAACTGGCAGAAGACTTGCTTGTGCGCGCCATGGACGCCTGCGAATCAGCGGTTCCTCCACTTTCCGTCAGCCTCGTGCGCTCGGAATATGCGCGCCTCGCCCAACGCACGGGCAAATACAGCCGCGTCGAAGCGCTCGACAAGCTGCTTTTCCAAAATTACAAATCTATAGTAGACAACACCTTTGCCAATGAACCGATTTACGGCTACGAGATGCTTGCGATAAGTCATGGACAGCAGCTTGCTGAACTACTTTGCAAACAGAAAAAATGGAAAGATGCTGAAGAATATTCGCGCTGGGTGGTGAAAACAGCAGAGCGTTATTGCGGAGAAACTGCTTTGTATAGTCTCCAAAGCGCCATCACTCTTGCCACCATATGCAGTGAAACCGGGCAGGTTGGTGAAACTTCGGCAACCTGCGATCGGTTATTGAAACTCGATGAAAAGGAAGAAATCGACTGCCTTCTGCTTGCACGAGTGGTTCCGCTTCTTGTAAAAATTGCCAGGCGAGATGATGCGGAGGCGCTAATATCTCTACTGCAAAGGCGAATTGAAAATGCAGCGCTCGATGGCATGCGCGACTATAATGCCTCAGCCTATTACCGCCTGGCGCTGGCGAACAAGCATCTGGGCAGAATGGAAGAAGCACGTGAGCTAATGGCCATTGCAGTGGCGGAATTAGAAGAAGAAACTGGCACAGACAGCATCTTCCTGGCGTTTGTTTTGGAAGACTGGGCTGACGAGCTGATAGAAGCAGAGAGTGAAGAACTCTCTGTCATTCTCGCATCAAAGGCAGCAGAAATCAGAGCAAAAAGATAGCAGTTGCCGATGAACGAACAAACCAGTGAGTTTCTCGAACAACTGATGGAAAGGTATCGCCACTGCGACACCTACCAAGATACGGGCATCATCCAAGTTGACTCGCTTATAGGGGAGCGGCGAAGCAAATCGCTCTACTCATTCAGCACATTTTTTGTACGCCCGTGTCGCTTGAGTCTCAGTTTTTGGTTTACCGATGACCCAAACAGTTCTTCAATCAATATTGTGTATTCGAACGGTGAAGTTCGGGCATACCGAGAAGGCTCAGGTGTTGCTGCCGTTCAATTTCGGTCCTTGAACGAAGCTTTATCAAGAATACGGTCGATGTGCTCACTGGCAACAGATGGTTTCGACCTGGCAATTCCTGCTTTGTTAGAAAGAGAATTGAGAGACAGTAGCGAAGCAAACTTCTTCGACGTTGATTGCACTTTAGTAGAACAATTGAACTCCAAGTTTCACCTGAGAAAAACAGGCAATTCAAGAGTCACTGACATTTGGTTTCGGCCGGATTTAACTGTGCATGATGTTGAGGTCTGCTCAGAAACCACCAAAGAAGAGCTCATCGACTTACATAGGAAGGCCTGCGCCTTGCCGGAAATGCGAGAGACAATGGAACTGACGGATAAGGCAGATCCACTGTTTATGGAACGTTTTGAAGAGCACGCATGCGATACCACTACAAAGTCTCGCCGCGTCTACTCACACGTCATCTTCGACCTGGACATAGACGATTCGGTATTTGACTTTCCCACAGGATAATCCTGCCCAGGGACTGTGGTGTTTCTTTTTCTACCTTCATGGCTCAACGTACGCTGGTGACGCCGGCATTTGGTATCAGTTCGTTATAGACCTTGGTGACGCTTTCAGTCACTTTTAATGACTGTTCGCCACGTCCTTTTTTCAAAGTTGCGATCGACTGTTTGAACAGAGTATCAGCCTCGGCCTTTTTTTCTGCACTGTCTTGCTTCGCCAAAATCTCCGCCAGAGATGCTTGAGCAACTGCAGTGTTCTTATCTTTCTTAGTGTAGAGTTTGATGAACAATCCAAGCGCTCGCCTGCTTGTGGCTTCAGCTTCAGCGTACTTCTTTTGGTCCAATTGCAATCCGGCGATTACACTCAATTCTTTTGCAACCGACTTGCTTTCTTCGTTGGTCGTTCTCTCCCAAATAAGCAAGGCGCGCTTTGCATATGGTTCTGCTTCAGCGCTCTTTTTCAATGCGTGCAAGGACACCACAATATTGTCGAGGACTCGAGCACATTCTTTGTCGTCTTTGCTCTTTGTTTTCTCGATGTATTTCAAATATCGCTGTGAAGCGACTTCGCTCTTGGTGAATTGATTGGTTTTCAAATAGAGAGTCGCGAGGAAATCCAGGCGCCTCATCAAAATAGGATCTTCGGGCGGCATCAGCTTTTCGCCGTACTTAAACGACAACTCTGCCGACGTGCAGGCTTCGCTGTACTTGCCCAAGTAATCGTATACGGTGGCAAGATTGTTGAGCGTTTTTCCACGACGAGGATCGTTGTCCGGAAATTTCTCGGCGAGATCAAGCGCCTTCTGAAAGTCTTTCAGCGCTGTTTCATAATTGCCGCGCTCGAAATTATCCTTGCCGTGCTTGTGATAGCCTTCCCAGGTGGGCTCCGGCACCGCAGCGCAAACCGAAACGGCACCGAAGAAGAAGCTCAAAGCCAGCGCGCAAATGGTGCCGCTCGTGCGAGTGCGCCGGCGGTTGTAGTTGATATTCATGAGGCTGCTCACTGTGGGGGAATCATGGCAGGGCATTCTTTAGCCTTCCCTGCAATTTCAGATTGGAAATTCGCCGCGCCGTCGCCGAGCGTTTCCAACGGAATCAAAACACATTCTCTTTCCTGTGGCGCACCCTGCGGATTCTGCCAGGTGTCGTAAGGGAACTCATTGGAGTTCTGGCGTCTGTACCAGATTTCTACGTTCTGCGCTTTCCAAACCAGCACCGCTGGCAGTGGCTGCCCATCATCAAACTTGTTTTGCAAATCATGTAAGAACGATTTGTTTAGTTTGACGTGAATACCGCCTGGATAGACGTTTGCGCCCAAGTCTTTTATGACATCGATTATTTCAGGTGTGATTTTATGCACTGCCACCAGAACATCAGTCCCTTGTTTGCACCAGGGAAGGGTCTTGAGCATTTCAAGAAATGTAGCGCACGTTGCTGCGGAGGCGCCTTCTGCTTCACTCATCACTTGATAATCACCGAGATAACTAAAGAGCCATAATTGTAGACTGACTTAATTGGAAGTTCACCAGTTTGTATTCTATTGACAGGCGAACTGCCGGAATTAAACTTTCTGGTTAATCCGCAATGCAATTCGAGAATCAGGCACTCATGAAGCGGAAACAGGGATGTCATGCGACTAAGGCAAACTCGATTCCTGACTTTTTTGTTCCCAACCTTCCCATAGTTTTCTTGCGGCAGCGCGGGTCGCTACACCTTGAAAAACCTCGCCCGCCTTCATCTCCGCATCCTTCAGATTAAACAGGACCTTGGCTACGGATATATCATCCTTCCCTTTTGCTTTCGTAAAGAAGGCAATCGCTTTTTCGAAATATTTTTTCGCCTGCGCAGGCTTGCCACGAGCCATTTCCACAAGGCCCAATTGGTTTAAAACGACGGCGTAATTGTACCTGCCTTTATCACCGTTCTCTCTGAAACAGGTAGCCGATTGCTTGAACAAAGGTTCTGCCATGTCGTAGTAATTTCGGAGCCGCAGATACTCCGCGACCGAGAAGCACGAGTAAGCCATTTCGTTACTGAGAAGCGAACTTTGCCCGCTGTCTTTCCACAACTTCATGAACTTGAGCGCCGCGTCGTCGGCTTTGGCGAGCTGCTTCTGACCCTTGAATGCATCGACTGAAATCGCCAGCGCTTTCAAATAGTCCTGCCCTCCGACTTTCCCTAGCCCATCGAGATCGGTAATGGCATTGGCTGCGCACACTTGGGCGATATCAAACTTCCCCGTGAGTATGCAACATTTTCCACATTCCAACCATAGTTCAGCGGCCTCAAGCGAGTTACCCAACTGAATATTGGCGGCAATTTGCAGGCACCACTGATAGCGTTGCTGCGCTTCAGCATAGCGGCCGGCTAATCTGTAGAAATCAGCTATCATGCGCTCGACCGCCAGTCCCTGGGCGCTGTTCTCGCCAGCGGTCTGGTGCGCGAGGCTGCGTCTGGTACGTAGATATTCCTCTTTTACTTTGAAGTCGGTGGGCTTGGTCGCATATGACGAGCGCGGCTGCTCGATGGCAATTTCGCGCTCCACGGCACTGGGATCTGTTCCTATTCCATAAAGCGGCGAATACATCGCAACGCCGGCGATAACTATGATCGCAACCACGCAAACAAGGCTTATGACGAGCTTCTTTGAGGAGCCGAGCACATTGAACAGGCGCCGCTGCATATCGTGCATCTCGCGCGACGCAAGAGCCAGCGACTTAAAACCGCTGGTTTTTTTGGTGGAGAGCGCTTCCAATTCATGCTTTAGCTCATCCATCGATTGGTGGCGATTATTGGGATCTTTGCTCATCGCTTTGAAGCAAATCTTCTCCATACGCTCCACCAGCCGAATGTCTGCTTCTACGCCGTCGAGACTCTTGGGCATTTCGTGAACTTGCTTGTACATGGTCTCGACAATGGTTTCGCCTTCGAGTGGAACTCTTCCGGTCAGTGCCTCATACATGAGGCAACCCATTGAATAAATGTCTGCACGTTTGTCCACAACCAAACCACGGCACTGCTCAGGGCTCATATAGGGTGGACTTCCGAGCGCATGGCCGGTCGGCGTTTTGCTCAGAGTGCTGCGCGCCTCCTCGGCCAAAACTCTGGCGATACCGAAGTCCACAACCTTGACGTAGTCTTCTTCATCGCCTTCTTTCACAAGTACAATGTTGCTCGGCTTCAAGTCGCGGTGTAAGACACCTAATTCATGCACGTGCGACATGCCCTCGCAAGTCTGAATGAAAATTTTCAGACAGCGCGCGAAGGATAATTTTCCATGCTTGGCGATCACATCCGACAAGGACGGACCGTCCAGGTAATCCATAATGATGTAGGGGCTGCCGTTAGGCGTTACGCCAACATCGAATATTTTTACGGCGTGTGGGTGCAGCACTTTATTGGCTGCCTGAGCCTCACGCCTGAAACGACGAACGTTAGCGGGATTATCTAGCAGGTGTGCGTGCATGACTTTGAAGGCCACCGCCTCGCCACTGACCCTGTCACGGGCGCGATAGACGGAACTCATGCCGCCGCGGCCTATCGGCTCTTCGACTTCATACCTGTTCTGAATAACAGAGCCGACGAATTGTCGAGTAAACTCCGACAAGTCATCTAAATCATCCTCTTCGTTGTCCTCGTCATCAATGTCGCCGAGCGCTGACAGCGAGAAAAAATTGTCTCTAATAAAGGCAGGATCCATTTTGTTTCGCTGCCCGGAAGCCTGCTGCTCTTCGTCACCGCCGGTGGTTACATCGGAGGCGACGGGCGTGTCGAATTTATTAAATCTATCCTTGTCTTTTTCCGGCACTTTAGCTTGACTCGGGTCGCTCTTTAGATGACTCCACAGGCAGTACCACTGACAATTTTTACGGGACTTCCACTACTGCCCTAAATTCGTAGCCGTTTGCGAACAACTGTTATCCTATTATCTATACTGCCGCGATTTTTACCATGATTTCTAAGCGGTCAGCCTGTGCATATTATTTACCCAGGGTTTATCGGACCAAATTCAAGTTGGAGAAGTGTTTTGGTGATCGAAAAAGAAAACTCCGCGCGCCAGGCTGACGAGAAGCTAGATTGTGCAGGTCTTCTCTCTGGAGTTCTGACCGGCATTCTCGCCGTCTCTCTGCTGTCTTTTACTGCTGCACATGCAAAAAACGCCCCCACTTCGGCGCCTGACAAAAGCGTCCCGACCGCAACTCCAGGCGGCGCAGGCTCTCCCGGCTACAGAGTGGAAGCGACCAGTAATTACGCCGGTACACTCTCATGCAAAATGTGCAAAGACGGAATTCGCGTTAAGTCCGACCGGATGGGGCTCACCTGGATTTTGACTGCCCCAAAATGGAACGCGCAAATCTACAACACCAGCACCGAATGCTACATGGACCTGCCCTATGACGAATGGACAAAGCGCCAGTCATTCATCCCCATGGCCAAGAAAAAGACAACGCTCAAAATGGAGAAAACGAATAGCACCAAGGTGATTCACGGGTTGAATACCAGGTTATACGTCATCATGGCCACCTTCGCCCCCGGGACACCCGGCGCACCGGCTATGCCGGGCATGGCGGGAGGCCCCGGCGCTCAGACGGTGGGTCAAAAAAAATCGAAATCTGGGTCGCCTAAAGCTGTTTCGCCCAAAACCGTGACCGTAAAAGAAGCAGAGATGTGGGTGGCCAAAGACCCCTGCGTCCCCAAGCAGTTCAATGAGCTGATGGGCAAGATTTTCGGGATTCCGGCCGAAGACGGGCTGCCCTTAAGTATCAGCCTGCGCCAGAAAAACGGCAAAATCACCAGTATTTGGGAGACGGTCAAACTAACCAAAGGCAATGTCACCAAGGACGAATTCAAGCCCATAGTGGGCTACAAGAAGGTGAAAACCGAGGTGGAAATGATGCTGGGTGACCAGGATTTGGGGCTTTCGGAGAGCAGTGGACTGGATTCCAAGCCGTCCAAGCGCCTCAAGATGGACGAAATGCCTTAGGCGCCGAGTTTGAAGGGCGCACTTTGACTGACGGACCGGCGGAAAGCCTGTCCAGGCAGTAAAAACAGGATTATCAGTCACGCCAGAGAGGTCAAAACCCTTTAGCAGGCGCCTTCAAGAGATGCCAAGTCAGGTTTATATTCTAATTGTCGTGGCACATTTAATGAGTGACATATAGAAGCTGCTATTTTTATGGCATAGCAGCAATAGCTATGTGGAGGGTGGAGATCCACCTTTCGGGAAGGAAACGTTATGGCCACTACTTGCACCGTATGCAAGCGCTCGTATACCGAAGAAATGTGCCCGTATTGCACGGTTACTGACGTCAAGGTATCGGAGCTGACCGACAAATTGCATCTTCAGCATGGAGGCGACGGTTCCGACCTGCCGACGGCATTCTTGGTCGACCTTGTATCCAATCGCAAAATTCCAATTACTACGCCCAGATGCAAAGTGGGGCGTGACGATATCAACGATATCGTCATCTCAGGCGACCAATCGATTTCTAGATGGCATTTCGTCATTACCAAAGATAACGACCAATACATGGTCCAGGACAGTAAGAGTCGTCACGGAACCTTCCTGAACGGCAATCAAATTGCAGGACCAATTCCCATTAATGACGGCGACGTTCTAAAAGTTGGCGTCTCATTGTTTTGGTTCGTAATCGAAAATCAAGCAGTGGGATCTTCTGCAGATCAGTTTGCACCTGTCGACATCGAAACGATCGAATCACAAGAAATGAAGGTCAATGCTGGAGACAAAACCACTCCGTATTCGATGACCAGAGAAACAGATATTTCCACAATGACTTCGCTGAAGGAAGTATTGGCTCAGGCAAAGGCTAAGGAAAGTTTTGATGAAACCGAAATGAGCAAAACCATTGCACCGAAAGAGCAGATGAGCAAAGCCAACGATAAGGCGGCGGAGAAATCTGAAGACAAGTCGGAAAAGTCGGCAGATAAACAAGAGAAGCCCGCAGACAAAGGGGCAGACAAATCGAACGACAAATCAGATTCTAAGGAATCCAAAGACGCTAAAGATGTGAAGGATTCAAAGGATTCAAAAGATTCAAAAGATTCAAAAGATCCGAAGGATGCAAGAGATCCGAAGGATGCAAAAGATCTGAAAGACTCGAAGGACTCGAAAGATTCTAAAGATTCCAAAGAGCCTAAAGATTCAAAATCTGACGTCGAAGTCAAAGATTCCAAAAACAAAAAGGACGACAAGGAAGAGAAGGAAACTGCCAAGAAGGACGAGCCGTCCGAGAACAAGGAAGAAGGCTTGCAAATCACGGCTTCGATGTTGATGGAAGCGCTCCAACACGATTCTCTGTCAGAAGTTTCCAAACTCGACGACGCTCCGAAGGACAAAGAAAAATCCGATCTCGACAAGGCAGAAGTGGCTGAAGGTTCGGAAGAAGACAAAGACAAGAAGAGCAACAAAGACTACGACGAACCGTCCGAGAAAGACCTACAGGGTCTTTTCTCCAGTGACAACGGCAATCTTGACAAAACTTCCGCAGATAAGGAAGCCTCCGACACCAACGACAAAGATCAAGATGCCTCAACTAGCGATAAAATAGCAGCTTCGGAAGATAAGTCCAAAGATGAGCCGAAAGGCAATGACGAGGACTTCAGCCCAGACTCCTCTGAAAAGTCGGAGAGCGACTCGGAGGCTGTTTCAAAGACCACGCTCGACAAAATGGCTGACACAGTCAATGAAATGTCGAATTCGGACACTTCGGAATCCAAAGAAAACGAGTCGAACTCGCAGATAGAAAAATCAGATCAAGAAGATCAACAGTCGAAGAGCAAGCTTGAAGATGCGGGATTAATTGCCAACCAGCTGTTTGAGCAAGAGATAGTTGAGAAGACCAAAAACGGAGCATGGAGCGGAAATACGATGCAAGACACGAAAGTCCCCGACTGGTGCAGCAAATACTTTGCTTCAGAGCTGAACCTTTTGGTGAAGGATCTCGACAATCTTAACGAGCAAGTTCGTAATGCTCAAAACAAAATCAAGGAAGTCGAAAACCGCCTGGCTGCAACCAAGAGTTTGCGCAACACACTCTTGACCGCGACCGGTGAAGACCTTGTTGAAGCTTGTGGAAAAGTTTTGGCAAGACTCGGCTGGCGCGTCAAAATCGTCGAAGACGACAAGCAAGAACTTCGCCTCGAGTCGGACGACAAAGTTTCAATCTGCAGAATTATCTGGACGCCGGGTCTTCCTGAGCGTACACACCTCGGTCAGCTCTCAATTGCACAGACCAGATTCTGGTGCGAACAAGGTGCTGAACCGAAGGGCATTTTGATTGCAGCACAAGCTGAAGACAAACCGCCGCCGAAGATTACCGACAGCGATTACTCCGGCGAATTGGCAGATTACGCGAGCAAGAAAAATGTTCTTATGCTCACGACACTGCAATTGCTCGCAATGTACAAAGAAATCGCACTCAACGAAGGCAGCGCTGAAGCGCTCAGATCTTCTATCCACACATCAAATGGCTGGCTGAAAGGCTATAGCCTTGATCCTTCGGATGAAGACGAAAAAGAACCAGGCAAGCTCGCTTCCGTTTCGACATAACCGGATAGAAAATGTGCGCCAGAAAGAAAGATGGACGGGATCCCGATTCGGGCAACACCGCCCGCGGTGATGACGCGCAGGATGATAAAACAGTGGAATCAAATTCCAGCAGCAAAAGCGATCCGGAACTGATTCGCGGCAGAGTTTTGGACGACAAATACGAGATCATTTCCCATCTGGGCAGCGGCGCCATGGGAGCTGTTTACAAAGCACGCCACAAAGTCCTGAACAAGGAAGTGGCGATCAAAGTTTTGCAATCCGCCAATCTCGATGATGAGGTCAAGAAAAAACGATTTATGCGCGAAGCTCGCGCGCAGGGCGGATTGACACACAAAAACATTGCTGCGGTACATGATGTCGGATTGACTGAAGAGGACCAGCCGTTTTTTGTCATGGACTTATTGACCGGAGAAAGTCTTGAAGAACACTTGGAAAAACAGAAGTCACTCGACTGCGATGTATTCATCAACATCTTCGAGCAGGTAGCAAGAGGTCTTCAGCACGCACATTCCAAAAGTATTGTGCACAGAGACATCAAGCCCAGCAACATCATGCTAATAGAATCCGAAGACGGAGACTTGCTCGCACTCGTTGTCGATTTTGGAATTGCAGTAATAGACGAGAGCGATGTTTCCAAACTGACGCGAGAAGGCTATATCGTCGGCACTCCGCACTACATGAGCCCGGAGCAAATCGAAGGCAAGAAGCTTGACGCACGTTCGGACGTGTACAGCCTGGGTTGTGTAATGTTTGAGGCTCTAACCGGCAATCCGCCTTTTCAGGGAATCAACGCACCAGCCACGATGGCACTGCATATAGCACAAAAGCCAGAACACATCTCCTCATTCAAAACAAAATCGCCGCTGCCGGCAGAACTTGCAGATCTGGTAATGCGTTGCATTGAAAAGGATCCCGATAAGCGGTTGGCCACGGCGAAAGAAGTATCTGCTCAATTGAACAGCATCAAAGCTGCATCTTCAGAGAGCGCAAAGGGCAAACAAAAGAGCATCCCAAAAGCTGAAGCGGAAGATGAACTTGTCGGTGCAGGAAAAGGACACAGGAGCAATCCGGCACATGCACCTTCGGTGCCTGAAGTTCAAAGCGACAATCAACAGAAACCGGCAATACCTGAAGAAAAATCAGCCGACAAATTAGCGGACGTAAAAGTCGCTGACAAGATTGAATTGAAAGTGGGTGAATCTGCAGAAAAAAATGCAGATAAAGCGAAAATCTCGAATGAACAAAATAAAGTCTCTAAAGATCATAGTACGGACTCAATCGAGCAATCGAAAGTTTCTCTAGAAATTGACGATAGTTCTGAATCGAGCGACGACATCCAGCATGAAGCAGAGCGTGTAAAGTCACACATTCCGTCGGGCTCTAGTACAGGCTTCGAATCAAAACCAACAGCAGTGTACTCCAGCTCAAAAGTTGACGACGAACCTTTTATACATGGACATGACATTATTCGATTGATTACAGGTTTGGTTGTCGCGGCGATCTTTTGGCCAATGGGCGGGCGGCTGGTACTACCAATTGCCGCAGCAGATATGCGCGACGACAATCTGTTCTTCATGCTCGCAAAATTTTTGGTAGACATGTACAACCACTGGGCTTCTCACATTGTCTTTCAATTCCTTATTTTGGGCGCAATCATAGTATTGATCGACAGAGTCGCGTGCAAACTGTTAAAGCACGGACCGAACGACTGAGTTAGAGTACAAAGCAAAATTTTAATTGGTAGAGTTCGCCGAAAAAATTACGCGGTGAATATGTCAAAAATTGAACTGTCCCTTCATGACGAAAAATGACTATTTTTCGTCATGATTGCGGGACTAGTATTTTGGAGCCAGTGAGGCTTTCAGCATGCGGTCAATTGCACAGGAGGAATGTGACAAATCAAAAACTGTGGTTTTACGGGCTTTTCCGGACGAAGCACAATGACGAAAAATAATCATTTTTCGTCATCCAGCCAAACTGAAAATCGGAGGCAGCCCACCGAAAAATCAATATTGAAAACGAGTCCTCGAGTCGTTTGCAGAAAGAACAGGGAGGACTTTCGCCCTCCCTGTTGCCCTTTCGCATCAAAAGGTTTATTTGTTGCGGCCTCCTTTAGCTGAACAAATTGGCGTCGCGCGCAGAAGCGACAAACCAATTCACGCAGCCTGGAATGGATGAAGCCATAATCATGATGACGACACCATATGCAATGCGGTGAACATGTGTAAGGCTCGCATTTAAGCCCGGTAGATAGAGCACCACTTTGCGTTGGAATATACCGTGCATCAACAGTGCGAATCCGAGCAACAGTCCGCACATCTCAATGAGATTGGAGATGATGTTGAGCAGTGCTTCCAGGTTGGCCAGGTTGTTGACCCGAACAGTGCCTGCTGTATTGACGCCTGATATATAAGTTGCATCAGAGCCTTGTGGACCGATCGTACCGTTGGTCGCTCCTTGCAATGTAGGCGCATCGGAATCACTCGATTGAGATTGCGACTCAGGTTGAGCCCCCAAGTGCAAGTTGCTACCGAGCTCTGCTCTTTTCACTATCGCAGAACTTACCGGTGTAACCAGTCCATATGTACCGGCGATGGTGGCCGCTCTGGCTGCTTTGCGTTCAGAGAGCAATTGCTCACAGTAGGCATTGGCACGCAATGCCAGAAGTTCCATTGCCTCTTTCGGCGTAGCCATGCGGCAAGTCGGTTTTTCCGTAGTTTCAGCCAGAGCAACTGCGTAATTGATTCTGTCACTGCGCCAGCGGGCAAGGAAATTAGCAATATCCTTACCCATTGAGGCGCCTTTGGGTATCTGCGAAAACGGTCCAATTTCGGAGTGGTTCTTGAAAAATTCAAGTGTGTCCGTCTCGCCACTGTCAATCGAATATTCATAGAAAGCAGGAGTATTCGAGTACTGCGACATAATGTAGATCTCGCGATTGAAAGCGGGCTGTGGACCGTGTATCCAGAGAACAGCGCCGTTTGCGCTTTCACCGGCGATTTCAGATGCTTTCACAACTGATTGCAAGTTGTCTTGCCCTCCGAGAAATTTCATGTCGGTAATGAGTTTGATACCATTTTTTACTTCCAGTGGCTCCAGCACTTTCTGTTGTTCGTCTGATGCCACCATCACAGTAGTGATTACTCCTTTGGGAACACTTAGAAGCGCCTGGGTAATTTCTTTGGTTTGCCCAGCCAGTGCTGAAGAGCCGTCAAGAACCACAACCAAATTCTTCGGCGGTTTGACACATATTGGTTTGATCGTTTCTACTACATATCGTTTTGCCACCTGTCCTTTTTTGAGTACTTGAGCGACTTTCTTTTTTGCTTTTGCTCCCGGCTTGAGGACGCGTGCAACATCCTCCAACTGTTGCCGCACGCCCCGGGAGCCATCAATCATTACTACTACTTGTTGGGGTTTTCCATCCTCCTCTGCAATTTCCGCTTCCGCTTGAGCTTGCGCGGCAAGCTCCTGTTCACGTTTTCGTCTAAGCTTGTCTTTCTCCTCCTGTTCTTTTAGTTTT
>LSQA01000027.1_pt1 | contig 33970 bp, 44 predicted proteins | sample 651271 | NCBI WGS metagenome assembly LSQA01 (sample SAMN04438314, study PRJNA306036) | termite gut metagenome | isolation source: viral DNA filtered from gut of termites from termite colony 3 | host: Coptotermes formosanus | place: USA: New Orleans, Cypress St. | collected 2013-06-21 | reverse complement strand
AATAGAAATAAAAATTAAAATATGTATTGACAAATATGCATAAATATGGTATAATGGACGTATGAGAATATTATTTAATAATAACGAAAGACAATTAAATAACGCTTTTTACAAAGACATATCCTTACAGCCGGATATGTACAAAGTTGCATGTTGTGTACGTGCATACTGCACACAAGAAGACATGTGTGTAGAAGATTTCATAAGTATAAATATAGATGAACTGTATACGTTTACAGACGAGTTAAACGAGTGGTGTACAGAAAACTTAGACATTGGCGATGTTAAATATTCTTGTGTGTACGTACGCGGGTTTCAAAATTACGTACGCAAGAAGTCGACTAACGATGTTATAGACAAAGCCGTTATGGATTCCGCGCTTGTAGACCATGCGGTTAAGAAGCTACTCAAAATTATAGATTCAGATGGTTTCGATACTGAAAATCTATCTGAATATGCGGAATCAGAGGGTGAGACTGTTAACAGTAAACGCCGTAAGAAATGGGATAAACTCAAAGCCATTGACATACTGTTAAAATATGCTACGGTGTCGCAGGTCAACGAGCGTAAAAGTGCGCCTAGTACTGCATTACAGAATCTTATGAGTTCTTTATTGGGAGGTTCTGATGACGATTGAACAAGACCATGAGAACAGAGGTTACGTGTTCGGTGAGCACTCATGGATAGCCGGATACAAAGAGGAGCCTAAAAAAGAGTTTCGAGTAACATTAAAAACTAAGAATCGGAAGCAGGAGCAGGAGCATGAGCAGAGCAAGGGATAAGGAAATTATAACCAACTCCGCAAATGATGTATGCCTTGCGCCTGTAACAGACGAACAAAAGAACTTAGCCCTATGGTATAAAAAGTATCCTGATAAAAGAATACTGTTTTGTGACGGTATTGTCGGTAACTCAAAAACCACAACTTTAGTAGTAGGATTCTTCCTATGGGCAATGACAAACTTCGAGAATAAGGAATTCGGTATACTAGGCAAAGATAAAGATACAGTAGAGCGTAACGTGTTCTACACGGAAATGTGGATATATCTGTATAACTTGTTTAGTGAGTTTCCCGGTATTCGCGGAGGTCCTCATAACGAAGAATTCTACATTGGCAGTAATAAGTTTATCAAGTATTCGGGAAACAATAAACTCGGAGTAGGTTCCATACAAGGCGCGAACTTAGCAGGTTTATACGTTGATGACGCTACACAAGTTGATGAGGAATGTTTCCACGAAGCTATGCAAAGGTGTAGGGTTCCGGGTTACAGAATCTGGATTTCATGTAACCCAACAGTACCAACGCATTACTTGTATAAACGATTCATAGCTCAAGCTCCGGAAAACACTATTCGAATAAGATTATCAAATAAAGCTAATCCGTTTCTCCCGCCTGACTACTATGAGAATCTATTACAGATTTTACCGCCTATCGTGGCTCGGCGTAAGGTATACGGAGAATGGTGTGCCGATGAGGGTTTGATATATTCAAACTTTGATCCTGAATTACACGTAAAGAATTTCAGACCGCCGCAAGGTTCTAATATAGAGAGTGTATACAGAGTAGGTATAGACATAGGTTATAACCACGGAACAGCTTTTATATTCGGTACTCTGTATTACCTTAAAAACAAACCGCAGGAATACTACTTGTATATATGGCACGAGTATTTTTTCAGACCTGACGAAGATAAAGGTGAGATAGCCAAAAGCCCGGAACAGATACTAGATGACTTGTATGAGCAGTTAGAGTATACCGGATTTCCTGTAAAGGATACTAAAGCATTTTGTGACACCGGAGCAAAACATTTCATATTGAGTGCCAGCAAATATAAGAGTTACGGAGGCGCGCAATTAAAGGTATACAAAGCGGTAACCAGAGTTTTAGATAAACGTGAAATCAGCGGTATATCTCTTTTGCGTGATTTATTCCAATCAGGGCGTATAGGCATAAGTCCCAGATGTACACATTTAATAGACCAGTTACAGACATACAGATGGGCAGCGGGGCAAGTAGATACACCATTCAAGAAAGAACGCAGTCCGGAAGAAGATTTAGCAGCGGTTGACGCGCTTAGGTACTTGACAAACTCTCTCATACAACATTTTTACAAGATAAAGACCGCAGAGGGTGACGCACGGGTAGTAGAAGATAAATACTCAAAGGTAATATACGGTACCAGACGAACAGAGGATAGTGACTATAGATGAAACAGACTATAAACAATGGTAACTTTCCGTTTCAGGTCACACGTACATTGGAGAATGTTAAAGCACTTAGATGGAACGCTTTATCCGTGGCAGACATATCCGGCAGGTACAGAGACTTAAATAAAGGTGAGCCAACGCCAACAGATAAAGATGAGGGTTTTGTTAGTTTCAGAGATGTAGTAAAACCAGTCACGCGGAACATTGAAAATCCGAATGAACAGTTTGGGCGCGGCACATTATTTGAATCCGCACGAGCACAATTAATGCAGTCTAGAGGTGGAAGCGAAACTGAAGTAGAGCAAGAACGTATAGACTTAAATCCAAAATATGTTGAGAGTATACCGCAAGGTTACTCATTAATCGCAACAGGATACTATTACAGCGGAGGCGGAGGAACGTGGAGTTACAATGTATCTGAATCTAGTTTACCTATATTCTTAGGACAGATAGTGCAAGCTCCCGTGGCACCGTATGGAGGTTCACGCGGTATGCATTACCGCAGACTTGTAATAACAAATTTATCACTAACTCCGGGACGCGGAGGCGGTACTCTGAAATGGGTACAGTAAGGAGGACATCATGGAACAAGTTAAAAAACTGTTGGAGGCAATTCAAGAGGGTGAAAGCGGAGTGAACGCTGACACGGTTCTTGCAATCAAAGATGAGTACGAACAGTACGAGCACAAGATTGAGGAATTGCAGGGCAAAATAGACGCTGAAAAACAAGCGCATGAGGACACAATGCTTAAGTACGGGCGTTTGAAAGTTGAGTATTCAACGCTTACCGAACGGCTTGACGCTCAAGCGGCACGTAATCCCAACACGCAAAAGAGCACAGGAAATGCGCTCAAAGACGCTTTAATGGCACGTAAAAGGTAAGTCGAGATGTATCAGAATTACTACTTAAGGGCGAGTGACGTACCAATAGAGTATTCTAAAGATCATAAACCCGATTGGTCGGAAACTCCCGGACGTGTGAGTGCATGGGCAGTAAAAGATACTGCGAAATTTGAAGACGCAGTATTAGAAGCCGCTCGAATAGGTCATGAGCTTCGCAGGGATAGTTCAGTCATCTATGTTAAGCAGTTACAGCGTGAGTATGATGGCGCGGGGGAAGTACCTATTTATATGGCACAAATAACCGACAGTAAAGGTAATACTTGGGAGCAGGAAAAAGACCCGGATTTACCGGACATGTATGGTCATGACAATGACAAAAGTCCTTTAGCGCGTGAGGTTTGGGCTACTGTAGAGAATAACGAAAATGCTAAAATTTTAGGTGCCTACGTACCTAGTTTAGATAGCTTAGTGTGGTTGTAACGTTTATAGTAGTGCTTAAGTAATAGAATGTTTAAGCACTACAGTAAGCGTTATACGCTCGGTAAAACTCTCTCAAATATTATGAAAGCGTCATCACGAGAGAGCCTAGTTGAGTAATAATGCTAGACGCGGAAAAGGTTTATATGAATCACAATCTTGTTACAGAATCGCGTTTTGATATTCTGAATAAGACTATCAATGACGCAATTGACGCAGGTATCATGGTTCCGCCTAGTGCTATGCCACAGGCTAATAGCTGGATTGGACAGCTATTTGATGTGCTTGGCGATACGCTGTACTTTGACAGCGGTTTGGAGCCGAATCCTTACTATCCGTTCTATACGGCATGGGACGGTATGTCGCGTTATAAACGCCTGATTTCGGTTGGCTTGAGCGCGGCGGAAGATGTCATTCTCCCCGATGACGGTGTACAGTACGGTTACAAATTTGTCCGTAAGCCTGATGTGTGGTCGGGAATCGTACACTCCGTACTGACGAAGAAGCACGCGGCTACCTATGAGACGCTGGAAAGTGAGCAAGCGTTTAATAGTGTCGAATCTCTGTTGTCGTTTATCGATGACATTGGACAGCAGCTCCGTAATTCCCAGATTTTGACGGAGAAGCGTATGTTCGAGGATTCCATTATTTCTAATGCTATTACTTCCGCGCTTAGCGGTGGTGTAGACCAGAAAGTAACAGTAGCTCCGATTACTGATGAGGCTACGGCTACGCAGTTCTTGAATGACATTCGTACGGCTACCGATGCACTGTATCTTGGCGGTTCGACATTCAATCCTTTGAATCGCTACGTATCCACGGATTATCCGTTGCAGGTACTGCTCATCGATTACCGTGATATTTCAAGGATTCGTAGTTTGGTACGTAATTCGTTTGATAAGGATTACCCGGTTGCGGTTATTCCTGTCAAACAGTGGGGTTCCTTTATTCCGTATGCTGCCGGGGTACAGTTGTATCCGATTTACAATGTACCTATGGGTAAACCGACCGGAACTTATTCCACAACCGAGGGTGGAACTACTTCCACAGATGTTACTACTTGGTACAATCCGTTCTCCGATGTTCACGCTATTCTGTTGGACGCTCGTTTTCCGATTTTTGATAAGGCTCCTGACAGGACTAAGACGGATTTAGATGACTTCGAGACCGGATTGAATAGTATTAGGGCAATCTCGAAGTACCGCGTGGGTTACAATGCGATGGCTCCGTGTATTATTTTCAGAGACAGTAATACGCCTACGCCGCCCACTCCGTAAACCAAAAGTCGCGTTCTCCTTTATTATCCTCCTATATGCCCCTCCTCAAGTCCTCCAAATTGAGGAGGGGCGTAAATAAAAAATGAAAATGAAAGGGGTTACTCATGGACGATAAACAAAAATTAGCTGATGAGATTCGCCAGCTTGAACAGAAACAATGGGACGCAATTCAGAAAGACGAGAAACTCAAAGATAAGTTAGCGGCTGCGAGTAAACTATACGAGTTGGGACTTTCGGAAGAATGCAAGGCGGTACAGAGTTACATGGATTTACTTGCTTGTGGTTGCATTGAACTTGATGACGCGGATAGACAGTCAATTATGGAAATAATTGCTGATGAGCTAAACCATATTCGTAAGTTGCAGACTATAATCAAGAAGTACCAGACTATTAAACCTGCGAATAAGTAATTTAGAGGTAGAGTTATGTGGACTGATTTTTTAAGTAGTATAGAAAAGCATAAAGATACTGTAAGTGAGACTTTTTGGAATAACTTAAATTACGTAGGCGAACGGAATCCACAAAGGGCTTTAGCTTTAGCGGAGCATAGCGATACTCCGCTTGCAAAGCTTGCAACGGCATATCGTGAGAGCGTAGGATTGCCGGAAAACAAGAATTTACGGAGTATGGCGGACATAAAATCACAGTACGCCGAAATGTATACTAGTCTTGCAGGTATACCATTTGAAACTTTTTCTGAAACAGTAAATCAGTCCACACCTGTTCGAGCTTATGTGCAAGAGTTACAAGCTAATCTAGAGCCTGAAATATCAAGTATTAAAAAAGGCAATACTACGTTTACACAAATAAGGGACTTACCTCTCGAGGGTGAAGTAGTAAGTACAAAAGTAGGTAAAGAAGTTGCGTCTGCTTTTTTACGACCGTATGGTTCCGGAAAACACTATTCACGGACAAATCGTGATACTCTGGACGCAGCAGGAAACGTTTTGGAGCTGTCTAATTTCCAACGGGATTTACACATAGTGGCATACGATTCTGTAAATGATTATATAACGTCAAAAGACGTGGAACAAGAATATGCAAAGCATATCCAACAACTCCAATTAGATAGAACGACAAAAACAGAATTAACTCATCCGACTTTAGTATTCGCTGATAACGATTTAGTATTCACAGACGCAAGACATCATGATATAAACAGTCTGGAGCATTGGGTAAAAGATATACCTAATAATTGGCAGGGTAAGGTAGTACCTAGTGGTACAAGATACGAAAAGATGAAAACACATGAGCCTGTTCGTGAGGGAACTAATAGGCTTCCGACAGATATAGAAGACGCAAAGACAGTCGAGAATAAACGTTTACAAGATTTAGATTCAGCATGGGACACATATAAACAAGAGGAAATAGAATTTGTAACGGAACAATCATACGGCAAAAGCGGTATAGATGATCAACAGCAAGCAGAAAAAGAGTTTGTTACACAGTATTATGACAAGCTAGTAAACAAACGAGGGGCAGTACATAGCTCGGAGGAGCTTCGCGAACATTTAGAAAAATGGAATAGTATGGGTGAGTACTTGTTCAGAGGTACTTCGGCATACGAGAAGTCTGGAGAGAACACATACTACAAAGTACAGCAAAAAGAACACCCGTTGGGCATACCCGATAGTAAAGGGAATCCGCAAAGATTATACAGTACAGCCGCGAGTACGCATAGAGATTATGCGGCACGCATGTTTGCAAATAGTTTTAATGATCAAAGTGCTTTACTTGCTATACCGTGGAGTAGTGTTAAACAAGTTACTCCGGGAACTGATGTAGGTGAGGTAAGCATGGACGAAGAAACATATTTTGGCAGTAAACGTATGCCAATTATGGTACAATCGAAAAACAAGACAGTACTACTAGAGCCGGAAGATTACGGTATGTTTAGTGACGTAATGAAAGAAAAAGCTCCTTATCAATACACGCTTAAAGGATGGTAACATGGCTACTACATTTTATGAAACAGAAGATAATTTTCAGCACATAGATGTCTGGGAACAGTTTACAGGTAGTCGTACTAGTTTTGCTACTGTCATACGTTTCAGTACTACTAGTCCGGGTTATGAAGTCCGAGCGCCTGTGGTACAAGTAATAAGCTCAACGCAAGGTGATATAACATCTACTGTATATGATTCGACTGTTAATGGTGGTATCACAACAGACGCTCAAGGTATAACTACAGCAAATTTATGGATTTACTTACGCCGTCCTGCTTTGTATGCTGCTTTAGCTGCGGGTTCTGTAACTGTAATTTGGAGGGCATGTGTGGGACTTGTCGGGGGTCCTTATGATATTTCCTCAACAGAACACCGTGTTTCAATCGGCTATATACCTGCGAGTGATACGGAACCACATATTCGGGGAACTCCGCATGTAACTAACTATCAAATGACGGCTTCCGCGCCTAATACTATGACGTTTTATTTCGATATTAGTACAGGTTTAGGATTTTCGGCAGATACATGGACAGGTGCGGCATATGTACAACTTTGGGCGGCATTTGATGATAACCGTCCGTTTCCTAGTGGGTTATTCCCAGTTACTTGGAACGCAGTAGATACTGCTTTTTATAACAGTAGTGCAGCACAGTTGGGATTTAACTGCCAGTATAGATGTTCTGTAACCATAACCGATATGTCGGTGTACAATAATATTATAGACACTTGGGGAAATCTATACTTAAGATTGGCAGTATGGGCAGATCATTACAATGATGGGCGTTCAGAGTATGATGATCCGCAGGTGTATACATGGAAACAGACGCAAGGCGGATTAACACCTCCGTATATTAGTATTGTACCGCGTATATACAACTATACGTTTAATGGAACAGAGACAGGCAGATTTCAGTTTTGGTTCGATGCTCAGACTGACCCAACTTCCATCAACATCACAGGAACACAGTTAACATATTTTGCACAGAATACAGGATACTATGTAGTTAATCCTGATAACATAACAATTGATCAAACACAGACATTAGGTGGAGGGCGTTATGCCTATCAAGTAGGTATGGAGTTCTCTGACCTGCTTACAATTCTGAATAATATAGATTCACAGGGGATTATAGAATTAGCGTTAACAGGTTTGAGCGGTACTTCAAGTGTTACAGGTACAGGAGCAATCACAGTCGAGAAAGGTACTGTGGTACCGCCTCCCGGAAACTTGACACCCGAAGAACAAGAACGTTTGGTACAGATAGATGTGGACCCAACAGACTTTGTATTTACAAAGAATTCGACAGGCAATTCTAGTTTTCTCTTACAGATACATGTATCGGATTCTGATGTAATAATATACCAAAATCCATATACGATTACGTATCGCGTATACTCAATACCGAATCTTACGGATATTACTTCGAGCGCGTCATTGTTGGCAGTTCCCGCGACATATGATCCTTTGTGGGGACGTGATAGTGCGGCACACGTGTATAGGGTACAATGGTCGATAGACAATATACGTGCACTTAACATCTTATCAGCTCGTAAGCTTGTATTGCTTACCGTAGTAGTACCGTGGGAATATGGCGGTGAGACATACTATAGCCGTAAGAGTATAATGTTACGGTTGCGCACAGCTGATGGTGCAATACCTCCGGTATTCGGAAGCGGTGACGAAGATGAGCCGTACTTTGGTAGTGACGGAAATGGAGAACCTCCGATAACAAGAATCGGTGCTACAAATATGGTAAATAACCATATTATAAACCATATCAATTATCGGCGTATTTATTACAAAGCGGCGTTAGACCCGCAAGATTCCTATTTAGCAATCAACTACGTTATATCACTTGATTCGTGGTATAGGAAAATGCGGTACCCCGAAAGATGGCAGAGAATTCATAGTCCTGATTTCCCGAATACGTGGATTTCTGATGACGGGGATACTCCGGCGTTCACAGGCGGTATGCAGAACGATTGGTATAACGGAGCAGAGGGCGTATTTGTTGAACAGCCTATCACAAAATTGTTCTTGCAAGACGGATATGGGAACGTAAGCGGTACATATCTCATATACTATAATATACCTTATGGAGTAACCCATTCTACATCTCCGGCAGATTATGGTTCTACTGCGTACCTCTCATCTGGATTGGTGTATTACCAAAACAAGAGTTACATATACTCACAGAAGCAGGATTCTGCTATACGACTGACTGTAGAGAAAGACGCAACTCCTCCGGCGGAAACTTCTGCGGCTCGTCCGTATGTCACACAACATCGTGGAGTTGTGACACCTCCGGACAAATACGCTCCGCCTGACGTAACTGTAATTAGGCGTAATTCTCTAGCATACCTGACAGACCTCCCGAGCCGTGCGTTACAAACAGATATGACTAAGTGGTACGTATCCGAGTTGAATTCACAGAGGACTGACGGAGAGAATGACAATACATGGTACCATAAGTGGGTTCCGATTTTGAAATACCCAACTTCCGGCGGTAACTATATTCTGGTAGTAGATTCCAATGGTAATGTCTCGTATCAGGATATAGGGGATATAAATAACACGGCGTATAACTTTTACTTCCTCTGGGGGAACAATAACAATGCTTCGACAACGTACGCCAACTATACGGCTATGAATTTAGTACTTCCGAATTCTACCGCAATTCCGTTGGGGGTAGGAGCTGGAACTGGTGAAGCGTGGTTTGCACAGCAGTTGTACAATAACGGAGCACGTACGAACGCAACGGCACTATACTACGCAACAGCGCAATCTACGTCTGATCCTAGGTCGGGAACAACCTTGGCGAACGTTATAGGGTATCCGTGGAGATGTATGAGTACTGACGGCGTAACATTTCAAAGTGTAAATGAGGGTTCAGTGAACTACTCAAGGCATACACTACTTGATTGTCGAATTGTAACGTACTCGAATTAAGGAGGGTAAAATGGTAACGAATGACGAACTTAAAGCGGCAAATGCGGTGAGCGGCGATTTAGGCTTAAAGAAAACATGGTCGGCAAATGAGGGTAGTGCTAACGTGACATATCAAAACACCGTACCGGGACCGTATTACAATTTAAGTGATTACTGGTCGGCTTTAGGGCGTATGATTCCGGCGCAGCAATTAACGCCGGAACGTATGCAAGCCGAAAGGCAAGCTAAGCGCAGAGAAGCTATATCATCTGTATTATACAGCGTGGGAGGTAGAAATTAATGTTTCCTGACGGTTTCACGCCTGATTGGGATAACGAATCGTATAGTGATCAAGCCACACCCGCTGATTCTACTACACGCATAGACTTGAGATACTTGCGATGGCAGTTTGAACGAAGATACATGGCTCCAATACTCTCAAGATTTAGATGGTTTGGTTATCCTACACAAATAGATTCTCCGCAAATAGAACAGGCGTTAATATATCATGGAGCTATTTGCGGAATAAAGCGGTACAGTATGCCGAGACCTGAAATATTCCCCGTAAGATTGTCCGGTATGAATGATTACGGTAAGCCTACCATAGTACAGCCAATTACGTATGCCGGAGCTGACATACCTTTATCCACAATAGAAGTAGACCCTATGACAGGTATGCCGTTTATGGTATGGGAGTATGAAAACGATTTACACTTGGTCGGCGGTTTAGGCAGTAATGGTGCAAGACCTCTAACGCGGTTTATAGACTTTTGGCATGATAGGCTTGCACAGGCGTTTGCCTCTGTTATCATAGCTGACTATAATGCACGAGCTGCTAGGGTATATGTTGGTACAGAGGAAATGCAAGAAGTATTTAGAGACATACAGCGTGACCTCTTGAACGGACACTTCGTATTTATCGTAGATGAGCAGTTGGATTTGATTTCTCGATTACAAGCATTAAATGTGGCTCCGGATTCACAAGCGCGGATTAGTGCATGGGATAACTTTTACAGAACATTGCATGAGTACTTGAGCTTCGTAGGCATACCGTTCAATGCGGAAGCAGGTAAGCAATCAGGTGTTAGTCCGTACGAGATTGCTATGAACCATGAGTATCAGTCGGCATTTGTCGAAACAGAATACTATAGGCGATTAAAGTTTACCGAGAAGTATAACAATATGATGTGGAGATTCTTGTTACCCGATGGTATGACCGAAAAAGATGTTCCGCAAGAAGTTAACCCGCAAACAATGAGACCTTTCACATTGCGTGACTTTGCCACTCCGCTGGAAGTCTTGTTATTGTAATTAAACGTAAACGTAAAGGAGCATAATATGACAAACGCATATTACATGTACACAAAGGGAGCGTCCTACGCTAAAGGTACCACAACGCCTCTGCCATCGAAGAAAGGCATGTTATACGTAGACGCAGTTTTAGATGATTGGGTATCACCTACTCAAGAGTTGAGCGAAAATGCTTATTTCTTACGCATGTCGAATATGGATATTAAGACATATGCGCCATTACCTACGGATAGTGTACGTGGCGTGGAGCAAGCCCTTGAAACACAAGAGCATATTAAGACTGATCCATCAGAAATTAAAAGTGAAGTGGAGGCTATGCAATAAATTATGATTAAGGACGTATTATTCAATATCCTGCAAGCCGTGATTGTTATCGCAATTCCGGTAATTGTGGCAGAGGTTCGTAATTGGTTAAAGTCTAAAATCGCCTTGATAGACGATGAGAAGTGGTTGGAAATCCTACGCTTGATAGATTCTACTATTGAAGAAGCTGTATCCCAAACGCAGGTTACTATGGTAGAAGATTATAAAAAGAGCGGGACATTCGGAAAAGCTGTACAAGTTAAAGCTTTGCTAAATGCTTATGAGCTTACTAAACAAACTTTGCCGAAAGACGTACTGCAAGAATGCATGGATAGGAAAGTTAATTTGGAGACTCTGTTAAAAAATAAGATTGAGGAACAGGTTATCCAAAATAAGCTTATATACAAGAATTCTAATATAGGAGCGTGAGCATAATATGACTACTAATAATCAAGGGCATATAAAAGCCGTTAATGAGATTGAAGCGTATAAAGACGCTAAGATTGAAGCAGTACATGAGAACCTTATGAAGATGAGACGTTCAAATACACGGGAGCGTACTATTGTGGAACCTTGGGACGGTGCAAAGAAGCAGGTTATCGAGGAAACTTTTATGGTTCAGAAGCGTTTTATATAAGGAATAAGGGAGTAGCACAATGAATAAAATGGCACGTAATAAGAACGTAGAACTTAACGTACAGAATTATGCGTCCTTACCCAATCCCCGAGAGTTGGCTGTCTTTCAGATTGTCTACTGTATTGAGGAACAGAAACGTTATATAGTGGACACAAATTATCAGTATGTGGAATACAAACCCTCTTAACGTTTAACGTTTAACGTTTAACGTTTAACGTTTAACGTAAATGTGGAGCAAAGGAGCGTATTATGTTTCCCAGAAAGAATATTATATATGGCGGGGATTCCACAGAACAGGAGACCGGAATGTTACAATCTGCACAAACGTCTAATACTCTGAATATCTACCAGAGATTTCCCGGCGGCGGAGGTACAGACGGTCCTTATCGGATATACAGAGCATGGGCAGAAATAGAAACCTATGTAGACGGTGACGGCGCGCCTATCACAAATACGCGTCCTAGTGGTTCCACAACATACTTCCATATTACTACACCAACACCCGCGCTTAACCCTTTACGGTTTACTGTAAAACTTTTACAGAGCGATATGGATAGAGGACCTACGGAAGCAGGACAGGGACCTAACCCGCATACAGGTAAAATCACATTTCTTGTCGACCAGCGTTTAGGTACACGAACATTAATACCTGATGTAAATTACCTTAGAAAACATCTCGTGGGCAGTATTTCATACACGTATAAAGATGAGTACATAGGCGGTGCCGCGAGTACAGACCCTCACGCCAACGCATGGGAAAAGATAGCACGCCCGGGTTACGGGCAAGGCGGCGGAGGTACGTCACAAAAACAAGCACGTATGCAAGCTACTCTAGAGCGTATGAATGACCTCTCGACAGACGGTATGACTGCATTACGTATGATGTTAAGCACAGCGGAGAAAGTCGGTTGGCTTCCGCATATGAATCCTCTGGCAATCAATGACATCAATACAGGCAATATAGATTCGGCGTACAACGGCACTTCGGGATACTATTACTTCCGAGCAATTGATAATACCAATGATTCGCCGTATCAAGGCGTTACCAATCAATGGGTACAAGCCGCGTTCCTAGAGGATTCAAATGCTTTGCGCCGTTCCCTCAAGCTCATATGGAACTGTATAGGCATAATTGCAGATATGCTGGACGCTTGGAAAGTAATACATAACGCAAACGTGGATATGTACAACAACCATACACACTCATATGTATATCCACAACACCCCGGCGGAACGACAGACACAGGTTTAGCAAGTCAACGACCGCAAAGTAAGTACAATGGACAATTCAAAGTCACAGCACAGAATAGATACAGTATGTCATGGACGACAAACAATGTTAAGTAAAGATTAAGCGAAAGGGGGAATGTTATGTTTCCGGGAATGTTCGGCGGAGGTAGTTATACATCTGTAATGTATACTCCGGGATTTACTTATCTACCGGGTTCCGAAGAATTACAGTCAATGTTAACCGCACAATGGATACGTATAGACGTTGACTATAAATCTAAAGTAGAAGCGGCGCATGGCTCGTGGTATCCTTTGGGCTTACCTAGTGATACGGGTATACGTGCCATAGCAATGGGGCGTACATCAGACGCAGAGAACGCACTAATCAGCACGCAAGATTTTGTTAATACGAACATATTGGTATACCAATATTTTGAACTTCCGCAATTAATCTTGACATTACCCACAATTTATGGTACAATAGACGTACAATATGGAGCTATACACAGTCCTCTGTATTCTCTGGACGGCAATCCGCCGTTACGCATAGATGGACAATTGTTAGCCAAAGTAACAGATGTTCCCGCGCCGCCTGTTACGGCAGTTTATGGGAGTAATTGATAGGTATGGAAGAAGTAATCAAAATAGCGGTAGGCGAGCTTGGAGTAACAGAACAACCGTTAGGCTCGAATAATGTGAAGTATAATACAGAGTTTTACGGTAAAGCAGTAAGCGGTGGAAATTTCAGTTGGTGTGCGAATTTCGTAGGTTGGTGTTTTTGGAAAGCAGGTATCATCGAGTTAACGCTATTCTACAATAAAGGTGATAAGTTTAAGTATAACGCAAAGAACGCGGCGTATTGTCCGAATTGGGTAAGTGCGGCAAAGAAAATAAACAGATGGGTTACAAGCGATTATGAGCGCGGAGACGTGGTACTATTTGATTGGAGTGGTAATGGAATAGCCAGTCACATAGGTATTATTGAGAGTGTCACCCGGGAGCGGACTCCCGGCGGCAAAATAACCTTAACGACAATCGAGGGTAATACCGGGGATATGGTAAAACGATGTGCTAGGGGCGTGGATAAAACAGTCCTTGGAGTTTACCGACCTGACTATGCTTCCATTACCGTACAAACACCCAACGATTTTACGCCGGAATCTGCAATTAATAAACTAGTTGACACAGGTTGGATAAATTCGCCTGACTTGTGGTTGAGTATAATGCGCGGAGAAAAAGTTGCCAGCGGTGATATTGTAAAAGCACTTATTGTTAAGTTTGCGCAAGCAGTAAGTGAGAAAGGAAAATGATATGCCTTACGTATGGCCGCAAGGACCCTCTACAAACGGTTCTAAAAGTTGGTGGTGGCATTGGGAATTACCCCGCCCAGATAGATACGGAACATGTCCTCTGTACTTCCGGGATTATATAAACTCACATTATTGGGACGCGATAATTAATGGGACGCAAGGCGCGTATAACGGTGATGTGCCTAGAAGTGCAGGTTTGTTTTACGGTTGGCGTGGGTTGTATGCCGCGAATGTTCCCGAAGATTTAGCTAAAATAGTCACCGACAGTATGAGAGCATATGTGTTTAGCTTTTTAGAACTACGATTTGCGAATACCAGACTATTCACATATGATATAAATAACTTCGATTTACGTTTCAGAGCGTGGTTAATGGAATGGGATATACCGTTTTGGCGTATGATTGCCGCATTAGGTTATCCATTCTTTAGTAACATGCTGTACAACAATACCGCTAGTATGGACACTAGTATGTCTCGTTCAGGTACGAATCAGTTTTCAAATAGTACAGGAACATCAGAGATGAAAGCCCATGAGAGCGGAGGCGCGAGAGACGGGCAAGCTTTGTTCCTCAAGAGTGCTAACGAGAATAAAGAGGCTTCGTATCAAGACGCAAAAGGCGTAGCCGAAACAAGCGGCAGTAATTCAGCTGTAGGCGGGAGTACTTACGGAACAGCTCCGCAAGGACAAAAATTCCAGCACACAGAACAATTAAACCCGACTACTAGGCAAACCATAGCTTCTATATTCCCGCAATCCGCGATTACAGTAGGTATCGGAACCGCTAGTGCTGCGTATGTAGACCCAAATTTTGGTAACACATTACTAGATAATGATGAAATGCCTATGACTAACCTTGTATATGCGCAGAACATGCAAGGCGATTGGCAGTTACCGGGACCCGTAGACGTGACAAATGCGCCGGAATTATCCCGTAACGGTGGTTTAAGTTATCAAACACCTACAGCGGAAAGAGCGCAAAACAGTTCTGACACAAACTCACAGAATATGGGAGTTTCGGAACTTCGTAATACAGCGTTTCAAGAATCGCTGACAAACGGTATTACAGCGGCATTTTCTGATAGACAAGACGCTACACTAAGTAAGAGTATACAGTCCTTAATCAGCGACACAGGTAATGCGGTATTAAGACGCGGTTCCGCGCCTAACATGCAAAGAATGTATGAATTCCAGCGTAGTTACGAGTTGGCGCGTGACCAAAGACCTTTTGAAATCTTGGCGCAAGCGTTTAAGAGTGTTTTAGCGTATAAGCGTTATGACGCAAGACATCCGATATATCCGCCGTATACGGACAAAGTACAAATACCGATTTACACCGCAGATTCAGGCGGAGGGTTCAAACAATGACTTTTACACTTGCCGAATGTCGTTTGTATATCAAAACAGGCATGACTATGATTGATATACTTGATGACCCTACGCAAATAACAGCGGCACACATTGACCTTGCGGGAGCGCGATTAAATACTACAGCGAATCTAGGGGAAATGTACATAGATTACCCGGTACATCAGCCTGACGATAGCTTGGCACCTATTTACTTGGTAGATTATTGCAGAGTAGGTATTGCGGGTTCATATTTTTATTATTACGTAATACCTACTGAAACCGTAAGACTATCCGCCAGAACAGTACACTTATCTTTGATACTTGATAGTATAAGTACATGTATTAATACGGGTATTGAGATTACCGGGCGATTATCACGTATACACCCTGACGTGACAGAAGATATGTGGTGGGCTTCTGAAACAGACGAACAACTAGGTAATAGGTATCCGCCGAAAACTACATTTCAAGATGTTGACTTAAATCCAAATAATACGTGGACACAACTCATTGCAAGTACAGTTAACCTTATATACCCTGACACACTAAGCGTTGAAGCTTTTGCAGAGACTATTGGTATGGGAGTGGGTATACCATCTAACTTATGGGAACCCGTTACGACAGAAACTGTTATACGATTACATACAAATATGGGACCTCAAACGTATGTACTCGGAAATATGGCAATTTATAATTACAAAACAATCAGAGATAACCGTGCTGACGCAAGTTGGAGAATAGATAAAGGTTTAACTATTTTACAGTACACAGGAAATGCCAATGCGTTATCTGATAGTTATCTAGTACCTAGTGATTATATTGAGGAAGCAGTCCCGGAACCTGAAGTTGGTTTGTATCCTACGTTAAGTTCTAAATATTACAATACGCAATCTGGGTTAAGCGGTTACACACAATTAATAAGTAATCAGATATTAACACCGCTCATACCGGGATACGGATTTTTAGAGAGTTACGGAGGACCTATAGATTTTCAACCTGACCCGGCAGGAACAGCTCTCATGGCACGCTTGAACGATTACATGCGCGGCGGTTGTCTTAAGGCGTTCTACATGAACGTTACTCATACAATCAGAAGTTGGGGAAGCGGACAATCTATGACAACTACAGCTGCGAATCTACGCAGCAGCGGAGAAAATGAACAAGTAGCCACAAGAGAGTTTACCGGAGCCGTAAGTCCTCTGTATAACAAGGTAGCAATATCATTGTTAAGCAATCCCGCGCCTAAAGGATGTTTGTATATCAAGTATGCACAGATATGGGACGTAGTTCCGGCGCATCTAGGTACACAGCAATGGTTACCTAATCCGGCGACAGGCGTTTCCGCTAATATGGAGCAAGGTATTACAAACGCGGGTTGGATGTCATATAGTATCGCACTTAAAGGTTCTCCGACTTATCTATCCACAGCGTTTCAATCATACTTAGGTAAAGCGGATAATAACCTTGCACGTGAATTGTATCAGGCACAAATTGAAGCTTCCATTATAGACACCAACAGACAGATAGCACAGCAAGCTACAGGCGGCGTACAATCTTTATTATCGGAAAAGATTGCAAGTGCTATGGATATGGGTTTAGATTTTCAGGATACAGGCGTTTCTGAAACCGGATTACTAGGCAGACCACAAAACGCATATATCAATGTTGGCGGAACACCAAACCTTATAGGTATAGCCTATAATATGAAGAACAGTATAGCAAACTTGCAAGAACAAAAAGGCATAAATCTATACCGTTCGTATCTACAAGATTATAAGTATACCACAGACGCTCGAATGGCTAAATCTAAGAATTATGCCGTAGCTGGGGAAAATGGAGACGCAACTACCGCACTTTTATGTAACATGCTCATACAACTTAAGTGTACATTCGATGACGCAAGAGACGTATTAGAGCATTGCAGATACTTTTTGATGTTCGGTTATAGTGACGGACGCACAACGTTGCATAAAGAACTAAAAGAGTTAATAGTTGGTCGTAGAAAGTATTTTTGTTTCGTACAGTATGATTATGCAAATGTACGTATACAGGCACAATTACCCTCTGTACATGTAACCCTACAGCAAGATATAGAGGAGCGTTTACGCAATGGTGTTAGAATATGGAACACACAAAATGTGGGAGCACCTGACGCGGCACGATATTTTATTAACAACGGATTTCCGAACACAAATTGGAATTACTAATTACTGACATAAAGGAGTACATTATGACTTGGGCAGATTTAATTGTAAGCCTAGGTATTCAAGGAGCTAAATTCGGGTATAAACTTGGAAACCTAAGCCGAAAAAAACAGCAAGCGCGGGATCTGTATGACGAACAGAACGCAGAGACTTACAACGATGTACAAGCAGCACAAGAGGAAGCAGAACTTGCGGCAGCCCGTGCGCGTAATCATGAAAGAGATTTAGCACGACTTCAAAGAAATCAATTAACTGATTTACGCAGTACATTCTTGGCACAGAAAAAAGCTATCAAGACCGGGCGTGACGTAGAGGAATTCCCGGAAGACTATGAATCACGACTAAATGCTTGGGAGAGCGGACGCAATCCCAGACTAGAGGAACGTGCGGCACGTAAACAGGCTATCAAAGAGTTGAGTTACGATTACACTCAACAGCGTAATGCGATTCTAAATCCGGAACCTGTAAGACAGAATACTACTGTAAGACAGGAACAGGAAAATCCTTTTCAAGAAGACGCACAGATAGCACGTTCCCGCGCCAGACTACTTTCCCAACAGTACAACCAAAATCGCAATGCTTTTGCGGCTAACAAAGCAAATCAGCGTTATGCACAGTTTGTCGGAGAACTCTTTGGTGACATATCAAAGGATTACTCAAACGCGGCTCGTATTTCCCAGAGAATAACAAACCTAGGCGCAGACTCAATTAAATCAGCAGGGAGGGGTATTTAATGGCATGGTTTTCCTTAGATAATGCGACAGATAAATATAATTTATTGGGTAAGGAAGAACAGGACTTTTTTTCAGCTATGTCCAACGTGGACACAAGTTCAGGAGAAAAGTATCTTGCACAGAGGGATACTAATGCCTTAGGGCAAATAATTCAGGGTATTAATAATTGGATACCAATTATAGGACCTCTAGGTAATCAATTCTCTGACGCACTAGCTACGCGGGAATCTTTCAGACGAGATGGTTATGACCCAGATGATCCTAGAATTAAGGAAGCCTATGAGTACGGAAAACAAACAGGCGGGGGGCTTATTACCTCGGCACTACGTACAGTGGGTGTTTTAGATGAGCCTGAAAATATCACACGTCCGGAAAATGATTTACCGGAAGACATCTACAACAGAGCTGTAAATTTAGGCAGAGGAAGTACAGGAACCTCCGACCGTGTTACGCTAGACGTTGCAGCAACTGTTATTCTTCTTGGAACAATGTTACCCTCGACTGCCGGAACTAAATCCGCGTCAACTGCTTTAACCACTACAGGGGGAACAGGTACTGCTATAGCTACTACCGCAAATACAGGTATAACAGCCTATAATGTCATTGACAAGGCAAGTGATGTCATCGACAAGGCAAGTGATGTCGTTGATACATTAGAGAAAGGTAAGAATTTGTGGGACGATATTTGGAATACGGCTTCGAAGTTTAAGCTGTCTACCTATAGTTACATTCCCCCGGCTTTCCAAAACTAAATTAAGAGGAGTTTCAAAATGGCAAACGTTGTAAATAAAAGCATTGCCGTAATGCAGAATCCCGCATTGACACAAAACGGCACAAGTCTAGAGCCTTCCACTGATGACACCCCTACTGTAGATTACAATGTTCCTGACGGTGAGGGAGATACTCCGTTGGTAAATCCAAATGAAAATGCCGGATTAGATACCAGTATTTATTACCAACCGTTAGATATGAATACAGATTATAGGCAAATGTTCAATGACGCAAGAGACGCAGGAGCAGACGCGGAAACACTTAATCACATCGTAGACTTACGGAATCAGAAACTTAGAGCTTTGTACGATCAAGGTATGGTAGCTACAGAGTGGAATGGTGAAGTTGCAAGACCGCTAAAGCCCGGAAGTATGTACAATCAACCTACAGTAAATCTATATAAACAAGGAACATATCAGTCACCTATATGGACTGGTTTAATGTCTCGTGATGAGTATATGCGTTTACGTTATGGTTTTAGTAGCTAATTCTGTAAAAAAAAGGAAAGGAGCTTATTATGCCTCTTATAACAGATCCTACTACTGGTGAGACTATTTACAAACCACCGACTGGTTTTGGAGAAGCGGCTACGTACTCAAATCTTGAAAATCCTACAAGCCCTTGGAACGCAATGCGTTCCGGCGCACGAGTACCTGTACATTACGACCCTATTAATGGTGTAAATGTAGGAACAAATCAGCCTATAGGGCGTGAGTTTAATGTAAACAAGAATTCATCCTCAACACCAAACTACAGCGGTTATGGTAACCCCGGAGGTACATCACCAAATGGTGGATTATTCCCGGACGAGTACTACGTATCGGGAGGCGGTGCTCCTACTCCCTCGGATTCGGATTCGAATTCAGACGAAGATAGACCGTGGTGGGAGAAGTTCTTACCGTGGTTAAAACCGAAGCCAACTACCCCGGGTTCTGGTTCTGGTTCTGGTTCTGGTTCTGGTTCTAATCCGATAGACGATTGGTTATATATAGTACCGTAAAATTAAAATACTAGGAGGATATGATGAAATCTGTAATATTCGAAGTAAGCGGAGAACAGTTTAACCAAACAGAGACATACACCATGGGACCTATTGACGAACTCAAGAATAACGCGGTGTATGGTGTTTGGGTAGTGGCACAAGACACAACCGGGGGTACTGCTCCAATACTTAAAGGTTGGCAGGTTACCGGAGAACGTAAGCTCATAATCAGCCTAGACGAATCCCAGTTACTGCCAACCGATAAGGTTATTGTTTGTGTCATGTATCAGGATAAAGGAGCTTCCGCGAACCCGAGTGCAAGTGGGAGCGCGAGTGGACTTATAGGGCAGAGAATATGAAACATATAGCAAAAGAGTTTAACTTACAGCGTGGTATGCCGGATAACGTGTATACTAACTTCAATACACAACTCAATAATCAACTAGGTGTTCCGAATAGTAGACCTCTGCACGCCTCACAGCAAATATTCAGGACAGCTATAAGACAATTAGCCGTGAGACGTTACGAACCGCCTTGGGAACACATACGCAGTAACCTACAGAACGTAGGCTGGGCAGTTGTTAAGAGAGGAGGTAATAGGTACTAATGGCAAACAAACCATATGCGGCATACCAACTACACACACAACAGCCGATTGTAAATGACGATGGCAGCGTTACTCAAGACTTCGTACCGTATGGAGAACCCATTATAGGTTATCAGCAAGCTATAGAGAAAATAGCGCAAGACTACGGTAAGTCATATGGCAAAGCAGGTTTCTTGAGAGCCGTGCAAACTGGTAAACCTTTACAAATAGGAAAACATCGTATACTCGTAACGCCAGATGAATCGACTACACGAACCGAAATAAATGCGTTAAGCAAAGATTTAGAGCAAAACAATGTTCACGCTGTAGCAATCTTTGCTAATACCGACCCAAATGACAAAACACAAACTACTACTATCATAGACCACACAAGCGGTAAACCAGTAGTGGAAAAATATAGCAATGCTACAGACGCAAAAAATGCCCTTTTAGAACACCCTGTAGTAGGTAATTTAGTAAGTCATAAAGATATGAATCCATTCGGTAGTACAAACATGCGTAAGTTGTACGGAACCAATCCGCCTCCGTCAAAGAAAGATGACTAAAAAGCATACGAGTAGCCAATGTCCATATCCGCTTTGAGAGGTACACCCTTGTCAAAGAGTTGAGTAGCATGGTCTTCCATTTCTTGGAAGACTATGTTCTTTATTTGTTCCTTAACTTCTTCCGTGTCGAGAACTTCCAGAACAATAGAATCATGCACAGTATTAACTATCCGTGCTATATGTCTTTCGGGTAATCGTTTCTCTATGCGTAATAACGCATGTAATACGATGTCGGAAGCCGTACTTTGTATCTTAAAGTTTTTGGCTTCGTTACGTATCTTCCATTCCTCACCGGGTATGACTACAAACCTCCGTTTCCTGCTGTATATAGTTACAGGTACCTTACCGCGCATAGCGTCTGTAGCTTCTTTATCCAGCCAATATTTAGCTTTCTTAAATTGTTTCCCCCAATCTGTAAGATACTTTTGCGCTTCGTTAAACGTAACGTCCACGCCTGATAAGTGCAAGCGTTCCTTTAACTTTTTGGGACCCATGCCATAACTTGTCCCAAAATTAATTGTCTTTGCAATTTGTCGATGTTCTTTTGTGTACTCGTGTCCAAAGATACTAGCAGCTACTTCACCGTGTAAGTCTCTCCCCTCCTCAAAAATTTTAATCATTACCGGATCTTGTGACAGCCCTGCAAGTACACGCAATTCACAACCGCTCATATCGAATTGCATAAAACAATAACCATCTTCCGGTATAAATATACGTTTAATCTTTTTATCACGCCCGATGTTTTGAAAATTAAATTTTGTGGTACTCTCGTCTTCTGCTCCGCTGGATAACCGTCCGCTTGACGTACCATGTAATTTGAATCCTGTTCTACATCTGTTATCCTCACACGTACTGTTTTGTATTCCTGTTATATACGTGCTGTATAACTTACTCTTAACCTTGTATTCCCGTAAAGCACTTAAGAACACGGAATCAGGTAAATCAAATAAAGCGTCTTTTGAAGTACTGGTTATTTCTATGTCCGGGTACAGTACTTGTAAGGCTTGCTTTAATTGACTAGGACTGTTGATATTAAATACACCTGCTTCTTCGCGAATCGTATTCTCTAGCGTCTCGATGTCACCTTGCAATTGTGTCACATACTCTTGGAGATAGGTATTGTCAACTCTCATACCTGTACTTGCTATACGTGTATAGGTATTTGCCGCAGAACACAATTGGCGGTACAGTATAAAACAATCAGGTTCAGCTACTTCGTCTAGGGCATGATATAACCGCCACGTATTATACACGTCACGCGCATTGTAAAGATACAAAGAATCCCTAGGTATCAAGTCGTATCCGGCTTCGGATTTACGTATCTTTGCTTTCTTAGCCCATTGAGTACGTATTTTATCTAATTCTGATTCCCAGTCCGGTGCATTTAGATATAGATGACTTAAATCTTTCAAACCATGCGTTCCGCGTTCTTCGGTTACTTGCGCGTAATGCTTAAGTAGTGTATCCTCTTGTATAGGTAATTGCACACCGTACTTGTACAGTAAGAATCCCGTGTCAAACAAACCGTTGTGCCACAGATAATTCACGTTCTTTAATAGCGCCAAACGATGTAACACATCTGATGTTACATCTATGTCTTCCAGTATACAACACTCCGGGTTACCGTCAATACAAAAGCCTATGCACAGTAACTCATTGCCTACCCAATTAGCGTTGTGCGTTTCGATGTCACACGCGACTATGTGAGCATGTAATAGCAAGTCACATAACTCATCAGGCGATACAATCTTATACTTCACTTGCTCGGAGATTTCGTAATTCCATGCGCTCAAACCTTTACGCCATAAGTTTAACTTGGCTTCCAGTCTAAACAGTTCTCTTGGGTTACGCTCGATGTCCTCAAACGTAGGCAGCCATAAGTTGTATTCGCCGTCAAGCGTATACCATAAGTCTGAATACTCTGTTTCTAGGCACGCATTGGTTGTGTGTCCTTGCTTTTCTAACCATTGTATAAGTTTGCCCATTTCAACCTCCCATATTATAGTATAACAAAACACAAGAGAGGGGTTTCCCCCTCTCTACCACCTTTTGCGTATTACAGAGGAAGATAAGATTTAACCTTATTAGATGGTTCGTAATCCCCTTGTTTGTCTATCACAACCTTGACTAGGCACTCACAACCTATCATATCAGATGGATCCAGCTCAAAGTCTACATCGTCCTCTGAAATAAGTCCCATAGCGATAAGTGCGTCCTGCACTCTCCACAGAGCGGCTTCTGTTAGTGTAATGTAATCGAAAATTACACGGTTCTCGTACTCACCGTCAATAACTTTCAACTGTACGTTGAGCATGAGATTACCGTTTTTACTCGTTTGCTCGGTTACCTTGTCGACACGTACCGCATACGTACCTTTCGGTAAAGCCTCAAATGATTTACGCTCTACCTGCGAGAAATTTAGTGCTAATGCCATTGGTTTGTTCTCCTTTAGTTTTGGTTTTAATTAATATGCATAACTTCCTTGAAAGTTATTATCTGTTTTGAGCCTTGGGTTTTCAATTCTTCGCCTATACCTACAAGGCGATTCTTCGCGGGGAATTTTCCTTTTGACAAAGTACTTACTACAGAATCACCTTGCAATGATGTCGTAGTATGTATGACTACGTCAAATGCTTCGGGGAAATCAATCCATGCTTTACCTGTAGTTTTAGGTCCTCCAATAATACTGCCCGACAGTTCGTCTTTATCTAGTGTTTCCTGCATGACATACACTATGTTTATGCCTAACTCACTAACCAAAGCTTTCATAGCTCGTAAGTACTTGAGATGATATTCCTTTAGCATACCCCATTCGGTAAATCCAAACTTGTCTTGGAAGTCTTTCAAGTCTTTTGAGCCTTTTATACCGTTTGTTTGTGCTATTTGGCGCATGAGCGCGGGTTCCATAGCCGTATAAGTATCCAGTACCACCCAATCAGGCTTTTCTAAATCGAATTTTTTATACTCGGATTTAGCAAGCATAGTGTATAAACCATGGAAGTCCAGAAACTCACCGAAGTCCACAAAGCTAGTATTAGCTTTCCAGTCCTCTTTGATATACGGACATCTGAAATAGGTTTGGTAACCCTCATCAGAATCCACGACTAATACTTTCCCTAGTTCCCCTAGTGTTCCGCATAACGTACTCTTACGCGTGCCGGACGCTCCGTATACCAGATAAAACGCCGAGGGTAATACGTTGTCACTATCAGGAGCTTTCTTAATCTTCATATTTCCTCCTCTGTTATTAATATTGGACGTGCTTCATAAGTTGTACTCCACGAATGTTCTCCTTTTTTGCGGGGACTTTGCACAGTCTTAACGGTTTGCCTATGCAAATTTCTCGGCACGTATCCCGGAGTATACGGTTTACCATTTTCATGATAATAAACACCATCAGACGCGGCATACACTACTTTCGGACGTGCATAAGCATAGTGTGACGTTGTATGCGTTGGCGTAAACTCACCTAGTTTTTTAGCTTCAATTGCTAAATCCGTAGTCAACTTATACCGATTGCGGATTTTACGAAAAGCCTTTTCAATAACCTGCCTTACACGTTCACGGCTCATAGCTTTACTCTCCGACATAAAAGAGAATAAGCGTCCGCATTCGTCCAGAGTTAAAGTATCATGCCTCCATAACTTTAGTAAGATATAGTAATCGCGTATTTCCTCACAGTCCACTAAACTAGGTTGTGTACGCAAAAGACTATACAACTCTAAGCGAGCCTCATCAGATAATGTTTCACTTGTGCTCTCTAATTCTTCTAGTAGCATTGCCCCTCCTCTCTTTCTGCTTAGTTATTCATTTGCCAATATAACAAATGAGCTGCAGCGTCATATGTATGCTCCGAAACACCGGGCTTTTTCCGCGCTTGAAAATCTTTGTGTATGGGTATTTCCATGCAAGGCATGATACTCTTTTGCATATCAGCATACTTTGTCTTGTTGATATACTGTTTAACGCTCGGAGCTTGTAAGACTAACTTACAGCCGCCCCCGCCCTCCATTAACAGTACTTCCAGTTTTAATACGCCTATAGCCTCACACGTGAAAAAACTACTGTTAGTTTGACTTTGAGCTTTACTACCGAATAATCTAAACGATTCGACTATCAGAATATCCGGCTTAAATACTTGCATGAGTTCATGATAGCTCAACAAGTCTTTCGGTAACGTACCGCCTATCAGAGAATCCGTAACCCACCCGCCATGGTCTCCCGGATCTACTGCTAATACAATCATGTTTAGGCGTTATCCAACGCAGTAATGATATACTGCCCTCCATGAGGTAGCTTGCGTGTTATGGTTATCTTAAACTTCATGATACCCATATTGTACATAATATCAGATAAACCGCCTATCGCCTGTTCCAGAGATGGGTTCTCCGCTTCGACATACAATACGATGTCTTGTATGAGCTTATCGTGCCATTGTGTATACTCACCCTCAAACAAAGCATACTCCAGCTTTATGGTAATATCCTCATTAAGCGGCATGAGTAACTCATGTTCGGTTGTTACGTACAAGCGCAAAGGCTCTTGCGTATTTGAACTCGAAAATGTTTTAATAGGCGCAACGTCTTCCGCCTTGTAACCCTCAAAAGGATCCCGCGTGAGGAACATTCTAAACCTCTGACCGTTAGCACTTTGTTCCATAGCACTAAAAAAGTCTTCGGGAACTTCTACGCTAATTACTTTTGTGTTCGCCATTTGCAAAACCTCCGTATAAATATAATTTTCTGCCACAGACATACACCGTAAGTTTCTTACCTATATAGGCTTGCTTATTTTGGTATAAGTCCTTAATCTCGTCCGGCGTAAAACCGTACTGTATGTGTATCACGTTGTCTGCTTCCCCTAACACATACAAGCCTGTCTTCTCTATACGTATAATAGATAAGTACATTGTTTTAAGCCACTTAAACTTGTATTGCGTACTTTTTGGACTGTACTCGGCATAAGCTATTATCGGGCTATTACCGCTCCGCCATTTTTGACTTACAAAGCGCGCCAACTCCGCAGGTATGTTTGAATCATATTGATACATGTTATGTACCTTGATTTCAGTATCTATAGTTTGAAGTAATATCAAACTAGCTGTCATGGAGAAACCGCCCACCCACGAAAACTCCGCCCACAAGACCTCGGTACCACACGTATATAAGATAATCTCTCCTTGAGGTATTACACTTATAAATTCCCTCAATTTTTGATACTGTGAATCCGTTGTAAGACTAACATGCACTTTTTGCACTTCGCCTCTTATAGAATCCACATTGAACGTAATGTTCGGAATATGCTCTAAATCAAATAGTGTTTCAACGCGTTTTTGCATTTGCATAATATCCTCCTTTCTTTTTCCTTGTACCTACTCGAAGTACTTCTAGACAAAACCAACCGTGAATATTTAGATTCACCTCTCTTGCTTCCGGTCGTATACGATGTTAAAATACTATGCCAATCATCTCCGTATTGCGCGTAATAGTATCTTAATAACTCCACAACCGTTAATAGATTATCCTCCGCACAAAATAGGTTACGTTGTTCGTACGTATCGTTTAACCTATATTCCTCCAATGCGGAACTTTTTAACCACCAACTAGTTAATTGACCTAAGCCTGACACCTTTCCAAATTCATTCTTAGCGTCCGCGTGCCAACCACTTTCAGTATCCACTAAGGCACATATTATTTGTAATTCCGTTTCTCCCCAACCCTCGGGAAGTGTGCTAACAACCTCCTTTAATTTGAAATACTCCGTGTGTAATTCTTGTGGTACGCATTCCGGCGGTTCTACTACATGTGTGCTCCAGCTCCAGCACCAGCACCAGATGAAAACACATGTAACTAAATTGATTAACATATGTGCATTATAACATACACTTACTGATAAAATAGACCTATTACTGCAAAATAGCTAACATTAGTTTAGCAAAATCCTCTTGCTTCTTACCTAGTAATTTCTCCACGTAGTCATCTACACTCCCCGGCACTCGTAATTCGATTATCTTAACGTCATTAGTCTGCCCTGTTCTGTACAATCGGGCTTCCGCTTGCTGATTCATAGACGGAGAAAAATCCCTATCTATGAATATCATGGTGTTTGCCATATGTTGTAAACCATCTAAACCTGTTCCCGCCGCGCCGATTGTCGCTATAAACACACCTCCGAACTTTTGAAATTCAGATGTCACGAGTTGGCGTTCCGCGTCTGACATACCTCCATGGTACGTATACTTGCGAATCCCTTGAGGTATTTGTCGTACCAACTCTTTGACTACACCTCTAAAGCGCGTAAAAATAATCGGATTGTCCGTATGATTCTTTTTAATGTACTGTAAAACCCAGTCAAACTTAACTCCGTATTCTTCCGAATCATCAACTATATGCGGACACGATGTTACTTGCATAAGGCGTAATAGTTTAACAAGCCCGTTTTGTATCTTGATGTCCGGCGGTAAGCTTTCGAAGATAAGTTTTTTGATGTTATTGTATAACTTCGCTTGAGGCTCTGTAAAAGGTAATTCCACAATCTCATGAGTACTCACAGCTTCAAGACTAAGCGTTCGGCGTATAGGCGCGGCACGTTCGTTAATGAGTTGCATAAGCTCATCAAAATTATCCGTGGAATATCCATTGAATACTTTTGTAAACCCATTATCAAAGAATGTGTAATAACGATTACAAAAAGCCCAGTATGAGCTTCGCGTATACTTCCAGCCGTTGTAATTAGGATGAGTACCGAACACGCCAACGCAATGCAAAACTGACCAAATGTCGGTCGGTCGGTTACGTATAGGCGTGGCTGTCAAGCCTATGAAAACTGTATCGGGATATTTACTGCGAAGATTCCACACCTTTAGAGTAATCAAAGCATTACGATTTTTTACCTTGTGTAACTCGTCAAGTATTACACAATCATATCGCTTGATTTCACCTTTGTTTCGCCACATTTCATATCCCGATATAGTAACCTCCAACTCCGAACCTAACTCCGATAAAGCTTCACGCCATTGTCCTTGAATACTTTTAGGACATAAGACTAATACACTATTTACTCTAAGCCTTTTAACACACTCTACAGTCTCTACAGTCTTACCAACTCCAGCGTCTGAAAAGTTTAATAAATACCTATACGGACATGTTAACCTATCCTTATCACGCTCACGCAATTGTGCTAAAGTATTTGTAATATCTGCGTCTTGCGTCTCGTACAATTTCATCACGTGAATTACTCCTTTCCTTATGTGTACGCCAAAGCGCAATCATTTCTTGACACAGTTCCTTTGAAACCTTGTTTTGACTAACCCATCTGTACGGAGTGGATATGTTTGCGTAACCGTAATGTGCACATAGCTCACGCAAAGTCCAGTCGTAATAGATAGCCTTGCGAAGTATTTCCTCACGTTCCTTACGTGATACTCTTGGCTTTATCACAATTTATTTCTCCTTGGCTTTAAGCCTGTAAATTCTTTAGGCTTTATGATACTGATTTCATAATCTTCCCGGATATTGTACAAGGGTAATATGCCTAGTGTAGGCGTGGAGCCGTCTAGGAATATACGTTTACCGTACCTTAGAACCTCCCCTACATAACGTTTGGTACTCTTAAACTTCGGGTGTATGCGTGCGGGAATATGCCCGGTTATTAAAGTATACGGAAACTCCCAGCTTTTTAAGAATGTATGGTCGTCTTCATAAATGCTGCCCTCCTTTGTTAAATCCACCTTATCAATACCTTGTAATACTGAATCCGGCTGAAATGCATGGGTTAAGTATATAGGTTCCCATAAGTCTAGCTTAAACCCTAAAGGTAACTCACACAAGTACTTAAAGTTTTCCGGCGTTGTGAGTTCTCTTAAGTCATTACTCACCCAATACAAGTCATGATTTCCCATACATGCTTGGATATACGGATTCTCACGAATCAATGTCAAACATTCGGAACTCTCACGCCCACGGTCCACGATGTCTCCCAATACCAGTAAGCGTCTATGCTCATTCAAGCCCAGTATACGAATAGCTTCTTCCAAATGCCATAGACACCCGTGTATATCAGAACACGCCCACCATTCTATGTTGTTATCCAAAGGAATCATTTTTGAACCTCCAAATGATCTTGTATCCTATGCTTATACAAGTCACGCACTTTATGCCATATGTCTACGGTTAACGTATTAGATACAGTAAGTTGTACCTCACGGCACACTTCCGCAAAAGCACACCATTTACATGCCAACATTTCAGCATTGTGTATTGACGGTATTTCCCCTGTCAAACCCTCCGCATGTTCCGTGTTAACCCATGCCGTATCAGCAACCATACGATTAAGTATGTCTATCATCTGCTGTCTATAATTTGTCACATCTCGTTCAGAGTATCTCAAGAACATGCGCTGATGTTTGAAAGTCTTTTTATTCTTAAGCACTTCACTTAAGATAATTCCTCCCACATGCTCTCTATATCGCAGCTCCAACATACGATAATACGTCAAGCATTGTAAATCACCTTGCATATCTGACGCTTTACGTGGTTTACTTGCTGTCTTATGCTCAATACCCCAAATCTCCCCGCTCTCTTTATGCCTTACGATTAAGTCTATACAACCCGCGAACACACAATTAGGAGCTAGATGTCCGAACAGCTCTCTTGAGTTAACTTTGAAATACCACTCGACATCAAGTATGTCGAACATCTCCATATCCAGCGGGTATATCTCATTAGCATACATTTCTATAAGCCAATTTGCGTCACTATCAGGGAGTTCCGAAAACGGAACCCCTCTGTATAAGTCTGCCAAACCCGCGTGATATTCACTTCCAAATTGTAATGCCGGACTTGTTTTGCCGTCTAGGCACATAGCGTTACGGGAATTAAAGTACCATTGACGCTTACACGCTAGGTACTGTTTTACTTCGGATACATCAAATATCATAACTTTCGAGCAATCCTTTCAAGTTCTCTAATTTGCTTCATGATACGATACGTATGCACTGCGTCATCAGTATCACTATCAAACGCTATGAGCAGTTGATCGAGTAGATTGTACACGTCCGCAAGCTCGCCTAACATCTCGTATAACATCTCGTCATACAATGGATTTTTCGAATCCATAACCCGCTTAAACCTTTGTATTGAGGCTATCAGTTCTCCCATTTCCTCACAAGCTTTATCGAGCTGATGTGCCACGCCGTAATGTTTTAAGATTGTCGTAAGCATATTAACCCCCTTAATAAGTACATATAGTTTATAGCATCTATGAGTTTTTCGTCCCACATCTCTTGAGAATACCTGTCCGGCGTGGCACACATCTTTGCTAAACTGCTCAAATGCTTTTGTATGTATCCCCACAAAACACGCTCCGAGGGACAATCTAAACTTTCCTCAGCGGTTTGAAAATGTGACAACACATTATCCTCGTTTGCGTATTCTTTAGTCTTTTGGTTTAACAATGCCTTACACAAAACATTTGTTTCGTCCACCAGCTCCAGAAACTTTTTTTGATTCACGTTACTTTCCTCCATTTGTCAAGTCTGAAATATTGCCTTTCCACGACTTCGATGTGCCGCGGCTTATCTGCATATTCGAACACCAACCAATATGCATTAAGCCACGCCAATTGCATGTTTTCAGGCTCCGCGCTTGCGGTTTTTGTGAACACGTACTTATCGCCAACTTCAAACTCCAGCTTTAACGGCGGGTTTTTAGGTTCGTACGGTTCGTACTTCTTATATTGCCTAGGCATAGCAAACTCCTTTCGTTTTTGTTTTACACTATGTGCATTATAACATACACAACTTCACAAAATAGACCTATTAAAAAAAATACAATAGGTATATTTTGTGGTAATTCATATGGTATAATCATTATACTTACGACTATAGGAGGATAACATGACTTACAAGCAAACCATGGAAAAAGCTTTACACAAGCTTACCGGGGAGACTGTTTATTTACAGTCTACCAAAACCGAAAGATACCTAACACTAGCAGGTATACAGCAAGTTATCTCCGTACTCACGCGCTATCCCGGAATTTCAGATATGCAATTCATGGATACGGAAACAGAATTAGCATTCCCGGACAATCAGTTTAATGCGGAGACTGTCATCTTATACTTAATGGACGAGTATAAAAAGATATTTTCCGATAAACAGCCGGACGAAAACGCAGATTTGCTAAAGTACATCATAGCTGAAACGCAAGTGCTCTGCATACAGAACACAATAAACAGTCCTACGTATCTTAACGAAGAACAGCGAATGTTATACCGAAGTGCCGCTGACGGGTTATACCGCAGGTACATTAGCTACACAGTCGGAAATCCTAGAAAGTATACGTTTGCGGAGTACTTTAAGGAATTGAAGTTACGAGCGCAAAGTAACAATACAATTCCGAATGTACCCGAAGACTTAAGTCATAAAACAGTACTAAGTGCTTTATGTCAAGAAGCTCCGTCTGTCAATTGGGAGGACTTAAACCCGGAACATCTGGTATGCTTTAATAACGGTATATATGATATTAACGAAAATGAGTTTATACCGTATTCTTCTGAAGATTATCAAGATTACACGCAGTACAGGTTTACTTGTGCCTCACGATTCAATTATATCAAGTCGGCGTATAATCAAACTTTCGGAAGCATAAAAGACTTACTCGACAAGTTCACATTACGAAACCCGGAGACACTTAAACTCTTAAAGACTTATCTTGGGTATTGTTTAACGTCCTCTATTAAACATCAATGTGCTTTGGTAATAGTTGGTTTAACAGCGGCTAACGGTAAATCAACCTTAAGTAACCTCATAAAGCAAATGTTTAACCCGCTTACTTACAACAACTCGCCTATTGAAACCTTAAGCACACAATTCGGCGGCGCGGAGATTGAGAATAAACTGGTAAATATCACAGATGACCAAACGCGGGAATACCTGCATAACATGGGAGCATTAAAACGCCTAATTTCAGAACAGTATCCCCGCGTAGAATTGAAACGTCAAAATGCCTACAAAATTAAAAACCTTTGTAAGCAAATAATCTTCGCTAACGAAGTTCTTACAGGTATGGGAATGGATAAATTTGACGCAGTTCGGCGTTTCTTGTACCTTGAGAGTAAAGCACAATTCCGTACAGGTGTAACAGACGATTGGTCGAAAGGCATATTCACACGTGACGAAACTTGGCTGTCTATTGTTTATCCCGATAGAGAACTGGAAACATTTGTTAATGATTGTTTTGAGCATTTTGTAAAACATAATGAGTTATTAGTGTATAGCAATCCCGCAAGCCTTGCACTTATTGAACGCTCGAATAAACTAAACAGCTCCACGTATTCATGGTTATCTACTGCTCCGATACTGGAATATCACACTTGGCAATCAGCATATCTCGCATATGCGGAACATGCTAAACAATACAAATTCATACCTGTAAAGTATACTAATTTTGAAAATGACGTACTTGTATTCCGACCTGAATTATCAGATTATTGGCTAGACGAAGAACACATAAGCCCGGAAGACGCAGCTATGCTACCATATCTCTCCGAGCGCGTAGCCTTAAGAGAGCAGTACGAACAAAAAATATACACCCCACGTCCGACCCCTATTACCCCAAACTTACCCCCGGAAGTCTTCTTTCTAAAAGAGGAAATACAAGCCTTTGAACCCCTAATTGATTATAACAAGTCGTGTTTCCAAAACTTTAAGAGGTTCAAAGAACAATACGAAGTTCCGCATTACTACACAAACAAACAATGGGTAACTGCGGTTACAAACGTACTCTCACTACATGTAATTACAAAAGCTAAACAACGTTATTTCAGTAAAGCATAGGTGCCCACATGAGTATCTCCGAATATCTTAAACTACTATTACCTTTAGGGTATAGGTACCCATTAAAACTAGACTGCCCTCCGTACCTGCTTGCCTTTACAGCACAATCAGCTCCGCCGGGTTCCGCCGCGTATGAGTGGCTTCGTGGTCAAGATACTTATAAGGACCCGAACACAAATACCGTAATATACTTTGCTCCGTATAAACCTATCTATGAATTCCCGCCGTACATGCGCATTCAACGGAGTATCACATTAACGGGTTTAGGCTCCGGGCTTATCCAAACATTACCTCATACAAGAGCTTCCAGTATTAACGGTATACCTATCTTGAGACCTCTCACACAAGACACGTTAGATTATTATACCTTAGAACTTCGCAAGCTCTTACAGCAATCCCAGCCGCGCATGTCTATGTTTAACGCCCTTACACGCATATATTATGACATGCGTATATCCGGATTTCAACTCGA
>LSQA01000026.1_pt1 | contig 35836 bp, 47 predicted proteins | sample 651271 | NCBI WGS metagenome assembly LSQA01 (sample SAMN04438314, study PRJNA306036) | termite gut metagenome | isolation source: viral DNA filtered from gut of termites from termite colony 3 | host: Coptotermes formosanus | place: USA: New Orleans, Cypress St. | collected 2013-06-21 | reverse complement strand
TACCTTTGCGGTTCTTCTTCATCCCTTTTGACATGCTTTATTTTTAGTGGCTTTGTGGTCATGAATGGCGATATTTGTTTTTTACTCATAATAAAAAAAGCACTAGAGAGTTTTTGCTCTCTAGTGCTCCCCTATCCATTATTTATTAGGCTTTTAGTTCGTTAATTTTTTGGTCAGCGTAATTGTGGACTTGTCCCCATTCTTCGGTCACATGGTCTTTTAGTGCAAAAAACTCTGGATAGTCTATTTCGATTTGTGCGTCTAGCAAGCCAATGTACTTGGCAGTGACATCTTCTTCGTCTTTGGCGAAGTCGTCTTTAATTGCAGTAGCATTTCTCGCAACAAACTTATTCACATACATTTTAGTTGGATATCTGTAGTGGTCTTCTCCAAGTTCTGGAGCAGTATTAGCGTTATCTACATCAGTAACAATCAACTCAAAAGCCATCTCGCTAGCTTGACTATCGTCATAACCATCAGCTTTTGCAAATACTGTAGCTTTTAGATTGTAATTACCAGCAGTATATGCTTTCTCGCCGTCTGTGTAAGTATCGTTAATTCTAACAACTTGAGTAAGTTCGCTTGTGTCGCCTTGTGTCTTTGAGAATTCGTCGCCGTTTTTGTCAGTTACTAGGATAGTCCAATTGAACTTAAGACCATTAACACCGTTGTAAGCGTCTTCGTTCTCTATCTTAAAAGTAATAGTGACGGTATCTTCTGTTGTGAACTCGATTGGTGTGATATTGTCCGCACTAAACGATACACGACTAAGTTGTGTCCCTGGAACGCTTGGGTCTACAGGCTTGGCTTTTTCGCCATTGATTGCAATCACTATAAGAGCGACGATTGCGAATGCCAATAGGGCACTCATTGCTATGCTGACATACAGCTTGGTTTTACTTGTTTTAATAACTTTTCTCCTGAATATTAAGCTTTCCAGCTATTAATTGGCAAAGGAATAGGCAGGAAGTATGAGCCCTTTTACACCAAAGTTACGCAGTCCTTTGGGTTACCTATGGTTATGTATGGTGGGCACAACAGCAAGCCCTTTAATGAAGTGTAGCCTTAAGTTTGTATACTATAGAAAATCCTATTACTAAAAATAAATACTCTGTTGTTTTTTGGTACTGGCGGTCGTTGAAAACTCTTACATCCATGAACTTGCAATAAATGGAGTTACCTGTGATTATGTACTCACATGCCAAGGATGTGGAAGCCCGTGGCATAGCTTTGGAGTGTTGCGTGGGAATTGCACCCACCGTTCGGGAAAAGATTGAGCAAAACCCTACTAGAGTTACTTTAACAACACATGTGGGCGGCGGGGAGCTCTTACATGCTTAGCGTTATGTCCATCGCAAGCAGTTACCCAAAGAATAAAGGAAAAAATTTTATGAAACTTTTCTATCGGAGAACGCCGACACAATTAGTTTAACACAAGTAAGTCTTTTTTGCTAGTTATGTGGCAAATTAACAACTTCCAATATTTGTATTTTTTTAAGTCTCTAAAATATCAATGCCTAACTTTTCTGCCATTATACGCTTTTTGAGTTTATACTCAGGCGTTCGATAACCCTTGACATCTTCTACTACTTGCTTATTTTGGGTGATATCCCAATAAACGAAGTCGGCTATATACTTTACTGCATTACCGTACTCGGATTCCTCAAACAAAACAAAAGGCACTTGTCGTTCCAAGTCTCGGATTAAACCACCACGCTCTAGTGCTGTCAATTCTGCTTCTCTGTCGCTCTCTCTGACGCTATGGAAACGCATACCATCTCGTTCTACTATAACATTACCGTACTTGTTTTTGACTTGGTTCTTACTGATTTGCCCATAGTATGGTTTATTTTTTAGTTGTGTAAATTGTTTTTCGCTTAGTCTTGTCATCTTGTTGCTGTCTCTCAAATAAGTCCACAAGGTCATCCCAATGGGACGCTATATAGTCTATGACTGCGTGCTCAAGACTTTTAAGTTCGGGGTTAAAGTTAGCTATACGCTTATATCCCTTTTGGTAGTGATTAAGCAATAAGTGTATAGTTAACTCATACTTTGGGTTATCGTTACAGTTGCTTGTGCATAGTGCAAACACTTGCAATTGCCATTGGTCTTTGATGTCAAATGTCAGTTCTAGTTGTCTCGCTACTATCTTCCTTTCCCAAGCATTGTGTTGTATTAGTTGTTCCATTTTTACTACCTAGGTATGCACTAGCTCGAATTTGTCCCACTCGTCAGGCATTAAATAAAAACTATTATCAACTCTTTTGATTATCATCTTGCTTGCTCCAAGTGCGTCTCAGGTATGCTTTTTTCGTGCTTGTAGAGTTATATTTTTCTAGCCAAGGGTTTTCTTTTACAGCGGTTTTTGCGTCAAACTTAGTCACTTCGCTCTCGCCAACAAGTGTATACTTTAAGCCATTAGGTAATTCCCAAGTTTTGACATTGGCTTGAACCATGGCGTCTAACACATGCTGTTCGATAGCTTTTACATCTTCGGCAATACTGTCCACCGCTCTCTTAGCATTATCAAGATGTGTCTCAAGATAGGTAACTCGTTTTATTAATTCTGGTGCTAGTATACTAGACAAGTCTACAACTAGCGGGCAATAAATCTCGCCTAACATCTCTGACAGCAAGAGTCTATCAATCTCTATCTCGGGTATTCTAGGTACTTGGATTTCTCTAATTTCGCCGTCCTTAAAATGCAGACAAACCAAGTTTTGTACTTCGCAATGCTCTTTGAGTAGATATTCGTACAATGATAGTTGCCACGACAGAGTTGTCATATTAAGCGTGTGGGAAGTTTTGTAGTCAATTAATGTGTATTGTCCATCATAGAACGCAAGTGCGTCATAAGTGCCAGCAACGCCTTTGTAGGCGTCCCACACAGTTTGTTCCGCATGGTAGTTGTGTGGCACGATACCTTTGCTCATCATCCAATGGATGAACAAACCCAATTCTTGGGTATTACCTAGCTTGCCACTAGTGACAAACTCTTCTATTTCTTTGTGAACTTGTGTGCCGTGTGCAATTTTTCTTTGCAAGATATCTTGTGGCACTTTTGAGAAGTCTGTGGTTAATCCATGCTTTTGTAGTAGTCGGGTCACGCTAATTGCGTCTTTGCCATCTATCGTGTACTTGTGTTCGATAGGGTTGAACAAAACCACTTCATTATTCATCATAATTATTACTTCCCTTTGCGAGCAATCTCTACTTCTTTCATATTAATTGCATTTTTTAATTGTTCTTCATCTAACAAATCTACACTAGCAAAAGCGATTTCACCCTTGCCGTAGTAGTAGTTGGCTATGCCATGCATGTTACAACCGAGTTGCTCTGCTTTCTTGAGCAGTTGTTGTCTAGTTTCGTCCCCACCAAAAGGTAGTTGCGTATTGGCTGGTGGCACAAAATGCGGATTAACTTGCTTAGGCTTTGGTTCAGCTTTAGGTTGTTTCTCTTCGGCTTTGCCATCCCATTGGTCAGGGTCGTCACCTGTAGGTATGCTAAATGCTTTCATGATTGCGTAGCGAATAGCATAAGTTATCGCTTTTCCTGGGGCTTTATCGTCCCCTTTGTCCGCACCGTCACCCCAAGCTACTACATCAATGTATTCTGTTGGATTATCAATATTCACGAACCTGACAACAGTCTTAACACGCATGGAGATGTTGCTAGGCGACGGTTCTTGTGTGCACTCTATCGGATAGTAGTGTACACGCCACTTGACCAAGAGCGGCTTGATGGCACTAAGTATAGCCAGCTCAGACACAATTTTGTAGTTCATCCCCTTTTTGTACTCTTTTTCTACAAAATCGACTTCTGAAGTAATGCCCCACATGCGTTGGTATATGTTTAATTTAGTTTTGTCTTCCATTTTTTCTCCTACTATTCGCACAACCAACACACATTAACACCTATTAGGAATGCATTGATTAGCAAGTGTACTACAAAACGCTTACTCATTGTCAACCAATATTTGTAGCTTAAGGTCAAGTATCAACTCCATCTTGGCTTGTATTTTAGCTCGCACTTTCATGCTTTTGTCGAATTCTTCCGAGCTTGTTTGTAGTTCCAATGAGCGTATTTGCTCGTTGTTGTACAGATTATTGTAATCTTCAAAAAGTTTGTTTAGGTCTTCTATTTTAACTGTTTTCATGTGTATCTCCTATGTATCTATTATAATCTATCAGCGTGTGTTTTTTATTGATTTGTGTGGGATTTGTGTAATCCAATATATTCAATTAATTTTTGGGAACAAGTTTATAAATTTGGATAGTTTTGGTAACTATTGTACAATATAATCATGATTAACATGTCTGGACGCACATATAACGACCCTGATGCATGGTTACAGGGTCTGCAAATACAATATCCGTGTGACACGCAATACATGGTTTACAATCCGTTGACGCATAAGTACTACTTGACGGAGCAAGCTATAACTGGTTGTGGTATAGACTTAGTGTCACAGGATATAGACATCAAGCAGTTTATCACTGAAGTGACTGAGAATGTCTACTCTGTGATGATGACGGAAGCACCATTCAACTTTGATTTTAACTGCATGTTGGTTGCACAGTCTGAGAGCCGTATGGCAGATAGATATCAGACACGCAAGTATTTTGAGCAAGCATTGCAATATCAGGCTAAGTACAAAGATATCAATGGCGATATCCGAGAGTGGTCGGGTATTAATGTTGGCGTGGAGAACTCGCAACCAGTCTATCACAAAAACATTAGGCGTGAGTATAGACACATTAGCCCAGCAACGATAGACATACTCAAAAGTCTAGGGCTACTATTCAATGGCGTGATACAACACAAGCATTTATACAACTACAAGGAGTTAATGTAATGATACAAAGCATTAGACAGCTAAAATTAATCATGGACGCAAGTGGAACTTGCACACCATTTCCTAACTACCAAGTACCATTAGTCTATACTGGGTCGTATGGTTTTCTTGGTATACAATGTTTTGTGCCTAAGACTAATAGTGCTGTAGGGACGCCACAAATGGCGGTCTACCATGCATTTATGGACGACTTGGGTCAACGCTCTGTCGATAGGGCTAATTTATTCAATCTAGTCTACACAGGCTCACAAAAGATTGGTGACTTAGAGTACATGGTGTTCGAATGTCCGTTCCCAGAAGCTTTCACACGGAATGCTGGCGAGTTGACTTTGTACTTCAACTACATCGAAGTTGATGACACAGTAGTCCCAAAGCGTGTGTTGTATGCTTTGGCAACCAACAAGTATACGCTAATTGTCAAAGATGGTGGGTTAATTGTGGGCGACCCTATTGACATAGATATATCCCAAGGTGAAGTTGCACAGATTAATCAGAATACTATCGACATTGAGACGCTTAAAGGTCTCTTGAACGACCTTTTAGAAGACGAGTTGAGAGTTAGGTCATTGGTTGGTATTGGGTTCAAAATATACAAGGTAGCACCCGATGAAACTCCGCCTACAGAGACGCCTGTGCCGTACAATGGCGACCCTAATGCTATAGGTTATGTGTGGCTAGGCAAGATAGCTTATGTCACACCTACACAATACCAAATGTGGGTATGGGTATCTGATGAGTTAGGGAACGAGAGCTGGATGGCACTAGGTGCATTCCCAAGGGGTGGTGGCACTGGTGGTGGCACTGGTGCAACAATCGTGCTAGAGACTAGCGAGATAGACCGTACACAATTATTGTACAAGGCGACATTTAGCCTTTTTGGTGTTGACATCACCCAAGACCCAGCACCAACATATACCATTACTGCGATGTCAGGCAAAGCCAAGGATATCGTGGGTGGGTGGTCTAATGCGGGTAACAACAATTGGTTTGCGGAAGTGGAAATAGCATTGGATTTGACCACGGCGTCTCTTATGCGTATGGAAGCTATGGTAGATGGAGAGCTAGTAGCGTCCAAGTTGTTCCCAATTAATACCACGGATGGAGCTGTATATAATATTAGCGGTGTTAATCTCAACCTTAATGACATCAATCTTGATGGCACTTATGTGTTCGATGTCGACGACACTACTACTAATTTGCCATTATTAAATACTAACCCAGTGGGTAGAGACTATATAATGGCTAGTGGTCATAAGGCTATATTGGTTTGTAGGGTTGAAAATAATGAAGTCTATCAGACAATAACTTTAACTAAAGGAACAACAAACTATACTTGCTCACGAGAATTAGGTTCTTCTTGGATAGGTGCTGGTTCTTATCATTTTTCTGTGAAAGATGAAGTTAGTGGTGACATAAAATATATACTACAAGGATATACGAATATTGGAACTGGGTCTACTCCTGATGATAGTAATGCTGTGTACCCTGGCTCTTTGAACCTAAACACCTCACAGTTTTTTGTTGACCCAGATGCTAGTTGGGGTATACGATATAATACTGCAAAGGTTTTTTCGACGGCAGATATTAACGGTGCGGAAGCTGGTTTGAGTGCACGAAATGTCACTGCTGGTAACGCAATTATTAACGATATTAGTATCGGTTTGGGGGGTAATTCTGCGTCTATACAATATGACTACGGAGAAAAAGACCCATCTACTGGCGATTATCCTGTAGACCAGCGTTTTGCTCTTAAGGTATACAAGGATAAAGCAACATTGTATACCTACGATTCCAATAGTGGTGATAGTACAGAAAAACAAATTGCGACACTGGACGATATACCAGACACACAAGCAACTAGTATGGTAATTTCCAATTCATTCGATTGGGGTGGGACTACTGCCGTAGGTTGTTTTGGTACTGTAGATACATTTGGGATTGATAGCAAAACTCCGTCTAAAATAGACTTAATTTTTGATGTCATCTTAGAGACAAACTTTGTGACTACACAGTGGCGTATGATGTACAGGTGGACTAATACGCCCCAAGAAACTTGGGAAAGTAAGGGTATGTTAATCACTGACATACCATCTGACTATATCTTGTTGGCTAGTGGGGATGTAGACATAACACAAAATAGCACAGAAGTGAAAAACAATTTCACAATAAATAAGGCGGTAGGGAATTACTTAGAGATATTGTTCTGGGCGAATTCTAGCGATACCGCACATGCAGATATATCTGTCTACACACGCCCTGAAGAGCCTATACTGCCACCGACACCGACACCATCACCGTTCCTTACATGGACTAATAATGTCGATACAACTGCTAATTCAAGAGTAGTTACATTCACACTCAATAATTATAGCGGTAGTGACACTCCGCTTTTGAATTTTACAGATAATATCGAGGGTAATGTTCTCTATCAAAAACCTTTTACACAAGCAGACCCACGACAACCATGGACATGCGTGATAGACAAGAGTTCAGCACCGATTAACATAACATATTACTATTCTGGGTCGTTGGTGTCAGTCATAGTTGGTCAGAGTTCTATCACGCCTACTATTCCGTTCCCAATTAACTTTGTATCGTGTGAAAATGTAACAGATTTAGGCGGTAACGCTAATATACTACTAAACCAGTATACCAAACAAGGCAATTATGTATTTACATTTTTCCCTAATTACTCTACAGGATCACAAGCACCACAAGGACTAGACCGTTTAATTGACGGTCTCACAACGCCTTTTGTGCTCAAGATATCGACAAGCTATGGAACTGGACTTATTGCCGAAGTGGTATGGGGCGGTGGCATTGCTATCAATGCTAACCTTATTGGTCCATGGACAAAACTAGCGTTGGACACCACTAAGCTACCATATACATTATTGGGTAGTAGTATTGACTTAAATACAATATTGACAAGCGGTTCTTGGAGTTTACTAGGGGCGAACACGAACGCTCCAGTCACCAACGGTGGGCAATTGCAGTGTACGATGTCTAGTGGTGGTTCTTATGGGTTGCAGGAATTTACGACGAACGCAACACCGCAAAGAAAGTTTACCCGCAGCTATAGTTCTAGCACATGGGGTAGTTGGAGCGAGATTGCGTACAAGTCAGATATACCAATGCCGTATGTGCCTAGCAATATAATGCCAACTAATCAGGTAGTTACACAAAATATTACGACTGGTAGTGGTAACCGTGCCTTTTGTGTGGGTTTGGATATAGCGTACCTGAAAGGCGGTGAGTACAGTACAATCAGCCTTGATGTGTGCCTGCCACACAAAATGAACACAACTTCGTCTTCTTCGTCTACTGCAGAAGTTTGGATTATCATTAGCCCAATCTCAGACGCATTTGACCCAACACAATGGAACTATCAAGGCTCAAGTGATAGCTTCGATAGTAACACAGTTGACGACGCAATCAATGCACTGCCTAGCAACTATTACTTCAATAAATTCGAAACAACATTCTCACGGAGCTATACTTATTGCTTTGACACGACTTCATTTACTTTGGATATATCTGGTCTGACTACTAATTGTGCATACAAGATTAGTCTGATTAACTATGTTGCAGGCATGGGATACTATAGCCTGAGCAATAGTGTGTATGCAATCAATATTGAAAAAGCAAGTACCACGAGAATAGCACAGCTAAAACAAGCACAACAAGACGCAAAAGACAAAGGCAAAACAGTGCCTAAAGGCATAGCAGAGAAAAGGTAATTATGGGAAGAGAGATACCGTTTTATAGTCCTAACCCGAAAGCAAAGCTGTACAAGCGTTACGAAGCGGATAGGGACATAACGCTTGAGCTTAATGCTGGGCGTGAGCAGGAAGTAATTACCATTGGCAAGCAAGTGTATCGTCACCACGCCGACATAAAATGGAAGTTAGTAGACGATATAACTAGTGCTGTAGGGCAACCACTACAAGGGCTTTTGGTGGACACACAAGACATAATTGTACAGACTAATAGTTTACACGATATCAAGACAGGTGATGTGTTATGGGTGCAATCAGGCGTCTTAGACAACAAATATAGCATTAGTAGCGTTCGACAACAGTACACTTATAGCCCAAAGCCTAGAGCGACAGTAAAATATCTGGAATTAACTAAGCTAGTTTAGTAGACAAATAGATATCTATTGTGCTACACTAATTTTGCGATATTGATACGCTCCTCAAGAGAAAGTGTTATTATCGTACCAGTACAATGATGTAGAACGGGTACATCTTTATATACCAAGACCACGGCTCGTTCCCGTGGTCTTTTTTGTTATGCTTGCATGTTTTAGACGGTTTTTTAACCCCTTAATTGCAGGTTTTAGGAGATAATGATGAAAGAAAAACCTAGCTATTTTTCTATCTTAACAGCAGATGTTAGATATGACAAAAGTCTCTCAGACAAGGCGAAATTGCTATACTCTGAGATTACAGCTTTAGCCCAAAAAGACGGTTATTGTTGGGCAAGCAATAAGTATTTTGCTGAGCTTTATGGAGTGCACGAAGTCACAATATCCAAACTAATATCACAGCTGGCTAGCAAAGGATATGTGCAAGTAGAGATAGACCGAAAAGCGGGCAATAGTCGTAAAGTTTATGTAGGCATTTTGGGCAAAAACGCTAAGACCCCTATTAGCAAAAACGCTAAGACCCCTATTAGCAAAAACGCTAAGACCCCTATTAGCGAAAACGCTAAGACCCCTATTAGCGAAAACGCTAAGATAATAATACAAGATAATAATACTACAAGTATTAACAAGAGTAAGAAAGAAAGAAAGAAAGAAACGCATGCGGGCGTGTGTGTGCCTAGCGGGGGCGTGTGTGTGCGTGATAGTTATGATAGTATTATCTCGGATTTTGTGTGGAATACCCTAGCACAAGAAGACGATAGCCCTGATAGACTACAGGAATTAGAAACTGCTATCAAAAGCTACCTACCAATCCTGACCCAAGACAAAAAACTCCTGACCAATTACGCTCTCACAGAACTATTGCAATCACTAGCCGAACAAGCCAACGATATCAAAGACTTCATCGCAATCGTAAAACACAGTATCGCAAAGAGATATGACAAATTCTACCCACTTAGCAAAAAACAATGAGCGTGGTATAATTTAACCATGGCAGTTTACGATATCAAAATACGAGATATCTTCCAAAATCCTAACTTCAAGGACATGATACCACAGGTAAATTTCAACGGTAGGACTGTATACAGCTTTGCAAAACAATTTGACGGTGTAGCTCAGTACTTGTCTAAAGCCCTTAAAGGCGTCTACACGCCACCAGAATTAATTACGGTTGTTGGCTCGAAGTCAAAGATTTTGCGTGAAGTAAGGGCATTAGCGGGCTTTACAGAGAGTATATTTAACTCTAGGGAAGTAATTAGCCGTAATATCAAGAAGAATACGACGCTAAAAATGCCTGTGAGTGTAGAACAGCTAGGCAGACACCGCTCTGGGAGTAGCCAATGGAGTATCCGCCAGCAGGCGTTACAAGGGATTGTTGAGAATATCCAGTACAACGACAGCCTAGGGGCTTTGGCGTCATTGCAGGTAGACCGTGCAACGATGACATTTTCGCAAGCCCAAGCAAAATGGAAAAAAAAGGTAGGATTGTAGAATTGTGAAAAAAGTGTTAATAACTGCACAAAGTGCATTGGACATGGTCAGGGGATTTTTCAGGGCTAAGTCTATAGATTTGGAGTTGTCAGACGGCTGGGGGGCATGGAATGGCAGACAACTAAGCGATATCCTAGCAATTGAGTACTATGTCCATAGGAAGTTAGTCGACCCGTCAACATTTGTCCAATCCAAAATAACCAAAGGCGGTCGGGATGAAATGTACGCTCTCGAGCGTAGTTTTTGTTTGCTAACTTTGGGTGGTGTCGACCGACTATTTAGCAGTGATATCAACAAACTACAAGTTGGGATTACGCTAAATTATATTATCGAGCCAGACAAGTTGTTGTTGCTAGAGCAGTATATCCATAGGGCTGGAGCGTATTACAGCGGGACAAGGCAAGATATTAATGTCGATGGCGTGGACTTGCAAGCGGTAATTGAGTTTGGGGCGGTTAGGGTTGTCGACATTGGGCAAAGCAGTGAGATTGGGGCGTATGTGCAAGCGGAAGTATCGTGTCAGATTACGCTACTTCCAATTTCTGACTACTACGAAGAGTACTTAGTCGCTTTTTCGTTCTCGTTCGATGGTACTGACTATGCGAACATCACAGTCCCAGTTCAGAATTTTGCGATTAGCTCACAGAGCAACCAAAATGCGTCGCCAATGGCAAACGATAATGCGAGAGTTGCGACAATCAATTTGTCTCGTGGAGTGCAGTTCTCACTGAGCTTTGAAGCAATCAAAAGTCCGTTCGTGGACTATATACGCAAAATCATGCTAAGCGACGATATAGATATCAATGACGGGCTCAGAATGAAGATTACGCACAATGGCGAAGAGTACGAACACGAAGTTGTCATACTCCAAGGCAAATTAGTTATCGAGAATGGTGTGACGAGTGCGTCGTATCAGCTAGAATTGACAAAAAGGTTTATCGAGCAAGAGAGAACAGCGGACGCAAGAGCATTGCACATTGTTCCAAAAATTGGATGGAGAAGATAGATGGCACAAGTACAACAATTGAAGATATTGGTAGTTGATGGTGGCGGTTCTGGCAGTGGGAGCGGAATAGACAACGACGAGTTTATTGCGTTCCGAGAAGAGTTTGAAAGTTTTCTTGATGGCACTGGCGAAGATCCAAAAAACCCTAGGCGAGTTGGCAATAAGACTGTTGGCAAAGCAACAAAGATCTTAGCTTTTGCGAACACAGTGATTGGATATGCTAGCCCATTCTTGAACTACTATGTCAGTGATATCGGACGAAAAACTGGAGATAGCAACCATCAGGCACAAGTCAATAGGAACATGGAAGTTTTGTCAGATGGGACTGGACTACTGATGAGCGGACTGCAAGGTGGATTAGCAGGTGCGTACTTTGGAGGCCCAGTGGGATTTGTGGTCGGAGCTGGAATTGCAATGCTACAAAACGCAATGTCGCTAGGATTTAAGTACGCAGAGAGAGACCGTGCGTACCAACACGAGCAATTTACGCTAAAAACGACACAGCAATATTTGCTGTCGAGAGCTAATTATAGCTATGCAACAGGGAGAGTGAGATAATGGGAGTATATCTGTATTTTATTGACAAAGCATACTACAAATGGTTTGGATTGTACGACGACGCTAAGACATACCAATTGACAATATCTAACAAAACTATAGTCGTGCCTTGCCGAGCATTGGAGAATAAATGAGACTGAAAGTTGCGATACGAGTAGACGGAGAGAATTGGCAAGATATGACAAAATATCTAGCTGAGCCTATCTATTTTGAAGAAAAATTGAATGAAGAGCTAGACAGCGGGCAGATAACTCTGAATTTTGTTCCGACCGAGCTATATCCAGAGCCGTTCCACCCTAAAACTTGGATAATACTGGATGTTTTGTATGACGATGGGAGCTCTTACAAAAATATCCATATGGTCGTGGATAGGGACGATATCGAACAGTATGTCGGCAAACCAGACATGCTCTGCCACAAAATTACAATGATAGAGCCGAGCGTAATCGCACAGGGCATGCACCCTGACAACATAAGCGTGACATACGAGCTGAGCGATGTCACGCTAAATTACGAGTATGTCAATCCGAGTGACGACACGATTGGGACTAATATGTCCATCACCAATCAGGGTGTGAGCCAGGGAGAGTACAACTGGGATAGTATAAAATATGGTACTTTGCAAAAACCTGGAAGTGTGACAACGAATAGTTATGTTAATTTGACATATGTTTACATGTGGGATAACACCCAAAATTTGGCAGGCAAAAAATACGAGCTAGATGGATTAGTGTCCCAGATAGTGACTTTTGACGCTCCCGAGCTATGGTGCTATGTCGTCAAAGCGACAGGGATTGCGAGCGGGAGCAATCTTGAGAGATTATTCCAAATGCAATCAACACTTACCGTCACAGTATGGAAAATGTTGGATGGGAGACAGTTATCGCAAATTAGCAAAGACACTTACGAGTGTGGTGCAGTGTCACACCAAGAACGAGATGACACATATGCGTGGTGTACAAATACTAGTGCAAATGTCAGGGGGACTAATGCATTCGATTATCCGTCCAGCAACAATCAATTGCCATACGACGCTTTTTGGCAGGCGAGAAAAAATTACGAACAGAGTGTCGCTAATCCAAATTTTTCCAATACAAAAACTATAACTGTCACGACTCCTGCACTAACACAGAGTGAGCTAGACAATGGATATACAATTACTGTCCAAATTGTGGCAACTCCAAAATCTAGTTCGATGACAAGTTTGGTAAAAGCTGTAAGCAATAACACCTTTACCGTAAAAGCAACAGGAAATTACACCCAGACATTTTGGGCGTTGTCGTCGAGCGGGTCGGTAGCGGAATTTTATTCAAGCACCGCAAAACTCGAAGCGAGCTACAACTGTGCTGATCCTGTGAAAGAAAAGAGTGACGGAATTTTTACTCGAGCTCCTACCAAATATTCCCTTTGGGATTTGCTCCGAAAAGCTATAATGACCGTGGAGACGCCAAAACTTCCACTTTCGGGTGGACTACACGACTTCGATATCCTAAATTTGCCAATAAAAATCCATCCGAATAGTGAGCCACTGTTAAAAGCTACCAGTTGCTATGAGACAGTATTCCAACAAAAAAATCTTTGGGAAATTTTTATTCAAGTCGGATATTACATCCATGGAATTCCACGACTCTCGTTCGCTCCTACAGATAATCCAGATTATGGGAGATTATGGCTTTCCTATGACATTTTGGGTAGCGACACAAGGAACAATAGCGACAATGTTGCTGTGACTGTATACAATTATCGACCGCTGAGCGACTACATCTCTGCGTTTGATAGTTATGTGTCAAATTTTTACAATCCAGAGACTATAGTGACTGAGCATGTAGTAGCAAAATGTAGCGATAGTAGCTACAGAGTATCCAATGACAACGCAGAGATTATACTCTCCAACCAAATATTGGAAATTATCAAGCTAGAAGTATCGAATGTCGACGCTGCTGCATACGATCCGATGAATTACATGGACATCACGAATTATGTATTCGAGCAATCCATTTACCAAATATTGTCAAGCGAGAACCCCGAAAAGGTAAAACCTGCCAAAGGTAACAGAATTTACTATGCGTATGGAGACAACAAAATCACTGGACTGTCATTTACTACCAAAAAATCCGATGGTGGAGAGTACTATACTGCAATCAAAAATATACTAATTGATGAACTACGCTACAATCCAGGCTGGTGGATAATTCCGAATGAGCTATATGTCAACCAGCTGACATTTCGAGTGACATATCGAACACGGATAAATCCCAGAATTACCCAATTGCGACCAGATATACATGACTACATCAGCAACGCAGTGGGTGAACGACTGCCTAGGCACGACCAATTTTTCGGACAACAGGACGAAATGGTCGACAGTATTCGTTATTCCCAAAATTTGTATGGGAAATTGATACGAACAGGCAACGATAGTTACCAAATTTCGGAAAGAGTGCAGAGCAGACCGAGAGTGGTGGGAGAAATCGCAAGGATAGCAGGAGCGGACTACTATATTACAGAAATCGAGAACGAGTATTACAATAATGTCCATGTCCAGAAGATAAGTTTGTCAAAAAATTACAATCAATTATCCCAAATTGTGACATTGCCGAGCGAGCCAAGGTTCTACGAAGTTGCCACAAATAACCTAATTCCACGAGAGATACGACTGCTAGAAATGGTAGAATTAGGAAGAAGTCCTGCAAGCGGAGCAATTCCAAATTTACAATATTTTCGAGATTTGCGACAAATCTACAACATCATGTTTACATATGATGTAATCGCTGGAGCGACGCAAGCGACATATGCAGTAGTGACTTTTTTGGCAGATCCTTCCTTTGAACATAAGAGTTCTAATGGTTTTGTGACAGCAATTGACAAATTATTCCCGAGCAGTCTGATAGACCGAAAAGACCCAAATTCTGTAAAACCAGAAAGCTCGAGTGACAGATCTAAGCAAGCTGTTCCTGTCGTTTATCTTCCATTATTTGGAGGAGTAATTTACAGATTTTGTATGCAGGACAATTTCTCGGCAGGAGATTTTTTGGACACGCAACAGCAAAAAGAGAGCGGGACTGACAAGCGAGCGTACTATCCGATGATCGCAAAAAGATATGTAGATGTCTACGGCAGGGCTGATCTATTACAGTTTCAGCTGTTGGCTGGTTCTACCAATTTATGGCATTCTCTCATCCAAGATTTACCAAATAATCCGTCGCAAGGAAGTCTAGGCGGGCTGATCTTGGCGACGACTGACGGAACGCTATACGGCAATACGCAGGCAATTGCAATCGAAAAAGACAATCGTGAGATAGTCGCAATCAATCTCCAACTGTCAGCGAATATAGCAAAATCTGACACCAAAGACGACAGGATTGTCATGTTTAATTACCTATTTTTGACAAAAGACGAGACGAAAGTACTGCTATACGCTGACACAATTATCCAAACGAGAATACTAGTAAATCTAGACAATAGCAAAATATTGGAAGACGAAATTATGTATTATATCGACGAGAATGCGACAAACGAAATGCGTCTGTACATGCGTCCAAATGCAAATTTTGGAAATATCGACTGGTCGCAGGTGAAATCAATGGTAATATATTACAGTACAGACTATAATGATTACAATGCGTGTATTGCGATTAATATCGACGATTACGCAGACGCAGACAAAATTAATGCTAGTCTATATATCCGCCCCGCCAATCCACGCTCCTGACCCCCCCCGCCAATCCACGCCCCCCTTTGGGGGGGGAGCGACGACGAAATAACGCAACGATATCAATACGACATCGTTGCGTTATAAGTATATACATAGCTAATTAGATAACAAACTGCCAACGAATGTGATATAATTGGAAAATAATGTATACTAAAGATTTGAGAGTAGTGGCAATGAGATATCTAGAAAATCACACATATTCAGAGACATCTGAAGTGTTTGGTGTAAGTGTTACGACATTGAAGAGCTGGAAACGCTTACTTAAAGAAAACAATTCTCTCGATAGGCGTCCCCCAAACAAGAGTGCGACGAAGTTTCATGATGATGAACTTAAGAAATACATGAATGAGCATCCTAAAGCTATGCTCAAAGAAGTAGCAACTTATTTTGGTGGCACAGAGGGCGGAGCGTGCAATGCATTGTATCGCATAGGGTATAGCCAAAAAAAACTACAAAGTTATACGCAGAGCGTGACGAGCAAGCAAGAGCACAATACGACATCGAATTAGCACAAATATCCCAAAATAGACTTAAAGTATATATAGATGAGTGTGGTTGTTGCCAATATTATGATAGAGATAAGGGTTGGGCACCAAAAGGTCAAAAGGTATATGCAGATGTGTCTGGGCGTAGGTTTGCAAGAACTAGTCTAGTTGCAGGTCTATGCAATGGTGAAGTTCTTGCATTGATGCCATTTAGTGGGACAATGAATGCGAAACTGTTTAATAGTTGGTTTGGCAACATGTTGTGCCCTGAGTTGCAACACGGAAGCATTGTGATAATGGACAATGCAAGATTTCATTCAAAAAAAGCACTTAAACAGATAGCAGAGAGTTATGGAATAGTTCTTTTATTTCTGCCACCATATTCACCCGACAAAAACCCAATCGAACAATTGTGGGCAAATATTAAGCGTTTCCTAAGATATCACATGCACAAATTCTCAGACTTGCTCTCTGGTGTCTATGGCTATTTAATTTCTAATTGACTATAATATAGCGATACAGTATTAGCAGTCTTGCTAACGGCAATTGTAATTTATTACCAGATGCAAAAGTGTATGTATATCTAGACATGCACACACTTTTGTGCTACAATTAGTACATAATCATCGACGCCCCGGCGATCGACCCGCCCCCCCGCGGTGGGGGGTACAAAAGGAGAATATATGACAAACGCACAAATAGCACAAATGGTAAAAATTGGCACAATTTCTAAATTACGCAAAGCACACGCAAATCACGAATATTACGACATCATCTTCGATATCCAGAAAATGGAAATTAGACTGGGTGACAGTTGGTATGCACACGAAGTCAACGCATGGAGCAATTACGATCGTAACATCACATTCTGCATGCGTGACAATGCGCGCATGACAATCAATACAATCGACGCGCTTGTCGACTGCATCGCAGACGACATCAACTACGCAATCAACAACGCATAATCGACAACGCATAATCGACACAATTAGATACCCCCCCCGCGCTCTCAATCACGACGAGCGGGGGGGGTATTGTTATATTGCGATACGCAATGCATGTCGCATTGCATCACGATGCGTCAATATCGTATCACGCAATGCGTCAGTATCAATCACAATTTTGTATGCGTCTGCAATGCGTAATGCATACAACGACAACAGACTGCCGATCGTCGACGCAATCGACAACATTAACATTTGTTTGATCGCATTGTACATCACGATACATACAATCAATAATATCAATGATATCATTAACATGCTATTGCGTTGCAACCAAAGCCCTAAATTGCGTCTTAAAGCCACAAAAAGCAAAAGTAGGGCAAACATACCATAGACACTCAAACCGTGCGTCCTGAGGCTAATTGCGGGGCTTACAACGATATACAGCACTATTGGCAATGCATACAAGACATATGCAACGCAATTATACGCTAATCTGCGTCTGCAATTGCGTCTATACGCTAAACTACGCAGCATAGTCTACACCCCCATCCACACGCCCCCCACCCAAGGGAGCGTGGTGTCCAGTAGCATTAGCATTAGCATTAGCATTAGCGTCAATAGTAGCATTAGCATTAGCGTCAATAGTAGCAATCAGCGTATCTACATCTGCGTCGCAAGCGTCACGCAATGCGTCACGCAATAACGCAATATGTCGTTGTTGTCTGCAAATCACTGTTGCATCGATATCGTCACGCAACGCAATCGTGACAGCGTCACGCACAGACGCATTGTTATTGTTGCACGCAATCGCACGCAACGCGTCAGACAATCGTCGCACACGCACATCAATCAACTGACACTGCGTTGCAACATCAATCACACGCACTGCGTTGTCTTCAATCAATCGCTCCACCGTCGCCCCCAGCTCTTTTACATATTTTGTATCATGCTGTCCCTTAATCTCTCGTATATCACTGTTAATTTCTCCCAACAATCTACCCAGCACCGCATTGCTCTCTTCCCTAATTATTGCCAATTCCCGATATCTCCTGCTAGAAAACCATAGCCTAATTATTACCAGAAAAAACGGTAAAGCCAATACCACAAAAGTGGAAACTCCTACCAACGCACCCAATAAGTATTCTTGTATCTTGTCAATCCAATCCATATAATCCAGTCTCCTATACTGCTATAATTACCATATTCTGTATTCTGTATGCTATAATCATTGTAGCATATTACTAATTCCTATCAAAACTATATCAATCAGTAACATTCTATGTTGTAAATTACTGTAAAATCTAATCTTAAGAATTATACAAGAACTATATAAGAACTATACAGAAATTATACAAGAATTATACAGACAAAAAAGTGTTTTTACGGAGATTTTAGGCATATTTTGTATTAATCTAACATCGTACATGTAATTTTATAATGGAAACAACTGACAAAAACAAGATAGACAAAGAGATAGCAGAGCGATTTGCAATCGAAATGGTACGGAACGGACGCAACTCTGTTGTTAGCTACCGCATTGCATTCAATTTGGCAGGTTCTGGTAAATCTGACACGCAGATAAAGCGGTTAGTTGACAAATATATCTATAACCGCAGGGTGCAGGAAGCGATAGAATGTCAGAAAGAGCTACTCAAGCAGGATAGCCAATGGTCTCAAGATACCATGATTTCCCAATTAAAGACTGTAGCAAGTCGCTGTATTAACCATGATAAGGAAAATCCGCCTGATAGTAGGAGCTTGCAAGTCGCTGTGAAAGCGATAGAAGTAGGGTCTAAGATACTAAATTATGGCAGTCAAGACAATAATTGGAAGCCTGAGCCTATCCAAATTCGTTTTGTGGACAAATCTGTGGTTGTTGACGCTGACGAAGACCCCAAAATCGAGCAACGCACTGGTGGATTTGTTGAATAGTTATTCAAAAAATGAATAATGGTATTGTAAAAACGGGGGTTAAGACTACCCCGCAATACAAAGTGATGTATTAATATCAAAAAAGGGAGTTATTGACAATGGCGGTAGATATTGTTAAAAATCCAGTAAGAGACAGGATTGACAAAGTTTGGGAATTAAGGGATGAACTGACAAATTTGCAGGCGTCGTATGAGTTGCTGATTGAGCTTAACAACGATCTGCAGGGGAGAGTTGCACAACTTGAGAGCGTAGTCTCTGAGCAGTCCAAGCAATTAGCTGACTTACAAGGTGGGAATATTTTGTAAATGGTTATTGAAGTACCCGAGATTTACAAGTCAAGTTTTGACATGTCTGGAGATTATTGTCAAAAGTGTTTGTGGTACAGCCCGAGAGCGAGCTGGAAGTCTAGCGGTTTGGCAAGACTGGTATATATCTACTACTTTGCATTTCCAGATTATGACATTGGGATTGGAGTGGCGTCGCTGAGCGATGTGTCTGACACAGTAGTTGCAGAATTCAGGTCATTTTTGGAAACTAATGACTTAAGTGTCAATAATTGGATATTCAAGCAGCGTGAGATTAGGTTGCGTGGATGTGTCAACAGTATCCGAGTGTTTGCATTGCAGGGCAATGATAAAAGCAATGTCAATGTGACCAAGGGTAAAAAGTTGGTAAGACCATTGTCATTATTTGTCACTGACGAGACGCAGAAGTTGTGGCATTTGGAAATACTTCTCAATGCGATGAGTACATTCTTGCGTCAAATGAAGAGCGGGCATTCCAAGGTGGTAGTTGCTGGTAACCCTGACAGAAAAAGGAAATGGTTTACAGAATATTACAAATCTAAGATTGGTGGTGGTAGGGTCGTTAATAACATCAAGGGTGCGACGCTTGCAGAGCAATTGGAAATGTCTACCAAGTGGATTACGATACGACCGACATATCTGGATATAATTGGATGGATTAACAGGGCATTGCGGGACGAGATTGAGAACCTAAAATTGTATGACTATATCAACTATGCAATAATCTATTTGGGAGATATTGAGATTAATGGATGGGATACAGTCTTTCACAGTTTCCAAAAAGTGGAACATTATATCGATAGAGATACGCTGATTAAGCAGGAGCGAGAGCAACTGCATAGTATCATTATTGGCGTAGACGACGCAGAGCGGATTGACGCATTTGCAGCGAGTGCGATTACAATTACTACTGGTGGCAAGATGTATGTGCAAGAGAGTATGTACTACAGCATGAAAGAGCTACAGGATAAGCCTAGCATAACCGAGAGATGTAACTTATTGGTAAAATATCTAGATTATATAGCTGAGCATTTTGCACCATATGGAGATATTCCAATTTATGTAAGCGTGGATTGTGCTGGTGGGTTGTATCAACAGTTGTTGGTGCTGGCAAGGACTGACAATAACTTTAGGCGTTGGCGTAATGTTAGGATATTTAGCTATACGAATAAAATGGATAAGGAACTACAGTTAAGTATTGTCAACAGTGCGTTTGCTGATGGGACGCTAAAAGTGGTAAAAGTTGACAAATACAGTCCGCAGTATACCAATGAACATTTGGTGGAGCAGATTGAAGATTTGCGATTAATGCAAAATGGTAAGATTGACGACAAGATACCTAACGATTGCACTGACGCATTGCAGTACGGCGTAATGACATACTTGCGTAATCCGTTCAACTTGAGTTTGCCAAAGCGTAAGACATTATTTGACAATTTTATAAGAGAGAGTATCCCAATGGTGTCAAATATTAGGGAAGACTTGCGGTATAGGAGTTAATATAAATGGGATTTCTTGACTATTACAATAGGACTGGCTTTGGATTAGGGAGCGAGCTAAGTGCAGACAGCTGGCAGGTCTTTGGCAGTGATACGACCTATACGCTTGCGTCACCATATTTTGTCAATTTCTACAGTGGTTACATGCAACCACGGATTGCATTATTCAATGGTTGGCTAGAGAATTACCATAATGTGGAAGACGGGCTATTGCCTGCGTATTTGCTACAGCGTGTTGCTAACGGTATCATGCACATGATGTTTAGCAAGAAGATTAAGATTGACAGTAACGACGAGTATGTAAACGAGTTTTTGGGGAGTAGGCAGTGGCGTGACATTGGGTTCGACAAGGTGGTCAAGGAAGCTTATGCGTATGCTATTGCGGGTGGGACTAGTCTATTGAAGATTAACCGCAAAGGTAACGGCGAGATTAGACTAGACGCATTGCCAATCAATAAGTTCTTTCCTGATGTGGATGGGTGTGGTGAGATTAGGCGTGTCAAGTGTTTCATGGCGACATACAACGACACAGTGTCTAACAATGTGGTCTATAATGTGTGCGAAGAGCGGTTCATGGCGATGTGTAATGACGGTGTAGAGCGTGCGTTCGTGCACTACATGGTGTACATGGTCAACGGCACAATCAACACGGCAACAACGCCTAGTGGTTTTATAGTAGATTGGGAAGATATTCCAGCTAGCGTGCAGTCAAGACTCAAGCGTGACTTTGGCGATATCAAGTTCAACATGTGTGACAGTGATATCGTTGATGTGCTATACGGCGATAGCGATATCTCTGAAGAAGAACTTGATGAGCTATGGGACGGTTGTGGTATATTGCCGTTCGGCAACGACATAGGTTGTAGATTGATTAAGTTCACGAGACATATTCCAGCATTCCCTAAGCTACCGTTTGGACAGCCTATAGCTGACTTGCTAATGAACGAGACATTCCAGTACGACCAATTGAAGTACTTCGAGCGTTTGGAAGTCTACAGTGCCGAGACAAGGACAATGATACCCGATGTCTACAATAATCCTAATGACCCGCAAGGCAGACAAAAAGCATTAGACACTAAGCTATTCACTTTCTACGACAGTGCGATGGGGCAAGACAAGGACAATAAACTTGTCCATATCCAAGCACAGCTTAGGGGCAGTGATATTAGGACGCAAAAGCAAAACATTCTCAACGATGTAGCGTTTGCACTTAACTTGTCTAGTAGTTCGGTTGCAGGGTGGTTGTCTGATGGCACTACCCAAAAGACCGCAACAGAGATATTGTACGAGAGAACCAAGACTGAAGATTTCCTAACCGAGCATACTAGCATTATCCAAGACGAGCTACAAGACATTTTGGACACAATAATCATGTACTACGATAGTTCGGTTGAGTTGCCTACTATCAATCTAAACAGAGACTTCATTGGTGGCAAGCAGGAAGCTATACAATTGTACAGCGAGCTATACGACGGCGGTAAAGTCACTGAGATGATGTTAGCTAGCAAGATACTAGACGGCTTTGCACAAACAGAAGTGGTGACTCTAGCAGAGTATATCAAACAGCAAAAAGAACAAATGCAAGCTATGGCTATGGGTGCACAACAGCAACCGCCTATGGAAGAAGAGCCTAGCGAAGAATACGAGTACATTTATTAGATTGTTAAATTTGTAAAAAGGTGGTAATATTATATTATGAATTTTAAGTTATCAAAAATTCTTAAGGCTATCGATGGGCTTAGTCCTGAAGACAAAGCTAAGGTATGGCAGTTGCTAGACGACGATGAAGAAGTCGATGTAAGTGCCCTAAATGAGCCTGACAAAGGTGAGCCTGACAAAGGTGAGCCTGAAGTAAAAGATGAAGTTATTGAAGAGCCTAAGGCGGGTGGTGGTGAGACAGAAGTAGCCACTGAAGTCACAGAGCCTGATGGTGCTAAGGAAGACGAAGTCGTTGTTGAAGACACCGACACAAAGGGTCATGACATGAGTTCGGAAGAGCCTGAGGAAGAGCCTGAGGAAGAGCCTGAGGAAGAGCCTGAGGTAATGGACGACGGTGATGTCTTAGGTGGCAAGCGTGAGCCAATAGGCGAGCCTGAAGTTAAAGAAACTGAAGAGCTAGAAGACGAGCCAACAGGTGGCGACGATAATTTGCCAGTAGATAGTGGAACGGCTTTTGACGAGCCTTTGGGTGACGATAGTGATTTGCCGTTCGAAGTACCTGAGAACCGTGGTGGCAGTCAACCTAAGCCTGAGCCTAGCGACATTACGCCAAAGCCTAGCATGGATGTTGACGATAGTAAAACTAAGTTTGACGCCTTGCAAAGTGAGATGGCTAGTCTTAGACAGATGTTGGAAAAGTTTATTGGCAAAGGTAGTGGTGGACTACAAAGCGGTGGAATGCTTGGTGGTGCACCTAAGCCTGTAGAAAGAGACAGTATGGGCGAGAGACCGCTTAGATTTAAGCGTGGGGGTTAATGGAATATGAGTTTATTTGGAATTAATAATCAGGAGCTTGGTCGTAAGGCAAGTGCCGTAGTAAAGAAGAACCTTTACCAAGGTTTGCTACACAAAGACGACCGTGGTGTAACAGCTAAGTATGCTAAGCCAAGTGACGCAGATAGTGCGTTGGTAGACATCTATGTGCCACAACCTTTGAAAGGTAAATTGCGTATGTATGGTGGGGCTGTGAATGGTCTATGGGTTAACCAAAACAACCTACCAGATAGTAACGGTCAAGGTCGACATGTGCTGTCTAAGAGATTTACTGTAGACATGCTCAAGAGATACGACGAGATTGTCGAAGTATCTGAAGAAGAGATACAAGGCACAAGCTCTACTGAAATTAACGAGAGCTTTGTGTCTATAGCACAAACACAAATCACTAATGACATTACGCTTAACACTAATGCGTATGTGTTTGCTGAGCAAATCAACGAATTTTTCCAAGATAGCTTTAGTGCGACACCTACCGCTACAGAAGTTAACAATGCTCTTGAGATATATGTCAAGCCTAACCCTGATAATGGTATTGCGTCACGCACTGCCTTTGCTAGGGCTAACGCTAAGATATCTAGGGGTAGCAAAGTAATCTATGCTAGCTTTATCCCTGCTGACCAAAGACAAGCGTTTATCATGGACGAAGCAAGCTTTGGTGTTGACTTGACTATTGTCAATCACTTCCAAGCAAGTGATATCAGTGCAATGATGGCTGGTCGTGGCGGTGTCAATCCGTTCTCTGGTCAAAAGAAAACTGAAGCCGACTACAAGACTGGTTGGTTTGGTATGCTTAACGGCGTCCCGCTATATGTGGTTGCACAAGATATCAAGGACAAGATTTGGGAGAACCTAGGGCTAGACGCAACAAAGACTGCGGACTTGGAAGTAATCGAACTCTTGGAGCAAATCGTATGTTTTATCACTCCTGCTGCTAGTACTTCTCGTACAATGAAGCTTGAGAATATAAAGAGTGTAGACAACCCTAAGGGTCAAGGTATTATACTGCAACCATTGGCTAAGCTAGGTTGCCGTACATTCGACGGCAAGCTAATCAAAGCTGTAGCGTCTGGTGCTGACTTTGCTGACACAGCAACAGCGATTGCTAGCATAACCAAGATTAAGGACGCTATCAAAATGCAATTGCCTAACATGTCTTATGACTTGAACCCACCAATTGCTGCTAACTCAGTGCTTACTACAGTGGACGACGGTACTCAATCAATAACTGTTACATTGCGTAACATGCAAGCTCAGTTTGCAGAGATGTTGACTAAGTTTGAAGCACTCCAAAGGAAAGAAGCAAAAGAAGAAGTACTTGCAAAAGTCAAGGAGCGTACTAAGGGTGCAAAGCTTGATAACAAAGCCATAGAGCAAGCTGTAGAGCAAGCTGTTAATGGTATCGGTGGTCAGTTCGGTAATGCCACAAAGACTGTTGAAGACGCTATTTCAGAAGTCATTGACACTGTTGGCAAAGACAACAAGTAACCAAATCTAAGCTAGTGATGGGCTTTGACAAATCACAATTTGGACAAATAACGCCCACGGTATCATTCTCAGTACCGTGGGCGTTATTTGTTGTCTACTTAAATAGTTTCGCTTGCTCTAGGATGAACTCTTCCATGCAATCTTGACAAAGATGGAAGTCAAGGTATTTGGACACTTCGATATAGAACACACCTAACCCCTTACAACTTTCACACTTAGTTTTTTCGTTTGGTTTATCTTGAAAGACTATAGAAATTGGATATTTCGTATCAGGTAGTTTTTCAACTATTGAGAGCGGTATGACATTCCAATAGCCGTGGTTTATAACTGTCTGCCTGTCTGCCATTCTAGAACAACTCTTTAGAGCATTTGTAGCGTCATCAAAGCTAGCGAATTTTGTCGCTTCTTTTAGATTGTCAGTAACACTGTAATCGTTGTGTTTTATAAATGTCGCATAACGCTTACTAAAATAGCAACAAGAAGAGCAACCTTTTTCGCTCAATATAGCTCTCGCTTCATCACAAGTGAGTTTCCTTGGACAGTTCTTTTCTATGAAGTCACCTGGTTTCATTGCAGAAATTGGTAGTTCTTCATGGTTGTTGCATCGTAAAACGGCTATAACCCAATCATGCATGTCAGTTCTCCTTTTAATTGTCTAGCTCGTCGTAAAGTTCACCTGTACAATCTTCACACAGATAGAAGTCTGTATTTTTTCCTATGTCTATCCAACAGTATGCTTTTTTGCCACAGTTAGCACAGTTGTTATTTGCTACTTCTTCATCGTCTCCTGCAAAGACAATCCCTATTCTAATACCCATCTTTAGTACTCTCTCCATCTTGGCGTTTCTTGTTCTCTTCCCATTTTGTTTCGTAAACTTTATAAAAATCAACGCCAGTCATCTTTAGTCCCTTAGCTATTTGTATAATCCACAAAAAGATATACGCTACATAGTCTTCTATAATTGGCAACTCTAGGTGTTCATCTTGCTCACGGTCTAGCGTTTGAGCCATTAACATACCACCGTACTTGAGTAGCTTTTGCGTGTAGAGTACCATACTGTCCTTAGCTACACACCCTTTTGGTATTATCCTTGGAGCTCCATGCTTTGTTAGGATGTGGTCTAGGTCTGTTTTCTTGTCAATCATTGGGACATGTATCCTACTACACAAATTTTTTGGGCTCATGTCTAGATTATTAGCCAGACTAATTGTAAAGTGTAGTATGTCAATCAACTCTTCCTTGACATTAGCTATATTGACTTCCTTTGCGGGCTTAAACCACTTAAAGTTAAGCTCTTGCATTAACTCACTAGCCTCGACCATAAGTGCCGTTGTAATCCTTGTTATAGCTTCACACTTAGACTTTGCTCTACAGTCACGCTTTGCTATTATATATTCGTCAAGCTCATGTTGCATTGACATTATCTCTTCAATCTTGCTTCTTACTGCTATCATTATTAGTTTCCTTTATTAGCCCAAAGAGTGTTTGTATCCAACTTCCCTTTTTGCCAACCCACTCGCTAGAGCCAATGCGTAGTTGATATAGGCTATCGAGTTCTTTTATGGTAGCCCTTAGGCTATTGCAATAGCAAGCCCCTATGTGAGCCCCAGCTCCGCCCGACCATTGCGTCTCCCATTTTCGAAACTTATCTACTTGCTTTACAAGCTTATCTTCAAGTTCTTCTATATCCGCTTGTATCTTTGTGGGCGTCAGTTCTAAAAAGTCTAACACTTCTTTCATATTTGACATATGAGTTCTATAATCCTATTTACTTTTTCTCTGTACTGTTCTGGGTTTTTTACTATAGCCCCCACTTCCATTATGTGTTCTCTAATTTCATTAAGCGGTTTTCTATAAGCAAAAGTAAACTCCTTAACCATATGATTAGTGGCAAATGGTCTTGGCAGTATGGCAAGCTTATACACATTATTGGGTTGTGGATACACAAGTATCCACATATATTTGTCCCTGTAGATACAAGCAGGGTCTAGAATGTTATAGTTAGTTGTGGGTATCCATGTAGGTTTTCTGTGTGGCATTATATTATCGCCAAAGTCACCGAGTAAATTAGTTATGTGGTTTAGTATAACCTTTTTGCACTCGCCACCATATTCTCTTGTAAGAGTTTTTTGTGCCTCAAGAAAATAAGTAAAGGGAGCACCATTTTTGACATACCTGTTTTTTTCGCAACAACTAAATGTTGCTCCACGGAAACCCCATAACCCTTTATTATTGACTTCCCAGTCGCATATTTCATAGACATCTGTAGTCATCAACTCTAACTGGAGTAGAGTGCGTTCTGGTTCTTTCATGTGCCTACCATCCTTACACACGAACTTAAAGCCCATCTCGTAGAATGGGGACTTACTCAAATCTAGGTCTGAGTAATCTTTTAGGTTCAGCAAGTCAGATATCTTTAATTCGTAAATATTACTGTCTATCAAGTCTGTGACATGCACAACAAGTGGATATTTTTGTGGTAGTGGGTTCTCTTGATATTGCTGTTGAAAATAGTGCAGGAGCGACACTAGCTCTAACACTATGTTGCTGGAATAGTACTTTCTGAATATCTGCTCGCCATTTGCATATAGCTCAATCCTAAATCTAGTCGTCATAGCCGAACCACTTCCTTTCAGCGTGAGAAGTTCTCACACCATTCCTAAAGCTTGAGTATATTGTCTTGCCTTGCTTAGTGGCTGTAATCCACGCCCTAAATGCCGTCTTAGCACGCTTTTTGCCTGTCGGCGTGCGTCTGCCCATTTGCATTGCTTTGAAGTGGCTATTGCTAAACCACGCCCTTATATCCACATGGAGACAATCAAACAGTTTGCGGTTGTAATCATCTATCTGCTCATGAGTGTATGGAAACTTCAATTGCCTTATACAATGTTCCCAGAACCAAATAACATTCTCCCACTCTTCGTCAATCCAATCTCTTTCTTTTTTCTTCATATTAATCTATCATTATGTCTATAATCTCTTGCATTATATCTTTAAGCTCTTCAGGCTTAATTCCTAGGCGTTTTAACTTCTGGTCAAACTGATAGAACCATGTCCTGCTCATTTTATCTTGGATACTGTCGTAATCATTGCAACCACGGCTAATGTACCTCATTAATTGCTTGTATAGTTGCAGGGGTATAATACTCCCCCCCACATTAACAAATCTTCCATAGTAGCTCATATGTTTTTCTCTGTGTTTATCTCTAGCTCTACATCTTGGTCGCCATATACTACGGCGCTAGTCATATTTCTCATATCTATATTCATAGTGTAACTCCTTTCAGTAACTCGTCTAAATCTTTAACACTAAGACCATAATATTGGCTCTCTACACCCATAGTCCACTCCTTGTGTTATAATGATTATATGGACATCGATAAAATTCTCAACCAACAACCAAAACCAGAAGCACCAGTGACCGCTGATATGCTAGCATTAGGCAGAGCCAAAGGTAAATCTATCGCTCTCAAGATAATGCACAATGTCGGTACTATAGGTGCTATACTCTCAGGCGTCTGCTACATCGCCGTAGTGGCTCTTATTGTCTTTAGTCAGAACGGTATAGTATCGTCTCTAACTGAATACGGTATCTTTTTGGTTATCAATGGTTTGTTCGGTCTGATGATTAATAATTTTTTAAGGCTACAAGGCACTATCTACGCACGAAACCTTGAAGAGAATAAAAGACTACTTGAACTCTACAAAGTGACTAAAACTAAGCAAAGAAAGCTTAGAAATATATCATACTATTGGCGGTTCAGTATTATCAAGGATGTGCTAGTAAAATTGACTATGTCAGTAGCTATGGCGAGCGGTGTAATCTATATCGCTGTAATAGGCTCTAAAGACATTACTCTACTCTTGCTAGCATTCTGCAACCTTGTTATGTTTGTTAGCTTAGGCATGGTCTCTATGGGCTCAGGCTATGAGTTCTTCAATAATGAGCACATGGCTTGGATTGAGAACTACTTAAAGGACGCTGGTGTATTAGTGGACGACACTAGTCTTGGTCGTGCCACCAACGATAACACCATAGCCCAAACCATACCGCTACAATAAGTGTCATAAATACCATTAGTATCTCCTTGGCTTGTCATCGCCGTAAGGGTCTGCACCGCTAAGTCTATCAACTGCAGTCTGGTATGACACTCCATACTTTTGTGCGTGCTCTTCGAACCTATCTTTTGGTAGGTTTTTTCTTTGCTCTTCTCTTTGCTTATATTCTGTATCAAACTTATTATGGAACGGTGCGTAGTCTATTCCTTGCTTTTGCATGAGAATTCTAAGCTCATACGGCTCTAGGTGTGTGCGTTCGCTCAGTCCATTCGGGTAGTGTGTTTGGTACAATGGGTCTATACCGTTCTCTTCTGCAAATTTTATAAAATTTGTTTGGTAATCGTAATTGCGGTCGTATTTTCTCTCTTGCTCTCTTCTCTTGCTCTCTTCTTTTTTTTCTTCTTCTTGTTTTATACTTTTGCGGGCTTTTTCGCCCCAAGGAGCACGAGATAATATGACTTCTGATAGGTCATAGCCATTGTTAATTATTGTAGCCATCATCCCTTCAGGGTCTTTAGGGAGATTATACTCTGCGACAAAACCATCAAGTATTGGGATTATACTAGCCATGTATTCCTTGGGGTCTTTTATACCTGCGTGGTTCTTAAGTATTTGCATTTGGTTACTTACTGCTTTTTTATCTATAGCCATTTTTTGTTGTCTCCTATTCTTCATCCCACCAATATTCGTATGGAGCTTCGTAGTCTTCTATTCGTTTTTCTTTACTATTATCTTGGCTCTCGTATCTAATACATAATACTATAACATATAAAAAATAACCTACAAACGGTATCGCTATCATAAGAAATAGTGTTATAGCCAACCACGGTGTGTGTAATATATAATCCATAATCTACTCCTTTTTGTAATCAATAAATGACCATCCTTGTTTTAACAGTCGCTTTATCAGTTGAATTGCGTATCCGTTAACCCACCTTCTTTCACCCTTGTCTGCGGATTGTATCATAATATAAAGTTCGCCGATTAGATTAATGTTATCTTTAGATATCTCGACATCTTTTAATATTGGCTCACCATAGCCATCAGAAGTGTTATCTGTGTAACCAACACAAGTCGTGTGTTGTAATCTAAAATTCAGTGTGTTATTATCCACATCTACACCTATATAAATAAACCCATCTTCGGAGAAATATAGGTCTATATTATAGTCGTATCTGTTCTTTATCTTGCTAATTATCCTATTGGCTTTTCTGTACCTTCGAGTATATATCGCATTGTTGCGTTTAGCAACTATTCTTGTTATATCTTTCCAGTTTAACAAATTATCCTTAAGAAGCGGTGTAACTCCTTTATAATAATATTCAATATCTGTTAAATGCATTAATTTCAACTGTTTTCTTAGTGTGACAGTAGGGTCTTGGTTTTTTATTGCTTTTGTTAAAACCCCAGATTTTATAAAATTATGTTCGAACAAGAAACCGTCGCTAAGTTTTTTCAGCATTATTTTTAGCACACTATAAAGAGAACCCTCTAGTTCCTTATAACCTTTTTTAAGTACTATTTCAACATCCATCCCCATATATTTGCAAGTACCTAAAGAAAAATTCCACGCAAAAGGTTCTATTTCTTCATCAATACTAATTTTTTTCATACATTCTCCTTTTTTCAATTGCGTAGTGTTTGTTAAAATATTCTAAGCTAAACCCAAGTTGGATCAGATGTCTCTCTATGTTGGTATCAGGGAAGTCCGCAAGCGTGCTAAATATACTCTTCTTCAACAGCTTGAGACATTGCAATCTGTGTTTCACATCTACATTAAGTGAAAGCAATCCGTATGCTATATTACCATTATGACTGAAAAGATGACGCACAAGATAATTCTCTCTTTTTTCACATTGAGCTATCAAGTCGTCAATACCATCTTCTCTGTTAACAATTACATCAATCCAAAAATCCATGGATATTTCTCCTATTATCTAAGCATATCAATTGGCAGTAACAATTAATATGAACCTTGCCATCACTATAAGTCCCTATATCACCTGGGTCACCAAGCATAGCCCACCTTAGACTTGTCGTGTCTATTCCGTAATACTCTCCTTTAGCTAGACCACTAAAGCTTACTTTTCGAACACCATTAGGGACTTTGAAGTGGTTTCCGTTTTTTTCCTTTAATATGTACTAATTGTACCACAAAAGTGTGTGCATGTCTAGATATACATACACTTTTGCACTTGGTAATAAATTACAATTGGGGGGGTGATATGGTATAATAGATTAATGTTAACTCGTTGGCATTTTATAGCATTAGTAATACTTTTTGTTGGGTTGTTTGTTACTTTTGTAGTTATGTTAATAATCAAAAATTACGAGCTGTTGTCAATCATAATTGGATTTATCGGCGGTATAGTGTTGGTGGTGTTGGATGGAAAAATTAAGTGATATAAAGTCTAAGCAAGCTACTAGCGAGACAGGTAGGGCTGAGCAATATGTTAATGCTGGTGGCAACAATAAGACTGACCAAAAGCAAGTCAATGTTACTTATGGTCACAATGGTGGTGGCAAGTCTTATACTTATCTCGCCCCCGCCAATACTAGAGCTGGACAAATTGTAACACCACCTGTCACCAATCCTAAGACAGGCAAGACATACAACACATTGGCTAGGGTCATAAGTACTAGGGACGCTAAGAGCTCCCCTGCTGCTAACACAACTATAAGTCTTGCCAACCGTGGAATAATGCTGAAAAACATTGGCAAGTCTGCTCAAGCACAACTCCCTGGGTACTACCGTGGTTGGGGTAAAGACGCAAAAGCACAATATGACTTAGCTAACGAGACACGGCTTAAGAACTCCACAGGTAAGCTCTCAAGTGACCAAAAGAGAGATATCAACAATCTACGATGGAGTGGTGTCAAGTTCAAGAACGAAGATACTTGGGACGACGCACAGCGAAAACGATATAGCAATTATGTAGATGACGACGCACCGTTGAACTTCAAAAGGGGCGGATAAAGAAAAAAGGATAAACTGTTTTTGAATTCAGTTTATCCCTTTTTTATTACTCTATATATCCTTTGAAATCTGTGCCGTCGTCTGGTATAGGAAAACCTGTAACGACATAGCCTTTTTCTACGCCCATTTCTTCATACAGTTTTGCGACATCGGCAAAGAACTCTTTTTGTATATTTTGTGGCGTTGTATCTTTAATATCGTTTATAGTCGTGTCGTAGTAATCTCTGTATTTTTTGATTAGGTCGTTGCGTTTTATATAGTATTTTTCTGCAATCATTATCTTCTCCCCTTTTTGCGTTGTAGAAACTCATAAACAACTCGTGCTGAGTTAGACCATTTAGTTTTATCGGCAACACAGTGTGCTTCTGCAAAAGCTTCTGCAAAGAATTCATCAAAGTCGGTTTTTGCGTATCCCGATACTGGTTCTAGTTTACCAAGCCCCATCTCTTTCCTTAGTGCACTTAAATCTGCCTTAAGCTGATTTTTCAAAATTCTATTGTGTTGCTCTTTGACAACTTTGATTTTTCGCTTAAGTTTGTTGATTTCGTCTAAGTACAAGTTCCCTTTTATTTCTGGATATGCTAATGCTCCGTCGGGTAAGTCATAGTCGTCTAGGAGCTTATTCATTACTGCGTGCCCCATCTCGTGTGTTATAACTGCTTCCTTGACTTTGTCCTTGTCACATTTTGCATGCCAGCTTTGTTTGCCATCTTTGTCAATAGTGGCTTGATAATATTTTTGCAATCCTTGTTCGGATAATGTACTTGTTCGTATTTGTATTTCCGATTTTTGTGACTTGTCTTCAAAGTCTCTTGGCATCGAACACCAGCCAAGAGTATCTGATTTATTCAAACTACTTAGCTTTTTTTGTATGCTTATGCGTCCTATTTCTACACCGTAGGTTCTCGCTATTCTATATGCAGTTGTTTTTACAATATTGGTGGTTTCTTCGTCGCTACTCTCGTCGCTCTCGAATGTGTTAATGTAATCTCCACTGTCTATATCGTATTCATCCCACTGTGTACCATCATCTTCTACATGTTCGCCCCCACGCTGAAAGTTTAATGGTTCTTCTTCTTCTTCTTCTTCTTCTTCTGGCTCTAGCTCTGGCTCTGGCTCTTCTTCATACTGGTGTTTCTCACGAGTAAATGGCAACGGCTCATCATCATCTCCTTTAGAGTTATCGTTGGTGTCGTTCTCTTCGACGCTCTCGCCGTCTTGCTCTTCTTTGAACTTCTTTAACTCTTCATCTTTGTTAACGCCATGACCTTTTAGCATTTTCCAAACTTGAGATGGCGTCATTCCTTTGGTGTCTAGCCCACGCTCTGCTGCTATTGCATAAGGCACTCTAGTCCAATGCCCTGTAGAGCCACTCTCTTCATCATCGCTGTTTTCGCCTTCCAATGCTTGGTTTACGCTTTTGTTCATCTGCTTTGCTGAACTGAAGCCATTTTTTCTTGCTTGCTTGTTGCTTGTATAGTTTACCGCCATACTCTAATTCCTTTAGTAATTCTTGACTTGCCCTATTTACTTTATGTGGTATTAAAAACACTTGCCCATCTCTATAACATTCTTCTAGACACTTCATCCAATAACGCATTATTAGTACTCTTATTGACCACCAATGCCCTTTGTTATTTTTTAGAGCTCTTAATGAAAAATGTATACCATCTAACTTAAAATCAAATACATCATCCTTGTAGGTTCGGATATACTTATATTCTACTCTAGTCGCCCCATAATAGCAAACATGTTCTGTTGTTATTGCATTTAATTTATCGGGCTTAGATGGTGGGAGAACTATAAGGTCGTCAAGGTCGTCGTCGTCAAGGTCGTCAAGGTTCGTGTTTATCCATGACAGGTCGAAGTCTATATCTTCCATTACTCCTTTTTTACCCCCAAATAATTCAATATTTTTCCTAACCCTAACCCCCCTTTGTCTATAGACTTCATGCAATAGGCGTGTATTTTGGGGTGCGAGATTTTCATTTGTTGAAACCGATTAGGTTCTTTTTCTAGATGGACACCATACATGCAAAACATACACCCTGTGCGTTTAACACCTGACAATTGTATTCTTGGGGTATCGTCTGTTAGCAGTTCGCCGTAAACACTAGCTATTGCTAACCTGTGCGTGTAAATATATTGCAGTATATCTTGTTCAGTCCAAAAAGCTAAAGGTGTCGAACGCCCATTAGTTTCATTAAATGTGTTGCAACCGTGTTCTAGCCAATCCTTTTTGCGTTTCTGACTCTCATGTGTCATTGTCCCTACAAAAGGTCTAGGGCGTATACCTGTCTGTTTTTTAATTGTGGTCTCCCACTTTTTAATTGGGCTCTCCTTGAAATTATAACAACACTGTCCCGAGTTAGTCGCAAAGGGGGCGTCTGCTAAGAACTTCCAACGAGAATATATTCCTTTACGGACAAAAGGCTTGCCATCTCGGGTCATATCATTCATTCGCTCCACGCCCCAAATTGCTCCACGCTTATACGCCCATACAGTCTTGCTAACATCTTTAGACACTACAGGATACCCATACTGCTGTATTATAGTCTTAAATGTCTTCTTAGGACGCACTATTATTGTGTTTGGAGTGTCCTTAACATGTGCCACGACTTCGGGGTATTCTAGACCTGTATTAGCGAACACCGCAGGTATTTGGTCGCCTAGTATAGCTCTAACTAGATGTAGTAGCACTGTGCTATCCTTTCCGCCCGAATAGGATACATAGACATTGTTGATACCCACTATATTGGCGAACTCTAATATTTTTGACGCAGAGCGTTGAATTTTGTTGTATAGTGTTAAACTTTGTAATTGTTTCAATTCATCTATTGTCATTCTATTATCTCCAATAACTTATCACAAAACCATTTTGCGTAATCTGGCGTAATCTTACTTCTCTCTATGCCGTAGACACTTTTGTTCCTTACGCCTTGGTGACTTTGGTTCTTAGCATGCCAAAACATTGCACTTAGGTCTTCTTCTATGTTTAATGTGGCGTACATTGTGGGCTTACAGAACAAGTCTCCGTTCTGTCTTCTATCGTTATCAATATAAAACTTGTCGGCAGGAAAAAACTCTCTTATATAGCTAGTTGCGGGGTTCTCAATGATAGTCTTCCATCCACCACGGTTTACTATGTCACAGAACCGAAGTAAAGTCTGGTAAAATTCGTTTCTCTTGTTGTGTCTGTTCATGCAGTGCTCAATAACCTCATGATAGGACTTGTTTCGGTTATTGTAACAACTTTGCCTGAACTGAATTTGGTTTTGGATTGAAAAGTATGTGCATGGGAAAAACGCAATGATGACATCATCGGGTTCGAAAAATTCGAAGATTGTCTCGTAACCACGATAGAATGGGTTCTCGGTAGTCTGGTTAATATATCCATAATGATTGTCAATGTCTTCAAACAAGTCCACGACTACATCCGTCTTGCCGAACTGGTTCTCAATGTCGTAAGCTATAGCAGTTTCGCCTAAGCTCTCTAGTGCGTTCTTAAATGTCCCGCTCTGCTCAAACAACAGCCTATAAACCCTTTTTTTCCTGTATAACGCATGTTCCATTGTTTAATCTCGCCTTAACTCTATCAGGACTATCGCCAAACTGTCGCTTGCAGTACACACATAGGGCGTCAAATGCGTAGTCATATATTTCGTATGTTGTGATATCGCTAGTATGCTCATCGTACCGCTTGCCATCCCAACCTAGGTATTTTGTCATATTACTTACTAGAACTTCATACCTTTGCGGTTCTTCTTCATCCCTTTTGACATGCTTTATTTTTAGTGGCTTTGTGGTCATGAATGGCGATATTTGTTTTTTACTCATAATAAAAAAAGCACTAGAGAGTTTTTGCTCTCTAGTGC
>LSQA01000025.1_pt1 | contig 37178 bp, 41 predicted proteins | sample 651271 | NCBI WGS metagenome assembly LSQA01 (sample SAMN04438314, study PRJNA306036) | termite gut metagenome | isolation source: viral DNA filtered from gut of termites from termite colony 3 | host: Coptotermes formosanus | place: USA: New Orleans, Cypress St. | collected 2013-06-21 | reverse complement strand
ATGTTTGTCTCGAGTGTTTTTGCATGTTGATTAATAGCGGCATACATATCATGCTCGATTTTTAATTTTTCCCAATTCTCTACGGTACGATACTTCTTAATAAATGCTTCGGCATCAGAATATTTATGGAACCGAAATAATAATGGAAAGTGATTATTCGGAAATAATAGAATGGTTACAGAATGTTAAAGAGATCCAATTTACATATTCACAAAAATTTGCTGATGCTTGGAAACCTGCAACAGGAATTAAAAAAGCATTCAGTACGGATAATCCAAAATATCAAAAATTATGTGAAGAATTAAAAGAATTTCATTTAAGAGACAAAAGATCATATAAAATATACGATAATGAATATAAAATACGAAGATTTCGATATGGACTATCTGTTTCTGGACACGGAAAAGATAAAGATGGTAGAATTATGTATGCATTATATCGCAATCCTACAATTATATATTTTACTGCAATTGCTCCTCAAAAAGATCATCATAAAAATATTGGTGATAATGATGCATTAGATGATGCACGTATAATGATTACTACATATTCAAAATTAATCAATCAGGATCCTGTATGATAGACGTTTCAAAATGGTTTAATGAGCATTATATTAATCGTCTTATAGGACACGTTGCTGATAAAGAAGATAAATTTTACGGATATAAATTTTGGTATACTGATAACGAAGTTGTCGAATTTTCTAAAGGAAATAGAGATTATATCGCAGGATATTATCCAAAATATTCTACATGTAATCTCGAAGAACCAATTATATTATCTAAATATTATTTTAAAAAAAATGTTGATAATAATACAATTATAATAACAGATTACGATTTTGATCTTATTGGAGATGAATGTTGGAAAAAATACACATGGGTATGTAATAAAAATATAACAGGCTTACAATTAATACAAGTTTCTAAACGACCAAATCAAATATTTCGCCCATTTTGGCATATTGATCAGTGGATTCATAGAGTATTTGAATGGTCTGGTTATTATATAAAACAATTGTTTGATATATATTCAAAAATATTTGATAAAGAACAAGGAGAATAAATATGACTACACCTATACAATTAGAAGATATTCTTCCAGAATATTTTGATAATGATATTGCAGTTGAAGGAATAAGCTATGAACCTCTTAAAATTCTTCAGAATGTTGGGGGAATTTCGTTTACATATTCCAATTAACACAAGAATTGACAAAAGTACATCTTATTAATAAACAAGCGTATAAAACTATGCCTAAATCAAGAATCAGAAGATTGTATCAACGATTGTCAACGTCTGGAAAGGGTAGCATACATAGCGATAGAGTTTTCTATGCTATATACAATAATGGTAAGATTGATGATGGAAAAGATAAAATTTTAATATATTTAGCATCTATTTCAATACAATCTGAACATCATGAAGACGTTAGTGATAAAAAGGAGTTTGATAGAGCAAAAATCGAAGTATCTCTTTACTCAAATAAAATTGGGAAGCTTCCAGAATGAAGTCGTTAGATATAAATTATTTTGGAACTCTTATTGATACACTTAAAGAAGAAAATGGTACTAAAAATTTTAAATTCTTTAATTATAAATTTTGGTATTGTAATAATGAAGCTATTGAATTTTCAAAAGGAAATAGGGATTATATTATCGATTATAATGCTGCTAAAAACTATAAAAATGCTATAACAGTTTTATCTAAATATTATACTAAAGAGATGATAAATGATAAAACGAGTATTATTACAGATTATGATTTTGATCTTTCATATGATGAACAATGGAAGAAATACATATGGATATGTATTAAAGATGTGACAAGTACACAATTAGTTACTATGACAAATCGTAAACCAAAGATACTATATCCGTTTTGGCATATTATTCAATGGTTATATAGAATTCGTGATGAATTAAGTTATTATATATCTATCATATTAACAAAATATGATAGATATATATCTTTTCGCACACAACACAAAAGTATATCAAACAACGATATAAAGAAATTTGAAACTGTTGTATGCGCACCGGATTCAGATCATAACTATGAATGTACTATGATTCGATTAGAAGATATTATTCAAAAATGAGTTCTTTATTATTAAACACAGGAACCCATATGGGTTCCTGTTATTTTTTAAATAGAGATGTGCAACACACATTTGATATTACTGTGGTTCAAGCAGTAATATCCCAAAAGGAGGAAAACAACGGCTCTCAGGATAATGAAAAGGATTTTTAAAACACCGTCCTGATAATATTGTTTTGCAAGGTCATGAATGTATTCTACCGTAAAAATTTAGTATACAACGCATACCATCTAATTTTATGCAGCAGATAAATTTGTATTATTAAAATCAATCGCTTCTTCAATTTTTGACATATCTTCAAGTGCGAGCGTTTGATATACCGGAATCCCTTCACAGTATACAAGAGAATATTTTACTTCAAGAGAATGCGGAATTTTTCCAGGAATAGTATTTTCCCATTCAGAAAGTCTGTCAAAACAGTGCTGCGCGGTTTCACAAAAATATGGTTTATATTCTACAATAAATTGTTTCCAATAACCATATACTAATGATGGAGGAACTTCCGCTTGGTCATTGTGAATGAGTTCGTGAACGGTACTTGAAAGCGGAATTAATCCTACAATATTACGATAATGTAATTGCATTACTTCATCCGCTACTCGAAATTCGTCGGCAAAATCGTGATCCATTATATGTTTATTACATACCGTTCGTACAATCTCGTCGAGTTTAAATGGGGTATGATGAATTTCAATGTTAATTTTAGCAGTATTGTTTGACCCGTTCATTCCAGAATGTAAAAATGGTAAAAACGTACATTTAGTAAAATCCATATTTTGTTTTAGATAACGCATATATTGTTTATATTCCATCGATTGCCGTACTTGAGAAACTATTTTATGAACACTATCATTATCGGCATCTCTAATATGAGTATTATTAATAAATGTAGGAATTGTCGAAACAGTAATCTGATTTATTTTTCCAATAGCAAGTTGGGTATTTGCTGGATTTACCAGTGGTGTATGAGACTTATGTCTTTTACTCATATAAATACTCCTTTAGTTTAACGTAATGTTTTAGCAGTAACATTCGATTAATGTCTCTATACGAGGAGTTATAATTATGGATCTTACGGTACTTTATTCCGAGACTTACGGACGTTATTTATATGAAGAATGCATTGATCCTAACGCAGATAAAACAATGCTTGGAAATGACCGTCTTATATTGCGTATTACTATTACATATCCAAGTCCTATTAATGATATAGATATTGAAGGCGGTATACTTATTAGCGATCCGATCGGTGATATTATAATATCGGATACGTTTTTATTATCAGAATTGTTTGATAAATATACACATAAACCATTAATTGAGTTTGATCAAGTTATTATAAGACTCGACGCCTCTTCTAATGATGGAGTTATTACATTTGATGTAGACGATTTAAAAGGTATTGACGATATTCAATCATTAACTATCCAAAATGAATCTGCTATTAAGCATGTAAATATAAAATGTTCATTAAGTGACACAGATAAACCGACTCTTAAAAATATATCGCTTCTACGGTTTGAAAATTGTATTTTTCCAGAGGGCGTATTATTGTATGATAGAACAAAAATATTGCTCGAATTTGTTACATGTGATATATATGATACGATTAATTTGTTTGAAAATAGGGAACCGATGCCAATATCGGTACTTAATGCAACGTTCGAAAGTTGTAATTTTTATGATATGAAAACCTTCTTAATTTCTCGTCTTATTAATCTAACTATGCGTGACTGTATGTTTATCAATCATGCAAAGCCGGAAGATTATTATGAGATTGAACGACCGCTTGAAGATTATATCAATCCTACATTCAAAATAGACGGGTGTGAATATGTAGAAATTACAGGTATTATGTATCAGAATATATTCTCTGGTCTTGAAATTGCAAATTGCAAATCTGTAACAATGTGTGATGTAAACGGGACACATGTTACTCCAAGTAAACCAGTCTCAAAAGTAATTGGTATACACGATTGTGACGACGTTGTTGCGGCAGATATAAAAATCAATGGCTTAGTATTTGATAATTGTAAAAATGTCTCGGCTGCAGATATGCATATTTCAAAACAAGTATGTGCAAATGCAGCATTTGGTATACGATGTACGAGAATTGGTGAACGACTTTCTCTTGCTGCAATACAACCTGAAGAAAATACTGTTGTAACAGGAATAGTAGTTAGTATGTGTGAAAGTGAAATTGCTATTGTAGATTCTATCATATCTAAAGGCGGAATCGGTATATCAATAAACGGTTGTCAAAATACTTGTACGATTATAAATGGTATATTAACTGATATCGGCGAATATGCTATTTTACTAAAATCGGTATTTGGAGATGTAAAGATTGTAGATACTACAATTATGAGATGTCCGTCTGCTATATCGTGTGTCGAAGGAAAATCGTTACAATTAATGGGGACGATTATTAATGGTAAAAGTCCCGATGGACCAATTAGAGAAAATCGAGAAATACTTGCACAATCTTTAGGAGAATTTAAGCTCTTAAGCGGTACCAATTGTAATGGTGTGTCAGTAAAGATCGACACTGTTGATTCTGTCGAAACTCAAGATGTTATTATCGAACGATCATATGTTGATATTAGTTCTGCAGAAACACTTATACTTAGGAAAACATTGGTATCTGCAAATGATGTCCCATCAAGTCGTACACTTGGTTCAGCATTTTTATGCAATTCTATTGCTAAACTCGAAATCCACGATTCATTATTTAAAGATTTCATTCCAGAATTTAAATTTATACAATCGTTACAAATAAAACAAACATCGTTTTTCAAAGGTATTATATTATATTATGCCGGAGATTATGAATCAGAATTTTCGGAAAATAATATCGGAGATCCTGATTCTCCTGCCGCATACGATACTGGAATTGAAATGACGCAGTGTAATGGAATTCTGTTTAAAAAGAACGTATTTACAAGTACTTCATCTAAAGTTGCATATTTATTCAATCAATGTATGTGCATTATTATTGATGATTCGAATGAATATAGTGTAGCAGATATGCAAATTCCTATTGCACCACACGCAATTAATAATAATCACTTTATACTTGGAACTAAAAACAGTGAAGTAAACCAGCCTAAAGTCGTCACACCATCTTGTTTTAGAGAATTATTATATTTCTTTGCTAAATCCGAATATTTTAAACGATACACCGATCCTCCAAAACAAGAAACCGTTGATGAAGTATTCGGACTTCATACCGATATTGTATCATATATCGATAGGAATGATTTATGGGTACCAAGTTATATATCTAAAGTAAATGAAAACCTTAAAACCATTTCAAAGTCGATATCATAATAGTATGCGGAGAATAATATATGAGCAATAATACCTCTCAGTTTTATATTAATACAAATATTTCATATTTAATTAACAAACGAATTTATGAATATGATATTACTCGTGCTGGTATTAATACGTTACGTTCTCTTAATATCATATCCGAAGATACATATAAATTATGGAATACACGTCCGAAAGAATGGATTAATATTCACGTTGGTAAAAAACTTGGGAAAGATCTTCCAGAAGTAAACGAAGTTATTACAAACATTGTAAGCGAATTTGTTGCAAAAAATGAAATTCCGAGCGAAAATATTATTTCAAGAAAACGTGACGCGGTATTTGTATTTAATACCCCGATTCCTATTACCACCGTAAATAATTTTACATTTAAATGTAAAAATACTTTCACATCATATTTTAAACTTGATAATTTTGAACTTTATTATAATGGTGGTAAAGACAATCTTGTGATAAAGGGTGCGGATACTAGATTTATTGCACGTCACCAAATGATTCCTTATATCACAAAATGCATTAAAATGTTTGAAATGCTCGATCAGAAATTCGTAACATATCGTGAAGTATATTCGTTTATACATTCTTTACGAAATGATTATGTAAATAAAATACTTCCAATAGGATGCTATCGGGAAATTAATTATCAAAATCCTTATGCGATATATGATACTGTCGAAAAGACAATGAAGCATCATGATGTATTCCCAAAAGGATCACAATACGAATTAGTAATTAATTACAATTTCGTACGATTTTTAATTCCGTTTATTAATCTGTTATCGAGATACCGATCTCAAGCATATTATAAGAGCGGAAAAACATATGGAAAGAGATAGGCAATATATGAAGTATCCAACAAAAACAATTCAAGAATTGGAGTTTGCAGTTCAATATAATGATCTAGGATATCTTGCGGGAGAACTTAAAACGTTTACAATGACAGAAGAAATATTTTTACGATTATGTCATGCTGCAATTGATATATCAAGTAGGGCAACACTTGAATGGTTGCTTGATGCTTATTATCAGTTTTGGTATGAAAGAGTGTTTAAAGATATTATACGATATATTATGAAAAACAAAAAATGGCAATTGTATTCGTTTATTGATAGTTACATCGACAGGGTAAATACTAAATTTGATGAAATGGAAAAGCTTCAAAATCAGAATGGTAAAAAGAAAATAGTTCAGACTATACAAAAAACAAAACAATCATTAATTTCCAGATTTAAGAAATATCTTATTACAAAACTTCAAAAATAATATGACACTAGGAATTCCTAGTGTCATATTTTATGTTGGTAAAATCTAACAAAACTGTTAACAGTATAATAACGTGTATATAATCACCATATGGAGGATATAGAATGGGAAAGGTGAAGATAAGAGAAAAGGTTCCGTACTTATTATCTAAAAAATTACCAAAAGTTGGCACTATTCGTATAAAATCATTTAATTATGATTCAGCATTATATCTTAAATTATATCAATATTTGTACGGGCACATCTTAAAAGATTATACATATCGTATGAATCCTATATCTTTTGTATTTGAAAGCGGGGAAGTGATTACTACTAGAGTGAGAACAGCTATTGTTAATCTCATATTTTGGAAACCGTATATAGATACCAAACGTACAATACCAGTAACGGCAATGTTTGATACTAATACAATATCCGAATCTGCTATTAATAAATTACGAGATGATATTATCGACACGTTTCGTCCACATATGACCATCGAACAATTAAGCAAATGCTTAAGACATATCGTTGAGTCACTTGCAACATTTCCCGAAAACTTTTGTGTAATTCAAGGTAATACAATTGATGTACGAGATATTATCGATATTGCTAATAAGAACGAACGATTTGATGAACTTATTCATACGTCATATCCAGATAATATGTCCATGACTCTTATTGAAAAAGATATTATGGATAGAACGTATGAAGCAAAGGATATTATCGAATCAACGTTAGATTCTAATATTCGGCCATTTATGAAAGCTGGTGGAAATGTAAATATAGGACAAATGTCACAATGCCTTATTTCAATAGGACCTAGAAGCGATATTTACGGAAATATATCCCCAGTTATTGTAAACACAAATTTCATTCGAGGATTACGAAATGTGTCTGATTATTATCTTGAATCGTTTTCATGCCGAAAAGCGTTGATTGCGAATAAATATTCGATGTCAGATTCTGGATATACATCAAGACAAATGGACTTACTCGGAATAGATGCAACACTTGTTGACGTTGATGATTGTGGCGCAGGACATACTATTGCATTTACAATTCCTGACGCAAAAACTCTTAATATATTAAGATATAAATATTATGAAACGAGAAAGAATAAAAAAGGTATTCCAGTTTATAAGGAAATTGTTCCAGAACGTGATACAGCATTAATCGGACAAACAATTAATATTCGAACGCATATTTTATGTGCGTTACCAGAAGGTCAATATTGTAAAGCCTGTTATGGAGAATTGGCATATTTTGTTCTAGGCTATCATACTAATTTGCTTGCTATGCATTCATTATCCGAACCTATTGGACAAATGGTATTGTCGACTAAGCATCTAAATAAAACGAGAACTAAAACAGTTGAATGGCCAAATATTTTATATACATATTTCAGATGTGAAACAGATGCCATTTATCCAAAGCCAGAAATTTGCAACGCACAATTTGAATTAGCATTCTATGCAGAAGATATCGAAGAATATCTGAATATCTTTGAGAAAGGTTCTGACGATGATGAAGATTCTGCACAAAATGAAAACATGTTACTTGATTATGTAACTAATTTTGAGCTTGTTATTAATGGGGAATCTATTTGTATTGATACTGGAGATAACGAACTTTATATTAATACTGATTTTCTATTAAAACTTGTTAAATCAACAAAAATTGAGAATGAGAAAATATATGTAAGTCTTACCGGTATTGAAGATGATGCTCCGATATTCGATCTCAGTATCGAAAATATCGAAATCAGTACGTATCTTAAACGTATTATGCGTCTCATAGGTATTAAGAGTAAGATAGTTCCAACTACTATTGAAGACATTATACGGGAATTAACTGAAGTTATTATTGAACTTGGTATCCCTATTAATTTCGCACACATTGAATCATTAGTATATAATATGGTTCGCGATCCTAATATGATTATTCATAGACCAAAACGTCCAGATGATCCATACATACTGGTTCCTGCATGTACAGCAATTACCTATAGTAGGGCACTTGCAACAAGTCTTTCATTTGAACGTATTGCAGATCAACTGAAAAATGTATATACATATATGAAAAATTCTTCCGGATTCCTTGATACGTTTTTCAATTAGGAGGCTGTATAATGAGTGATGATATACGTATTGATATACAGCTACAACGGAGTAGAGCGGTTATGCACTGCTCGGACCCAAAATATTTTAATCAAAACACTATTCATAATATTCTTACAGTATACGATTTTAATACTGAACGATATGACATGCAAAAACGGTATGCATACATTTGTCCGAATGGTGATATTCACATGCCGCGCTGTACTAATTTGGATAAAGTTTCTAGAGCACTAACAAAAACTGGAGATTTTATTGATCGTGTTACTATTGATGCTGATACTGATGTTATCCCATACAGATCGTTCTCACAACCAATTAAACTTCGTGAAAGCATTAAACCAAAGGATGAATATCAAAAAGAAGCGGTTTCATTCCTATGTAACCCGTTGCCAAATAATACACATGTACGATTACTTGCAATGCCGACAGGATGGGGGAAAACATTTTGTGCATTATATGCTGCGTGTATGTATAATAAGAAAACGCTTATTATTGCATCGTCTCTCACTCAACAGTGGATTCAAGAAACACTTGATAAAACGACGTGTGGATATAATAAAATATTTGAGATTGCGGGAAGCATTGATACCGTAAAAGATTTATTATCAGGAAAAATACATGCTGATAAATATGACATATATGTCGCCACGCTTCGTACATTAGTAAATGCGTATGAACAAGGATTATATGTTAAACTATTACAAAAACTTGGAATAGGTCTTAAGATTGTGGACGAATTACATATCGCAACGTATTCGTTAAATAAACTAGATTTAGCATGTAATGTGATGGAAACTATTTATTTAACGGCGACAGCGCATCGTTCATCTCCTGCAGAAAATTATGTATTTGAATTAGCATATCGTGCACTACCAAGTTACGGACAAGATTTATTACAATTTTCGCAAAAATATTTAAACGCAATCTGGGTATTTTACAATTCTCGTCCGACACACAGGGAAGTATTACGTTGTATAACTCGTTACGGGTTTCATACCGCAAGGTATGCTGAACAAATATGGAGCCCTGTGAATTATCAAAACATGATAAAGATAATGAAATGGGCGATTGATACTACGCTTAGTAGTATAGCTCCAGATGAAAAAATAGTCATTATTGTTGAATTATTAAAACACGTTTCACAATTAAGTATTTCATTGCAGCTCATGTATCCGGATATCCAAATTGGAGACTACACGTCTAATCAGAGTAAACAACAAAAGCATGATAGTTTACAAAAACAAATAATTGTATCAACTGATGAAAGTTTTGGTACTGGATCTGATTTGCACGGGAAACTTCGCGTATTAATTAATACAATTACTTATAATTCAAAAGTAACTGCAACACAACTTCCAGGAAGACTTCGAAGAATTCCTGGAAAATCTGTTTATTATATTGATTTAGTAAATCTTGGATTTACTAGAGCTTTAGCACATTATAGAACTAGGCGGAAAGTTATTGATTCATTTTCAAAATCAGTAATAACTCGTAATGAGGAGAATTTATAATGGCTGCCCCCGTTGAGTCGGTTACTAAAACTATATTTAACATCACAAACTTATTACGACTTAATTTAAAAGTAACTCTTGCAACACGCGATATGTCGCAACGAAGAAAACGATTTTTATATACAAGAGAATATTCTTCAAATTGGTATCGAGATACAGGAAAATTGTCCGCATTATATGTGGGAACTCAGGATTATCTCATTATCGAATCAGATATGCCATTTGAAAAACGGGCAGATTTACCAGACTGGAAAGCAAAACGTGTTATCTTTTCATATGATACAATTCATATGCTTGAAAATTTATTTGCAACTGCATACGATTGGCTTACAAACCCAGATCATAAACTGTTTACTATAAAAGATGGAAATGAAATATTTGCAATAGAATCAAATACAATTCCTGTCATACAATGTGAAAGTAAACATTTAAAAGGTATGTCAGAATGTGTAATAAGTATAAAACCTACAATTATGCAAGTTCCAGGAGAAGAGCATACTACACGAGCTGTGATGGTATTGTTTGGTACAAATCCTGCGATTGAAATAAGCCCATTAACTATTTCAGAACTCGCATCGGTTCTTTACTTTCTTCAACATTTTGATTTGTGTACAGCAAGTATGACAATCGTAAATCAAAGTTTGCTTGCGTTACCATTTATATCTCCTACTAAAAAGGAGACACCTACGAAGATAGTGTAAAACATTTATATAATATTATGATTGGAGGAATTTATGGATCAGAAGAAAAATGCGATATATGTATCGTTAGAACAAAAATTATCAAAAGCATTGGTAGAATCAAATACGGATTTTAATACACAGGATATCCGAAATCTTGCCGAAGCAGGTGCATTATCAAATGAAGATGCTTCACAATTAATACACAATCAAACACAATCTGCTATTTCTCCCAAGAAAGCACATTGTAAACATTTGTTACATAAGAAAGCAATTATTCTTATTGCCAAAGAGAAGGCAGATCCTGAGTTTGAAACGTTGCTTAAAATGCAAGCTGAAATCCGTGCTATATACGACCGTCTTGAAGCAAAATACGGCATGGAAGCATCAGTAAATTCAGGATCATTGCTTGGAAAAATTGTTGGGGATCTTCCAAAATCTGGAGATACAGCTACAAAAGTTGGTATTTTCAATTAAATACTCCTTAAATCCTTCCTGCATATGCAGGAAGGCTCTTTTCAAAATCTATTTTCAAATTAACATGGCATTAAACTGCGAGGAGGAATAATGGTAATGAATGTAAACGAAAGTTCGTTTATAAAGCGATATACCACAGAAGTTGCAGAGGCACTTCAGCTTATATATCCAAATCTTCCCTATGCATATTTGCATAACTTTGTAGGACGAAAAGTTCAAAAGTCTTTTAAAGATCAACCGGTAAATATTGTCAATGATTATGCACAAGTTTCTACGAATTCAACGTTGCTTAACGTAGTTGATTATATAGAAAATGAAAAACCGATTATTGCAGCGAATGGTTCATTTTATCAGAAACATTCGAAAGGTATTGCACCATCAAATGGTATGTTACTTGCTTTAGGAAAAGATCGAAAATCTGCAAAAAAGAGAATGTTTCAGGCTCGTGAAAATGGTGATATGCAAGAATATGAAAACTTGAATTTACTTCAAGGTAATATCAAAATTATAATGAATAGTTTCTATGGTGCGCTCGGTCAAAAGAATTCGTTTGGTTATGATGCAGCAACAGCAGCGGGAATTACTGCGCAAGGACGTTCGGTTATTTCTACAACCGTATGGTTTAATGAGGCATTCTTAGGAAATAATATTTATTTTAAATCAATTGACGAACTTGTTCGTTATATTAAATATATTATGGATGAAGAAAACCATTTGGAATTATTTGATATAATTGAGAACGTTCCAGATGATAATGAATTGGTGCGGTATTATATGTATCATTATGAAGCACAAGACATTCAATTAGCTGCAGCGATTGTTCACATGATTGTTAAACATGCGACAAAAACGCAAAAAATAAAATTATTATATAAAAATAATTTATACGAATTTATTGAGAGGAATCCGAGAATACGATCATTTATATTGGATTCTATTATACGAACTCCTGATATATATAACAATCCGTATGAAATACCAGAAGGATTACAACAACCATTGCAACAATTATGGACGTGGATTGAAGAGTTTGTATATTTAAAACCGTATGTAATGTATGATAAAGTTGATAGATATCGAACACATAAAAGACGTATCATTGTTTATTCAGATACGGATTCAGTATTTATTTATACAGGAGATTGGTTATTTAAATTTATGAATTGGGATACTGGAATAAAGTATTCCGATATTAAAATGACTAAAATTGATACTTCGTATGCACTTAAAATCATTAATATATTTATTCATATTGCGGGTGTTGGTATTCATAAAACATATGATACACTTGCTGGAAATATGGGAATTGAGGATGAATATCGAAAACAACTTGCAATTAAAAACGAACTTCTTATGGATAGATATATCACATTTAACATGCAAAAGAATTATGTATATCGTACAATTGTAAACGAGGGCAATATTCTTAATCCTCCGAAATTTGAAGTAAAAGGTACACATCTTAATGCAAAATCTAAAAATAGAATTGTATCATCACGATTACAGTCTATTGTTGAGCATGTTACAATGGATGATGATGTAATATATCCTGAAGTATTGTTACAAGAAATTTATAAATTCAGAGACGAGATTATTGCATCTTTAAGTAAGGGGGAAACGACATATCTTGTTCCTGCAAAAATCAAAAGTGGTGATAATTATGCAAACCCGTATCAACTCTTTACAGTGCGAGCATTTGAAGCATACAGAGTTGGAAGTGGAGATCAAACAGCATCACTGCCTGGGACATTTAATATTATTGATACTGTTGGTATGGAGACATTACAAGAACTTGAAACACTTAAAAGTTCGTTTCCTGAGATATATGAACGATTTGAAAAAGAATATTTTTCGGACAAAGCACTTGCAAAAGGTGGCATCAAATATATCGCGCTTCCGATGCGGTTTGAAACTATACCGGATTGGATTAGGCCATATATTAATATAACAGAAATTTGTAGAAAACACTTACATTCGAGTATTGCGTTACTTCCGTCAGTCGGTATTAGACAAGACGTAATTAAAGGAAATGCATATTATAGTACCGTATTACGGTTCTAATTTTAAGGAGGACATACATGGCGTATGGCGACAGTGGAAATAATCGCGGACCATTGGTTATATTGGATTTAGGAACAACGTTTACCAATGATAAAGCGTATAAGATTTCAATACAGAATAATTACAAATTCCGTATCTCAACAATAACCCCGAAAATAAATCCAGATGGCTCTCGTGCATGGGATTTTAAAACGGGAATATCGGGAATCACTATTTCGTGGAGAGATATGTGTCGAGTACATTTAGCGGCTCAAGAAATGCTTAAAATATATTTACGGCGTCATTCTGGAAAGTGGGATAAAAATGACCCAAAACAGGCTGTTTTTGCCACAAAATCAATCAAGATTCCGCTTACTGCAGCGATTTCTGGTAATATGTACGGGGATATCACTATTGGATGTGTTCCGATAGATAATTCTGGTGATATAGAGACTTTCGGATTTTCATACACTACGACTGGTAAAGATGGAAATGTTACTAAAGATAGTTTCATGTTTCCTCGTTGTGATGCTTGTAATGGTGTGTTCGAATATTATGACGGTCAGAATAAGATACACGAATCGCATGCTTCTCATCTTGACTTTACAGACTTTATATATCAACTCGAATCGTGTGTTAAGTATGGGAAATTAACTTATGGACAATTTTCATCTGGAAAATTCTCACGATCAGGTGGCGGTGATTATAATGGTGGTGGTGGAGGATCGTCTCCGTTTGTCGCAAATCAAAGCGGAAGCCAACAATCATTTGACGAAGATATTCCGTTCTAAATATGAATTATGATGTTGAAGATCAAGGGTTGGTATACATTGATCAATGTATTAAAAAAGGTGAATATCCAACCCTTGTTAATTTCGGAGTATCGTCAGTTGTAGCTAAGCAAACATTTTATGTACAATGGGAAACAATTCAGTCTATTGAATCTGGTATTATATTTTTACTTGGTATGTATAAGACATCGAAGAATGCAGCATTTGAAGTACTTGATGAAAACGTTATGAAATCAATTTCAACAATGTCGTTATGGAAAAGAGAGAATGATAATTCTGTATATGATTATATTACAGAATTGCACGCAAAAAACAATATTGTTATTTCTCCTGAACAAATGGGAAAAATAAAATCAATTGTTGAAACAGGAATTGCGAATGATTCTCAAGGAATATTGTTTCAAATTTCTCCATGTATGGCGTTTTTAAATGCGCTTATTAATTTACATCTTGATAAAATGACTACTAAAATAATATTTGTTGTAGATAAAGCGTTATGTCCAAAAGCATTACATGCACCACATGATGTATTGATTCCGTTCTTTATTCAAGATAATGCACACCCTGTTTATGTTGATTATCGGGAAGCATCATTTTCAGAATACATCATTAGTAGACCCCAAGAATTATTGAATGAATCAGGGATTGTAACTTTTGATAAAGCATTACTTGAAGCATCTGTAACTGATCCACATTTATTTAATATGACATTTTTAATACCTGAGACGCCGAGATTTGGATTTAATATTTCGTATGTAGATTTACTTTCATTACGGCGTGCTACAAATGAATATATAGGATATATACAAAAAGTATTACATATTCCTGAAAAAGGTTCTACGGTTCAAACAGTACAATAAATATATATCATAACATTGTGCACACTGGAAGTCGCGATCCAGTTTAACAAAATTCCTTAAGGAGAAGAAAATGAAGATTTACAATTTATGTGACAAACCGGTTAAAATTTCCCGGTTTCCTGATGAAGACACCGACGAGTCTGTTATGGTGTTCAAAACAAATGCGCAAGACTTTGGTGTTTCTCTAACAAAAGACGTTCATGGGGAAATAATGGAGCCAGATTGGGTGGACAATATTGTTGTGACACCTGTCAAACTTCAATTTCCAATGCCCCAAGAATCTCTTGGCCAAGACGGTAGACCACAGATGTATTACATCGTCCCAAAAGAAGTTGCAGTTATGCTTGCTACTTCAGGGCGTCGCGATGTATTATATCCAGATAATATTATCAAAGATGCTGTTGGTCCAAACGGATCTCCAACATATCGCGGACTCTACCAGTACGTGTAATATAATAACGTACTCCATCATATGGAGTACGTTTATTTTTTGCAAAAACATCTATATAATTCTTAGATATAAAGTGAGGAAAATATGATACTTGATATTATGGACGTTGATAGATTTTGTAAAGTAAATGCGCTCCCAGAAATTAAGAGCAATTTATATTTTAATGATACAGGAAATCCAGATGATGAAGGATTGTTTAGTTATACATTATTTGGAAATGCCGGAAGTCCTGAACGAAAACAACGTATGGGGTTTATTGCACTTGATGGACCATATTTGCATCCACAAGTGTATAATACGCTTATCAGGCTTGATCGCAATATGGCAAAGATCATATCAGGATCATTATATGTAATATATGATGAAAAAACAAAATCATTTATAGAGGCTGATGAAAATGATCCTGCAGCAAGTTCCGGTATTGGAACAATATTCGATAATTGGGATCGATTATTTTTTAAAAAATCATCATCAGTAAAACGTGAAGCACGACTTGATTTACTCGAATTAGTACAAAAACATGAAGCGTTTATTACTAAACAGGTTGTTATCCCCGCATTTTTTCGTGATATGGCTGCTGGAAAAAATCGTATTCCTGAAATAAATGGAATGTATAAAAAGTTATTTAACCAGGTGAGCGTATTACAATCTGTTGGGCGAGCAAGTTTTACGTATAATTTAAGTCGTGCAGCAGTGCAAAACTCTTTAAATGAAATATATAATTATTTTTTAGATTTACTTAAATTAAAGAGCGGATTCTTACATGCATCAGTTATGAGTAAATCTGTTGATTATGGTGTACGCACGCTTATTACAGCTCCGACATTCAATGCTAATACGTGGAAAGAAATGCCTGCTGATTATGAGCATGTCGCCGTTCCGCTTACTCAATGCTTAACAGAATTTACAATTTCTGTAGAAGCGTGGATTGAAAGCTGGGTGACGTCTATTGTACAAAGTCGTACGAATATGTATATATATGATGCTGAACAAAAAAAGCCTGTAATGAGGGAACTCGATCCAAATTGGAAAGATGATTTTCGAGCAGACATTCTTGAGAAAAAAATATACGAATTTGTTATGACACCAGAAATGAGATTTTACCCAATTACTATAAAATTTGAAGATGGTATTTATAGACCGTTTGCGTTTATAAATGGTAATTCTGACGTATTATTTGAGAGTGGGAAAATTAATACAGAGACATATGACAATGTACGATATTATACATGGACAGATGTATTTTATTTAGCTGCTATGTCTGTGGTAAGTGAAAAAGCAACTCATATTACTAGATATCCGGTTACTAGCCAGCATTCGCAATATTTTGCTAAAATTCGGGTACGATCTACTTGGAAAACAATGCGAATGCTTATTGGAAGAACCGAATATCCACAATATCCAGTTATCGACCTAAGTCTTCCTGCTAATAAAATTGAAGCACTGTTTATTGATTCGCTAGAAGTATTTCCTCCGTATCTAGGTCCATTAGGTGGGGATTTTGATGGAGATCAGATTTCAAATCGTGGATTATACTCGTATGAAGCAAATAAATGGGTTGACGAATATGTCGGCTCTGTCGCAAACGCAATTGGGATTAATGGAGGATCTGTCAGAAATTCTGGAGATGTCGGATCACATACATTATATAATTTACTTCGCAATCCTGATAAAGTAGCATAATATGAACGGTAATAACATTATGGAATCAAAACGAATGGTGTATACATTTAATACAATATCTGACATCATGATAGATAGAATCGTGTGGGTTATTTTACAATATATTGAAAATGAAAACGTAAATATGGTTCATGTATATGAAAAACTTTTACAAAAATCATTTCGCGACGAATTTAATACTACAAGATATAAATTTTTAAACACTGATGAAAACTCTGATAGATCACATCATTATAAATCTCACGAACAACAATCGTCGTTTATAATATTGAATCAAGATATAGACATTATTACTATGCGTATTGTTAATGATACAATCGGCTCATATATAAACTTCGAAGAATATCCTGATAAATATTATATGTATTTATCAAAAACTATCTCAGATATCATTCGTGATTGTGGAGGAATTTCGGATAAAGAATATGTATATCATAGTCATAAAGATATTGCAAAAAAAAATGACGGTTCGCATTATGAAGAATATTTTAAACACGAACTTAATATTAAACCAAAACATATTGACGAATCAATATAATGATAATGCTACCACCATATGGTGGTAGCATATATTTTATAATCCGGGATTTCGTAGTAATGTAAGTATCGTTGTAGTTGATAATGGTTCATTATTATTCATTGCTCCTGAAGTAGTTGCATCAAGAAGTCTATAATCGCCACCATATTCTGCATCTACCATATTGTCAAATAGTATCGTTAATTTGTATTTCCGATTAAATGTGAATATCGACAAATCTGAGTCTTTAATAATTACAGTTACCATTTTTTGTGTAAATTGTAAATTAAGCACATGCTCATCGAGTAAATATGGATTACTTAATTCATTATGAAAATAACGAACTTTATCAGCAGCATCTTTTGAAGATCCCTCAATACCAGTATCATATTCTGGCATCGGGTTTGTACCTCCCCATGATTCAGAATCATAGGTAACAGATTCTACACCTGCTTCGGTATCAAATACTTTAAATTTATTTCCTTGTAATTCTTTTAATGCTTCGCTGATATCTATTGGAGTAAAAGCATCTTTACCACCAGTTGTTACAACATATCGAGATCCTTCATCATCTTTATAATACCCGAGAGCATTCGCGCCCGATGCAAGTTCTGCAGCGATGACATATATTTGAACGGTATCATATTCTCCTTCTGGTATTGCATATTTTGAAGAATATTTTGGGATAATATATAAATATTTTAAATCCTGATATATTAAAAGACCTGTCGAATAAATACCGTATACCGTTTGCATAAATGTACAGAATTCACGAAGATTCCACGGTGGCACAATAATTTGTATTTCAGGATTATTGTTATCTGGTTTCTGTAATATAACAGATTTTGATTCGGTTACTAATTGCGAAATCCCGTAACATAGCGAATCAAATGGTAAAGCTTCTAATCCTGCCCCGTCTTTAGTACTTACAAAGTTAACGGCTGTTTTAAATCTATTACGATGTATTGTGCAACTTAAACGAAGTAATACGGTTTTATATTGCTGAACAGCATCAGGTGATGCGGCATATTGTACTGGGGAAGATTGGTTGTCTGTTACTCCCTGATTTTCTTCAGAACTCGTTGTTGTATCTTCAGGACTTTCTACTAATGCCTGAAATTTATGATCAAACAATACGTGCTCAGCAATAACACCGGATGTAGTAATCGCATCTTTATTTGTTTTCTGTTCGTCTCGTACGGTCATTGCAAGATTAACAATAATATCTTTTTTATTTTTAACTAGCGTAATATGTTTATCTCTTTCTATAATTACACCGATTCTAAATACTGGAAATGTTACCAATTTTTCATTTGGTTTATCAATTTTGACAAAATGTTTTAACACACTATTATCAGATCCTTTAAGAATTGTTTCTCCGGTAGATCCTACATAAATGTGAATATTATACGAATATCTTGAACGACATAATTTTGATCCATCAGGGACATTTGCCATATTGTATTCCTTATTCTGCCGCACATAATTGTACGAGATTTATAGGTATATTTCTAAAAAGAGTATCATTTAATTTCTCGATACTATAATCAACAATATCAATATCCCACGAAATCTTTGCGGAATCGAGATCGGATTTATATTCGGCGAGCATATCCCAAAATAATGACAGCTTTATAAGATGCTCGTTATTAGTATCTTTATATAATTGTGTAATAGTATCGACCGATGTTTTTGTTGTATCTGATACTATTTCTTTTATTTTCTCTCGTGCTTGTTTACTAATATTTGAAGCAATTTCTATATGCGCTTTTGATGGATATGCTAGAATTCCGAGTAAAAATAAGTCCAAAAACGGAATTCTTGTAATATAATCACCTTCAAACGATTTTCGTTTTGAATCATGGTATAACCAATCGGTGATCACTTGTCCGTTTGCATATAATTTCCGATACTCTCCCGAACCTCGGAAAATAGAATGTCTGATAACACCATTCATTTTGACAGACATTGCTACATAATCAAGAGCATTTGACGATACTAGTAGTGTCTGTAATGGTAATATTGGATCACACGTTAAAATATGATTCTGAATGCTATGCGCCAATATAAATGCTCCTGGAATCTTGTTATTATATATAAAATACGTTTTAGGTATATATTTACAAATTTCTGGAAGAATTACCGTAAATGCTTCTTGTAATTCTTTTGTATATTCTTTCGGGCTTTCATATATTTCTGAACCTTGATATAAATATATTTTTGCATCTTTGAATCTATTTCTATAATGTAATACTACCTGTAATAATTGAGATGCAATATATTCACTCGTAAGCCCTGTAGAACGAGCATCGTATGACTTCATCATTTTTGTCCATAATTGAACTATTGTACCTAGAGAAATATATACATGCGTTTTTACCGCAATTGAATTATCCTTCATTTTAATCAATGGAAACTTTTCTGAAAGTGTTTCATACTTTGCCATTGATGAACAACACGCCATCTTTAGAATATACATCGCTGTATTGTCAAATGATTCCTGATTTTTCATATCACTTGTACCTCCGCTTTATTTCATTCATTAAGTAAATGTTAACATTGAAATAGAGCCTTAAAATAAGGAGTTAAATTATGTTTTATACTATCGATGACATATTAAATCCGACAAAAGATGGTATGGTCGCAAACAAAGGAATAATAATTTCTGCATATACCGCACGATATAATGCGCTCCAAAAAAAGATTTTATGGGCGTGTTGTACCTTCGAAACATCATATTTTGTACACGTACGAATTCCGTCCGAAAACAAATTATGTCCACATTTATGGTACGATATTGTATTTGAATTATATCCCACTAGAAAAGAAGATATTTCTGCCGGTACACTCCGAAATTATGGAGTAAGAGTATTTTCAAATTATCCGACATTCATGTTTTCATTTACATACGCATATAATAAATATGATTTACTTATTCCATGGCTAAAATCAAAATGTAGTCACAGAGCATTATTTCAACTACCTGTTCATACAAATCCGCGTGCAATTATTGGAACCGATATTAAACTTTGGTTTGCTGCATTTCACATAAAGAATATCGGGCTTTTTGATAAACGAAAATTTACGGTCGCTATTAATACTTCAGCACCACATATTGGACGAGTAGTAATACCACAAGAAGCAATGCTTAAAATGAGACAAGATGCACAAAATGCGGGTGTAGAAAATTCAAAGCGTGAAGCAAAGCGAAAGGCAAAAAATATCTCAAGACATAAAGACTATGAAGCACATAAGGATATTGAGAGAGAAGTAATTAATCATGCTCATAGTACAGGTCAACACGTTGGTTCTGCACACGAAATTGCAAAAACGATGGTAAAACATGCAAAGGCTCCGAGAACAGCTAGAATGCTTAAATCTTCTCGTACAGCTCGGAAACCGAAAAAATCTCGATGACGAAAATGATTATATATAATATTCGTATCACATTGGCGTGTGGTGAAATGGTAACACATCAGAATTTGGATCTGACATTCATAGGTTCGACTCCTATCACGCCAGATCATAATAATATAATACAATGTATAAAAACATGGAGGAGTATGCGTGGGTAAAAACAAAATATTTCAACCGTCCACAGTATATAGTGGTGGAGTGCATGTTAATTTTTCAAAGATATTTGGAATGAACCTTGAAGAGTATTCTGATATGAGTATGGATGCAAAACGCACCTATGTAAATCAAAATGCTATTATTATTGATTCTTTAAATGCGACGATAAAATTAGATAGAGATTCTGAGATTATTGCAAACTATTTAATGGTAATGCATAAAATTGTAAAGCAACAATTTAAAACACCGGAATCTTTTATTGATTGTCTTACAACCGAAATATTAAAACCATGGTTTATTGATGCTATTAAAGAATATGTAAAAAAAGAATATAAGAAACATTGTCAGAGTATTGACGATGATGCGGTAGAATTTATGCGAAAATATGGACCATCAATGGTTTTCACCGATGTACACAGTATTTTATTTTATCAAATTACTGTCACATTTCGATTTGTAATACCGCTTGCAACACATTTTGCTAGAGTATATGCAGACATGTTAAGTACACAAGATGCTTCAGAATTTTATATCGATGCATATGGTACAAAATATAAAACAGCGTACGATGCTATGACTCGCGGGCAAAAATTATTTAATAATGTTGCGTTTTTATTAAATGTAGTCCGAGAATGTATTTGGAGACTTACACAAGATGATCCTACTATGAATATATACGGAAAGCTAAACCATTATATTACACAACTTGTAAACGGAACAGGATATTCTGATTCTGAAATGTGGGCGAAACTTATTATGTGTAGCGTTTCAAAATATAATCAGATAGATATTATTATGACTAAAATTCTGCTTGATGTAATTCCGAAGGCTTCGTTTAAGAAATCCATTATAAAATTTATTGTAACTACAATCGAGCATCACATTAAATGGGCATTTCATGCTAATTTTAATATTAACTATAATATGATAACTCCTTTAAGCGAAGATTCTGACTTTTCAGACGCGGACCGGTTTGATATCAATAGTGTAAAAACCGACGAATTAAAGAAAGTCTTACAAGATAATTTTATGGATGATACTATCGATATTGTATTTGAACGTAAAAATTTTACTCTTGATATGCAAGAATACGATTGGCGAGTTAAACACAATATACCACATCCTATTCAAGAAGTTATGATTCGAAATTTCTTCGCACATCCTTTTGGAGGATATGAAAATCTTGACGGAGTCAATCAGTTACAATATACTAAGTTGCTTTGTTATCTTTTACATTTTATGAAAGATTCCGTGCAATTTAAATTGCTTCCTAAGGTATTATCAGGGAATGTGGTTACTGTAAATGAAAAACGGTTATTATCTCGTCCGGTTGAGAAGAAAATAAGGGAAAGTATTAGATATAAAAATATTGTATCAAAATTTAAATTTACTGGTAATGTACTTCAAAAATCGAACGTGATTGAACAAACAATTATGTCTATTTTAAATGCAAAAATATTACATAACGATTATAACGGAAAGCATAACGGAGAAACACTTGATATACATACGGATATATTATGTGACGAATATTTACAATTTATTGAATTATTATAATATGGAGATCGTTAAATGAAAATAAATGCTAATACACATATTTGGGATTTATCACAAGAAGAATTATTTTTATATTATACAAGTCAAGTTATGGATCTCGGCGATCCTAGTATGATCGCACTTTGTAATATAAACACTCTTCCACTCGATGACATGATTCGAAATATTTGTGATCTTCCACCTCTTTCTAAAAAAGATATTCAAGATTTACTCAAACCAAAATCTTCCGAATCATTATTACAATCTGTTAGATCTAAATTTACATTTTCAATATACTTAGCAAATATCTCTGAAAAATTACAACAAGCAATGATCATTCCTCAACAGGCATATTTTGGTGAAAACCGTGATGTATTTTTCCATTTATTAGGATCATATCATGGGCGAGTTCAAATTCCGGACCCGATTCTCGATAATATTGCCAATATTCTTCCGGAATGGCCTACGTATACTTGTATGCATTTAGGACAATCGCTTGATAAAAATAGTTTTGGATTTAATCCAAACGCGATATATGATGCGCGTGAACGAAAATTGTATCCAAATCGTGGAATTTTATTTAGATATGACGCAAAGTGTTTATTTGATCCGAAAACTGGAACACATCCTGCATACATTCAACATCCTGCACTTTGTACGCTTCCGAATGAAAGTGAAGATGTAAAACATATATCATTCAATGTAAGTATGGGATACATATATAATAGTATTATTATATCTGCAGGACTTGAAATTTTACGGTTTCCGAATGATACGCATTGTCTCGAATTCGAACATATATTACAAGTTCCTTTTGCAATTGTACCATTACAATTGCGACAGATATCCCAATTTCAAAGAAGGCAAACGCCACCAGAAGGAGAAAATTATGATTGATGGATTACACGGGGAAACCAACGTTCAGTTAATCACAGCAGGAGATACAAACCCGAGTTTAGTATGCCTTGCTGCTTGGTATAAAAATTGGAATACGATGCATAACGAACCAGATTATAAACCATGTAAAGTATTAGATCGTGGTATCTGGAAAGACGCTATCCCTATTAAATATCAAGTTGGTTTTTCTGAACCAATATATATTGTAACATTTGATGATGAAGATGATGTATTCGGACGTATTTTATGCTCACCAGCAAAAACGTTTAGATCATTAAATGACGATATTACATTTGATTTACGTAACAAAGCGGCAGCAACAACATTTGATATTCCTGTTAATTTAACTATGTTTAAAATATCACATACAAAATGTAAAATCGTTAACATTGTCGAATATGAAAAACCGTTAACCGCACCTGACGCATTATATTCGGTAAAGCTTGTTACAAGTGAACCGAAAAGTATGTATACACTTGGTAACGGTGTCATGATTCCCTGTGTTATGGAAGGTGTTAACTAATGGCGAAAGTACGTATTAAAATTGCGATTAAAGACGTTAAAATTGTGCATGTTTCTGAAATTAAGAAAATCCCGAATGTATATTCAACGATGACATTATTTAATGAACGTATTCTACACGATCTTCAATTTCCAGAAGATTATTATTGCGTTCCTGTACGATACCAAATTAATCAGGGAGATGATATTGTTGAAGATTGTTGGTATGCTTTTAGAAACCCCGATGATCCCGAAATTTTTAAAGGTCCACAGTATATTTCATTGTCGGTATTAAAACTTCTTGCGTCGGAAAAACTGTGTAAACGACCAAAAAATCAGGATCCTCTTGAAGATTTCGCTTTCGAAATTATCGGTGAACAGTATACTGTTCCATTAAGAGGTTTCGGAACATTTGCAGAAATTGTAAATAAACTTGATAAAATGGCTGTTACGAAGGAGTCGTGATATGACGTTATCATCGTTTCAAGCATTATGGTACTCGAAATACGAGCACGATAAAAAAGATTTTGACGATCATTCAAAATTTATTAATATGTCATGTAGAACAATGCATCGTAGAGTTATGCTTTGTAAACACGTTGTATCATTATTTCACGAAGCGGGAAGTACGAATACACGTCTTCAAAATAAGAATGTATTTAATAAAGTTTTACAACCGCTTGAAACTTCGCATAATGAATACATGATTATTAATACACACCTTACTCCATATCATGTATATCGAAAACGGTATTATTCGTATACAAAAGAAGTAACAAAGGTGCTTAAAATTATTCTAAAATCATATACGAATTGTAGTTATAGCGTATCTTATTATGAGCATATAAATGCGTCCATACGATCATTAATTGCACATTTTATTAAACTTTTGCATACACTTAATGAGAGACACGATAGTATTTCAATGCTACAGCATAAATATCTTAATCGTACAAACAGTTTGTATGAATTAACAACGAGAGGATCACGAAAAGCGTCTAAACGATATTTAAAATTCTGTATTACAATATGGAAAAAATGTATTCCGCTCGTTGATGTTATTAAATAATACAAATGGAAGCTGCATATGCAGCTTCCATTTTTTTTTGATTAAACATTGAAAACACTTAAGACTCAATAATACCAATAGTACCAGAGTCATCAGTAATTGTTACACGAAGTTGAATATTGTCAACAATTGCTACATTTCCAACATCGTCTTCGATAGTAATATTACCTGTAGTGTATTGTGTATCGGGTGGAACAGGTACAACAATTGGTGGAACGGTTGTTTCGTCAACTGCTATATTTCCTATATCATCACCGATTGTAACATCACCTTCCGCGTGCACATATGGTGGTGCGGGAGGTTCTGGAAGATTGATCGGCGGAACGGTTATTTCATCTATAGCAATATTGCCAACAGAATCTTCTACCGTTACATCTCCTGTTACGTGTAAATATGGTGGTGCGGGAGGTTCTGGGATATCAATAGGAGGTGCTACGACCTCATCTATAGCAATATTCCCAGTATCATCTCCGATAGTGATGTCACCTTCGACATGTGTATATGGAGGTTCAGGAGGAACAGGTACAACAATTGGTGGAACGGTTATTTCATCAATCGCTATATTCCCAGTATTATCTTCAACAGTGATATCTCCAGTTACATGTGTATATGGTGGTATTGGTGGTTCTGGGATAACAATCGGTGGGACTGTTACCTCATCAATAATAGTAAATCCTGTATCGTCTCCAATAACAACATCACCTGTTGGATCTGGAATTATTGGTGTAGGAGGCTCTGGAAGATCAATTGGTGGTACAACAGTCTCATCGATAATGATGTGACCGCTGTTATCCCCAATTACTACATCTCCAGGAGGATCTGGAATAGGTATAGGCGGATTCACCGGTGGCACAGGAAGTACAATTGGTGGAACGGTTGTTTCATCGACCGCGATGTGTCCGACACCATCATGAATAACCACATCACCCGGATAATTATCATCTGGCGGTGGCTCTTCATCATCCTGTAATTCTGCAACGTGTAATTCAATATCAAACATAAAATCAAGACCATTTTGAGGAATATCATCGATTTTGATATCGTCAAATACTACTCTAAAATACGGCTCGACATCTATGTCTTCTACTGTTGGGTGGTCCAATAATAAATATGAAGTACTATCATTTCCATTAGTTTTGAAAACTGCAACTTTTTGTCCAAAATATATACAAAGTTCGTTAATAATTCCTGAACCTTGTGCAATTTCTGCTTGGGTATACGGTTTTAAATCGTCTTTTGTAATACGGCATATAATATGCTGTACTTTGATTGGGAATCCTGCATCGTCTATTGTTTCAAGAAGCGACACGGATTCAGGAAGTTTAGCAAAAAACCTGCGAACCCATTTATTATTTGAAATAAATGGTTTATACATCCGGTATCGTTTAAAAATGATATCGGAGGAAGGCATGGTGCGAATGTAACGCGGAGTATCAAGTCCTCCAAACAGTCCTGCATGATTTTCAAGATCTGAAAATTGTGCAATTGATGCATTCCCAACGAATTTCTGCCAAGTAACCTTATTATTTTGATAAGAGTCACTGTGTTTAGCAGCTCCATTTCCTACGGCGAACAAAACGTCAACACCGTATTTAGGGTCATCAATACTGTTTGGATTATAATGGACTTGTAATCCTAATTGCTTCTCAAGTGGTATGAGTCGCGTTGAAATACGCTTGATTCCAAACGCGGCTTCGATGTATTTATCTCTCTGCCGCAGTTCCGCAGTGGACATGCGGCCCAAGTACGTAAGTGGTATTGGGTTCATGTGCATGCCACCTTATGCGTGACAATCCTGTCAGAATCTGCGCGTACTACGCGGCAATCCAAGTGCCGGTAGCCGAATCGAACTTAAGGGACGTATCCGGAGATATAGTACCTTCAACAATACCCGCCTTGGTTCCCGCAACAATTGCTCCATCAGCAAAGTCGATAATTGAAGTATCGTCAACACCAAGTAGAAGACCTTCAGTAACATCAAGCGTAGAACCGGCGTGAATATTAAGAGTCGCGCCGGCAGCAATTGTAGCAACTGATCCTGGGGTGAATGACAATGAATTGGTGTTAGAAATCGGGAGGTCACCATCCAATTCGGCGCGGCCATCAAGAATAATTCCTTCAGGATTAAGAACAATGTGCCCGCGATCGAGGTTGATAAGGGATCCGGATGAACCAGAACCAATATACATCGTCCCGTGTTCGTACACAGCATCACCATGACTAATTAAGATTCTGCCAGTTCCACCATTTGCCCACGCCCAACCTTCTGCAGCGGTTGTCTCGTCGGTAAGAGTAGCATTCTCGAGCAATTCGAGAGTACCAAATACGCCACCGAGCGTGTTATCAGGGGTCGTAAAGCCAACATTGGCTCCAAGTACTAACCGTGCGTCTACAGGAATAGTAAATCCTGCTTCGTCAGCAGTAATTGTGCCTGTCCCAAGAATTGTTTTGTAACCAGCGATAGTAATCGCTTCATCAAGATTTATGTCACCATCAATAATAATGGCGGCAATTTTTGGATCAATAAGAGCGGCTTTCAAATCGTCGACATTGTCGATTGGGGTCTCATTAGGAACTGTCGTAAACAACTCATTCGGAGTCGTCGCTGTATCCTTAAGAGTAATATTCCCATTGGAATCCGCTGTAATTTTGACATCACCGCCGGGAAGAGCTTCCCTGTCGGCTGCCAGAAGAGTATATACGTCGTTATCATTCTGATCAAAAATTGACACATCTTTGATATTTGGAACGTTATACCTTACCGTAAAAAGTGCACTTGGTCCTGCCATTTTGTATCTCCTATACAAGTCTAGTTTATTATCTTACACTATAACATAGTGCATTATAACCATTATTCTTTCCCTGCCATACCGGCTTTAATATGCTCAATAGCGGAAGGGTCTAATAATAATCGTCTGGAGAATAATCTCCCATGGTGATTATCTTCATCACCAACGATTTCTGTAAATAAATCAATAAGTGAATCGCGTATTTTAATAACATCTTCGTTTGTTGAATTTTGTAACCTGTGTACTTTCATCATATAAGAATTGCGCGCATCAAGTTCTTCGATGTCAGCGGCAATTAAATCGTGTATTACTTCTTGTACAGAAGCATATGGTATATTACAGATATTAGGTCCATGCGTATCGATGAGAGCCATATGTATCCTCCAAAAAAAATAATATATTTTAGAACGTTTAATAAAATTAATCTGCGTTCCATTGTGATTGTGGAGGCGGATCTGGTTTTGATATTTGTGTTGCAATTTTGTTTGCCCTATTACCGGCAATATATTCGATTGATAATGCACCAGAAATTGTCAAAATATCAGTGTGTGGCAAAACGTGTACATTGAATTTAAAATATGCAATAGTAGCAATTAATGATATTCCAACCCAAAAGTAAACAAGTACTTTGTATCGATTGATATCTTTAATCTCTCCAATTCCAGAAGGTAATGCTTTATTTCGAATAATGTCTGTCAAATGTCCACCAAGCATGTATGCAAATGTTGATCCGCCGGCAATCCATACGAGTGTTTGTAAATCAAATTCTCCACCAGTATTATCCGGATTTTTTGATAATAAAATTCTCCATACAATAATTAATACTAAATAAACAAGCCATATTACGAGTATTGGTATCGTATTTGATGGTGTGCTATTTATTTTTTCTTGATGTTTCTTCATATCCGTGAGAGGATCTTCCATTATTATACCTCCTTGATTTTATAATAATGTTTTAAAAAATTAAGTTGTTTAGGGAAATAATATAATTTATAACTATATATAATATTAATATCCAAAGGTTAATAGAGCAGCCAGGAAGCTCGCCAGCAATACTGGAGGTCGCAGGTTCGAATCCTGCTTAACTTGCGGAAATTTATTTGTTATATTTTCGGGAGGGAATATGATAGTACAAGGAAAGGTCGCACTCATACCTAATAGTGCAAGCGTAGTTTCAGAAGACGATTCTGAACGAAGATTTGTTATATGGGCTAATGAACTTAACGTAAGCCCGTATCAACAATGGGTAGATGTTATTGCATTTAATAATGAATGTGATAACTGGTGTGATGGAAAATATTTAAAAGAATTCGCTCGTCCAAAAGAAACAGGGAGAACTCCGTGGTTTCCATCACAACTTCCGGCATCGTTATTCTACGACAAAAAAGAAGGAGACATTGTTTCATTTACACTTTTTGATGTAACGGTTGATTTAACCATTGCGCAAAAAGAACACAAGTATGGTGCATATGGCACATTTAAAGATATCTTTACTGAGGTAACCACCTTACCAGTATAGTATCACCGTGTGTTATGTAAATCAAATACTTTTCACAGGGTGCTGTAGCACCCTGTGAAAATCTCTTTTTTTGTTATTCGCCAATCGTTTGTTTTGCAATTTCGATAACGTTCTTAGGTACATAGAAAATTCCAGATAATTGTGGAATATATGCAAGTGATTTATCTTTATACATTTTAAGAACTTTTGTATATTGAATAGGAGCAATCGCAATAGTAACATCGTGTGTTTCGGGATTTATAACCGTTGCGATAAACGGTTCTGGAAAATCGTTAATATATGTCTCACGAACCATCCTTCCGAACGCAACAGGAGATTCGACAGGCCATTTTGTACCTCTCCCAAGTCGTGATACGAATTGTACAAATGGATATTGTTCTGTAATACGATTTATTACTTTTTTTGCTTGTGCTGTTGTAAAAAACGTTTTTCCAGAAGTTATGATTGTTGCCATCATTACTTCAAATATATTAAAATTTTTCATCTGTTTTGCTGTCGGCATTTATATATCTCCTTTTATTTTAATAACCTCATCAATTCCTGACCAATATCTTATTGTATATGGTGTATTAATGTGTAAAGACATACCATTATATATTTTATTTGTATGAGTAAAATTATGCCACTCATCATGCATATCCGGATATTTAAGTTTTATAGACGGTAATTCGGTATACATTCCTTCAAATATAAAAGTATTTTTATCGCATACAAATGTACCTGAAATATGTGGAGGAAATACACCTAAATCCGTGTGATCTTTTAAGATTATATTAAGAAATTCTCGCGCAGATTTTTCAGAATCAGTATGAACAAATATAGACATTGACATTTGAGAATTTCCTATGTAATCTTTTTTATTTAGTTGTATCAAAACTTTAAATTTATAATATGCCATCATTTAATTTTTTCTCTAAAATATACGGGATATTAACATGTATAGTTATTTCACCATATTTTCCGGTAGTATCACTTATTTCAAAATTATGCCATTCACCGTGAATATTTGAATCTTGATATAGCTGTGATGTAGTAGGCAATTCATCTACTATACGTATCATTACAATTTCGTTAGTATTATATTTATCTTCTTTCGAAACATAATCTGGCATAAGATGCGATAATTTAATACTACATAATGCAGTATATGCAGCATCTTTATTCATTGCACGTACATATGCGTGTATAACACGTTTTCTTGAAGTATCAGAATTGTTCATAAGAATTATTTGAAATACAAAATACCTCTTACGATCGACTTGCATAAATATGCCTTCTGGTAATTCTTTAATCGTATTACGAAATGTAAGATGCTTCTTCGGTTTAACAAGTACCGGTTTATTATTAGGTCCTTGCATCATAAGATTAGCATTTGTTATAATTTTATGTGCATGTGCTTGATTTCGTGCATGTACATAAATGCACCGGATATCACCTTTTATACGTTCATATTCGTATTGATAAAATTTCATTCCATCTTCTCCTCAATATCACTGGCTCCACCGTCAGATGCAATATCATCTCCAATATCATCTAAATCTGCGAAGTCCGTATTTTCAATATTTTCATCATCTTGATTATCTTGCATTTCGTCTGAAATCTGTTCTATAGATTGTACAACGTCATCTCGTACAAAATCGCTATCGGTAAATTCTTCCTGTTCTTGTAATTCTTCGATCGGAATAATTTGTGGTAAAGTATCATATTGTTGCGGCACTTCATACGAAATTGTTGGTGGCGCATTAAGTACCGGTTGTGGTGGCGGTTGCATCATTGCAGGATTTACTCTTGGTACAAAAGATCTTCCACTCATTTGTTGAAACGGATTTTGTGCAAGGTTGTTTGCAACAGGATTTACAGCCATCTGTTGCATTTGTATCGTATTTTCGGTTCCAGGAATACATGGAACTGAACGTATATATTCTGTTCCTTCGTCATACATAAGTGTAATATCGTTTTCAAGCCGGTGATAAAACACGTTTGAACCTCGATCTCTGCGAGCACGTTGCTTTTCAAACTTAAATCCGAGATACCAATTTCCGTCGATATTAGAATATTCTTTATAAATATATAATGATAAATCTACCGCACGATCAATATATTTTGCATCGGCGATACAATGTCTTCCGAGCATTCGAACGAGATTTGTTTTTCCTGCTCCTACTGCTTCTGCGATACGATCGTCGATTGTCGAATTAGTATGCATAGCCGTTACCAATGCACGATTACTATCTTTTGCCCAGCTTGAAAGTTCATACGCAATTTGTACGGTATCTCTCCAGTCATTAGTATTACTTTGGCGATTACGAGCTTTAATATTTCCTAGATGGTCGATAATAACGGCCATTACTTCAAGATTATTATCTTCTTCAAGCTCTTCAATCGATGCTTGTATATCAAGCGTTGTTGTATCAATCGGATTTCGGTATATAATATGTAATTCAATATCATTTCCAAGATTTGGAAAAATACCTTCCCATTGTTCAAGCCATGCTTCTTTCGAAATTTTACGAACATCAACAAGACCTTGAGTGTAAATCGAGTGAATTCGTTCAAGTTCTTCGTCTCTGGTATTCTCCATAGTAACAATAACAACTGCTAATTTTTTCCCTATTTGCTTAGGTTTTAATCCAGGATTAAATTGAATTGTCCATAATGCAAAATATAATAATACACCCGATTTAAATGAGTTTGTAGGCCCATAGACAATCACCATTCCTTTACGTCTGAGTCCACCATTTAAAAACCGATTTAGTTCCTTAATACCCGTTTTGAAAATATTCCTTGGATCTGTTAAGGAATCGTATAATTTTGCAAGTTCGGTTTTTAACTCTTTTGACGGGGAGGATGATACAGAAATATCGTCGGTTTCACTTCGTGTTGCATCAGTTCGTCGCATGTTAGATAATAATGATTCGAGTAATTGTTGTAAATGCTGGATAGCATCTGTAGATATTTTTCCACGAGTATTGATTAATGTATCAAAACTACTTACAATATCTGCACGAGATTGATAGAGATATGCATAATCAACATACATTTTAATCATAGTACTTAAATTTTCATATTCAGCTTTATCAAATACATCCGCCTTTTGGTATACATGTAAGATGTGTTTTTGTTCTAGGGGACTTTGTAAAAGGCTGTTTTTAATATATGACAAATTTGATATTCCATCATAACGCATTTTTGAAACCGTTTTAGTTGCTTCAATAATACATGTAATATATCCATCTTTTTCATATACATGGGTATCAAGAATATCGAATAATTTCATAATATTACGTAAAAATCTTTTATTTATATTTTTTGAAAATAATACATAATGAAGCATTACTTCAAATGTATATGTAGTAATAGGTATTGATAATTTTGGAGGATCTTTTGCAATCATTTGCGCTTGAGAATCTTTCACTATTGTCTCTCCTTATTATGACGTTCTATAGAATTGTTAATTTTAGAATACACATTGAAAATTAATATATTGATACAAATATGATATATACCTAATATGTATATTGACAAAAAATATCGCAGAGTCATATGACTCTGCGATATTCATTTTTTAAAACTGTATAGTATTGCTACTACACATTAGCAAGATCCTGTTCCTCCGAAGGTTGCGCTTCTTGCTGCGCATCAATTTCAACAGAATTTGCGGCTTCTGTATTGTCTGCGACACTTTCATTACGAGCTTCCTGAGGAGGAAGTGTTTCGTCGAGTGCAGATTCTACAGGAGGAGGGACAAACTCGGAAGCAGCGGGACCGCTCGGAATTTCTTCCGTATTCTGGGCGGCTTCTTCAACATGCGATTCAGGAACAGGTTGTTCGGGAACTGGTGCACGTTTTTCCTCAGCTTGAAGCGTATTTTCCTGAGCCGCAGCGAATTGTGCCTGCATTTTTGCAAGCGGATCATCTGCTACTTCTGGTTGCGGTTTTTGCTTTTCTACTTGAGGTTTCTGGGGAGGTGGAGATTTTGGGGAACCTTTTGGTTGAGCGGGTTTCTGCTGCTGTGCTGCTTGATGCTGCTCCTTCTTGGTTTCCTGTACCGCAATAAGTAGTTCAGGATCTTTCCGAAGTTCAACTTCAATTGCTTTTGCAGTAGCATCGATATCTGGGCCATTTCCGGATTTGAATGCCGAATATGACAATGCCAGATATCGAACCAAAAGATTTCGGTAATCTGTCGGTACTTTTACCGTAAAGGTTGTTGGAAACATTTCGGATGTGTGACCTTCTGGAGCGATAATAAATTCGCTTGGGTATTCACGACGTTGCTGCTGATTTTGCCCGGAATTTCCACGGTTATTCCGATATCCGGAATTACTTCTGTCGCCTTGTGCGGCATTCTGCTGCAGATTCGGATACAGGCTCTGAAGTTTCATGAGTACTTGCCGGGAATACCCGATACCCACAAAATTTGTCACCATCTTCCGCATGTTCGTGACGAGTGTCATAAGACTCTCATTCCGCTGCTGCCCAAGATCTTCAGGATTAAGATCTCCGGATTCGACGTTTGAAATCATCCGTTTTACCGCAAGGTCAAGTTCATAGGAAAGACCGTCGAAAGCTTCTCCACCAGCACCCATCACTCGCTTTGCAGCAAAATTCAAGAGTCCGATAGGTTCATTGTTGCTTTTCGGGATCATGAATTCGTGGATATAGGCTTGGCTTGTGATGTTAAGCGTAGGATTGTTGTGCACATTCCCAAGCTGTACCATGTGAAACTCGACTGCGATAGCGGCAGAATTGTTTTCGTCGGTTTTCTTTACAAGCTGCGCACTGGCAAAATATGCCTTGTTGCGAGTAAAGAGATTGTGCACAAAGTCAACCATTTCAGGCTTTCCTTCGGCATTTTTACCGACTGCGAACGGTTCGACGATGGTGTCAGCATCATACAGCTTCTGTATGATATTATCCACCGATACAGGGATACCAAATCGCTTTCCACGACCGAACGGCGAATCACCTGCGAATGCGTGGACCGTAAATTCGTCGGACAGATTTTTAACCACCTGTCCAGACTTTCTCTCTTGTTCCGAAAGTCCAAACGAATACTGGACCCTAAGCCGTGTTTCGTTCTTCGCCGCTTCATGAATGTTTCCAACTTCAGTGTATAATCCACGAATAGCGTCCCAATCAGGATCTTTTCTGAAGTTAATTGATAGATGCCCCTGCAGCGGAGTGACATCATACTTGGTAGAAAGAACTTCTACCATTTCGTTTACGATCGACGAATTGATCAGATTCGTCTTGACAATTGCATTGATCTTTGCCAAAATGTACATGAGTATACTCTCCTTGTGTTTTTACAAAGGTTTACCTTCATCGAAGGCCTTTGCTTTTTCTAAAATACTTTCGATTCTCTCTTTCGAGAGTTCTTTACCGAATGCTTCTCTCGCAAAATATTGCGAATTAAAAATCCAGTCCTCCGGGTTACGAATTTCTGGGAATCGATTTGAAAGTGCACGATTTTCTTCTGGCACTCCTGCAGAATACGAATTTGCTACGTCATTAGTCCCCTCCTTTAAAAGTGTGATTTTTGTTTTGTGTTCGGGATGCTTAACAAAATATCCTTTGAGCGCCTCTATTAATGAAGGCTCAAATAATACTCTATCAAGCATAACCCGTAACTGATGTATAGAATTATCCTGTTTGACAATATTAATAATCCACGATTGTAATTCTTCAAGAGTATTACTATGACGAGATTTTGGAATTGTAATCGTAAGGTACTTTCTTGCAAACGGGTTTTCTATAAAAGTTACATTAGAATTATATATACTAATAAATCCTTTTGACTCGTCTTCTCCTTGTCTGAAGCGATCGAGTGACCCAGGATAGTAAATAAAATTTTTATAATTTTGAGCAATATGTATGTGTCCAAATACTACACACTGAGAGACTACGGAACGAAATTCGTCGTAGGTAAAGGTTGGAGATCCTCGTAAGGAACGTTCGACATATTGTCCCGGGATAAACGAGACAAAGCTGAATAATCCATGTCCGAAGCAATAGTCATATCGTGCATTCGGTCGGTATAAAGTATCGGCATAGTGAGCGTTTTTGTCAATAACCGATTCCTCTGGAATATACAAAATATTTTTACCATGGAAGTTTTCCTCACTTACGGTTTCATACACTTTTACGTCAAGCGCAATATCGCTTACTACGAATTCAAGTGCACTGAGTTGGTTTTTCTGGTGAGATTCAGTACCAGAAATAAATCGTACAGCAATAGGAGTAGAAGAATTTTTCTTAAAATGTGTAATATCGTGAATAAATTTGAGATAATATTTTGAGGCTGTTTGATCTAACGACATTCGATCATCCGTATCATCACCTGCGATAACAATCATGTCAGGAAGAGTTTTTATAATATAAGGATATACAACCCTTACACATGATTCATAGATATGAGCACAATCTTGTTTTGAACCGAAATGAAGATCTGCGAGTACTACGGCAGAAAAATCATCAGTAGTTGATTTCATAATTTTACTACCAAATATCAATCATAATACATAATAGCCCAATAGTTATAGTATGGATATTTTGTTTATATCGAAATCCAATCCACCATCCGTGTATAAGAGGGCTATAACGCACAGTAATATTCCGTCGATATACACGTTTTATTGATGGCAAATAGAATTGTAATAATACATATTTGAGTGTTTTCATATATTATTCTCCATTATCATTTTTGTATCATTATGTTGATTGGAGAATAATATATGAAGATATGTGTTAAAGTTATTCATGATACCAGATGTATTTTACTGGTGGTGAATTTTGAATTAGTTGTTATTTCGTGAAGGAGTAACGTCGCTATTTCAACTCAATGATCAGGAGGTTATTCGATTTAAGACATTAATTCCGCGATACGCGTTTACCAACAAAGATGAAGATTTAAAATTCGTCTTGGTACGGGAATCAGAAACTACTCAAGAGGGAGTAAAAGATATATTTAAATATACTATCAATACTTCTAAATTTAAGCATCCGTACGAACGATCGTCTCCGCTTATGTTTACTTTTGTAAAAACTAAAGCGGATACAGAAGATTCTACTACGATGATTATAGACACATTTGAATCGGTTCCTATCGATCAACAGTTGCACCGATCGTTTGGACAACTTTCGGCACATTTAATGAATTATATTATGCGCAGCAACATCAATCATCATTCGTCGATTATTCCCGCAGATGCAACAGCGATGCTTACATTTAACTTATTTGATAAGAATTTTGTTATATTGGCATGCCCTGAAAAAGAAAAACGTGTTGATATAAAAACCGGAGGACGGTTTGCAACACCGGTTGTAAAACTGCTCCCCGATTCTCCTAAACCAACATGGACAATGCTTGGATATCAAAATATGGAAAATGTACAACACATTCCTATTACGATGTTTGAAGTGTATGGAGACATTGAAGGAATTGAAAATTCTGATGCTATCCATCATTATACACAAGAGC
>LSQA01000024.1_pt1 | contig 38371 bp, 41 predicted proteins | sample 651271 | NCBI WGS metagenome assembly LSQA01 (sample SAMN04438314, study PRJNA306036) | termite gut metagenome | isolation source: viral DNA filtered from gut of termites from termite colony 3 | host: Coptotermes formosanus | place: USA: New Orleans, Cypress St. | collected 2013-06-21 | reverse complement strand
TTACTCTTTGAAGTTTCGGCAACGTATTTTTCGATTTGTCCCGGCGAATAGGAATAGCCACCCTCACCGTCTTTGAGAGAATAGCGAACGTCGGGGTTGTTCGTAGGCGTTTTATTATCTACGGACTTGATTTGTTCGGGGTAAAAGGCAATATAATATCGCCTTTCTTTTCCGTTTTTTTCAACTGTCCCAATTACTCCGTCAAACCCTGCGTCAATAAGTTTTTGTTGTAATTGTTGACGGTCAAGTTCTATACCTTTGTCCATAATAGGCGAAAGTATACTGTTTGTTCCCTCTAAGTATTTAGGCGATTTTATATCAAGATAGACTATTTTAACCTCTCCCTTACCACGAGAATAAGCCTCCGCCTCGGTGAGTAAGTCTGTAAAATAAAATCCTCTACCGAGTAATCCTGTTTTTGCCTTGTTTTCGTCGAAAGCATAAACACCGTCGCGAGGCGTACCGTGATACACCTCTAACAACCGTCCTTGCTCATCAATCGCCTTGCTATCCTTGAAAAACTCCGCTTGCTCCTGCGTGAGAGTGCGCCCCTTACTGTCCGATTTAATGGAATATCGCAAAACATTAGGAATATTAGGCTTTGTCCCGTCCTTATAATACGCCTTAATGTCGTTAATAACGCGGGTAACGCTTAAAATACGCCCGCTGTAAACCTCGTAAAATACGTCGCTTCCGTTCTCATCGCTTACCTCTAAAACAAACTCTTTGCCCGCTGTTTTGGCGTGTTCAACGATTTTACCGATAACGTCAAGCTGTGCGCCCGTGGGCGGAACAGTCGCGCTTAAATCCACAAGCCCATAATTATAGTCAATGCGCACGTTTCCCTCTTGTAAAAATTCCACCATAGCGTCTGACGGTGTACGTCCGTCCTTATAGTCGTAGCCATATACGGCGTTTATTTCGCGGTGGTCGGCATAACGCTTATCGCCTCCGTCACTAAAATCAAGCAATCTGCCGTCTTGCAAGATAAATCCGGCTTTGTTTAGGTCTTTGGTTGTGCCAATTTCCTTAACAGCCTCTTGTGCTTTGGGAGAAAGCGAATATCTAACTCCCGCGTCTTTAACGCCCGAACCGAATTTTTGCTTTACTTCGTCATAATAGGTTTGCGAAAGCGGTATTATATCGGAAATGGTTGCCGTTGCGTCCTCAAATTGCCCTTTTAATTTAATGCTACTTATTTTCCTACGATTATATTTTCCCTGTTCGCCGTCGGAGGGGACAATCTGAATAGCGACTTTCTCAATTCCTGCGTCCATAAGTAGCACCATTCTATGTCTACCCTCGTGTCCGTTCACCTGACCTCTTAACTCTCCGCTTGTTTCTACGCGCAAAAACGGCGCACTTGTATCTTTCGCGAGTTCTGCCTCATCTAACTTTCCATATTTCTTGCGAGCTTGTTCCTCTAACCTTGTAAATCCCAAGCTGTGGTTTCCGTCGCGCGTACTGAAACTTGTCAAATCTAAAAATTGTTTAGGAGAAATATACGCCACATAGCGTTGCGCATAATTCGGGTGAAAGTTGTGCGATGTTATTGAATAACGTTCATACAATTGCTCAATCTTTTCATCGGTAAACGCCGCGACACTTTGATTACCTTTTTGCGCAATGGAATAATCGTCGCCAAGAGAAAATCTCTTACCCCCGTTTTTATCGTTGACATTTTCGGAATTTTCGCTTATACTATCAATGGAAGCGGTTGCCAAGTCGTCTTGAACGTTATGACTAAGGCTCTTACGAGTATTAGTTGCTTGGTCAGAGCTTCCTTTTTTATTTATATAAAGCGTCTTTAAGGATAACGATTTGTTGCCTACGGCATAATACGTTATGGCGATAGACTTTCCGTTGATTTCCTTTGTAAAAACTAAACTGTTTGCGGCATCGCCCACTCTAACCGTATCAAAATCCGTGACGATTTCTGCAAAATCCATAATATCGTCAACCGTAACGGCGCGTTGCCCTCTATTCGTTTCAGCGTTTTCCGTGCCGTGTTCGTTAAATATATGCCTTATATCGCTTGCGCGAAGTTCAACGTTATAGCCGACAATATCAATGCCCGTTGCGGCTTTAATTTTACTCGCTAATTTTTCGTCGATTTTTCCCAACAACAGTTTCTTTGAAAGATTTTTACCGTCGCGGGCTTGTTTTATAAACTCTCTTGTTTGCTCATCGCCTTTTGCAATCTCGACACGAGTACTGTTTTCGAGATTTTTTATTTCTTTTTCCGAATATTTTTCGAGGGAATACTGAACGGCAGACTTTAACTTGCCGTCCTTTTCAGTTTCCGCCTCGCTCTCCGCCGCTTCCTCGTAACGACGTAAAATCTCGTCCTCCAACTCATACGCCTTGCGAACGTCGCTCAAACTGATACCGCCGACACTCTTGCGAATTGCGGACGCGTAAAGGCGTTCCACCTTACGTAGGAACTTATAATTTTCACTCTTTGTATCGCCTTTTCCTGTCAGCTTTTTAACCGCCTCCTTTAACCACGAATAAATACGCGCCGCGACGCTCTTGTTCTGATTGACAATACGATTGATAGAGTTAGCGTCGGAGGTTAAAGTTTTTCCGAGATAGTCGGCGATGATTTCAGTTTGCGCCTCATATTGAGCGACACGCCCGCCATGCTTTCCCTCTTTAAGGCTTGCGTTCGCCTTTTCGTACCGAGCCTTGTATGCGGTGACAAGCTCGTCATAAGTTTTAATTCCCGCGCCGGGGAAAGCGGTTTCGACAAATGACGAAAACGCCTCACCGTCGTCTTTGAGTGTTTTGTCTATAAACCGCGCGAGCTTATCGTATTCTTTTGTTCCCTCCAAGGTGTGCGTGATTTCGTGTACGGCGACCTCGCGCATTATATCCGCTTGCGTGGCGTTATTATTGACGTAGACAATGCCTTTATCGCTGTCGTAAAAAGCGTTGAAGTTATTGCCGCCTATACTCGCCGCGTCAGTTATAACAATGCGCGTTTTAGGGCTTAACGCACCGATAACTTTCTTTGTTTCCGTACTCGCCTCGCTCAAAGAATTACCCGTCGGAGCAAGCAAAAGTTCGGTATCGCGGAGCGACGGACTGTAAGCCGCTTTATTATCACTTATAAGTGGCTTTCTTGCCCCGTTCGGGATTATCTCGCCTGTCTGCTCAACCGTACCCGTTTGCGCGTTCTGCGCGTTATTTTGGTCGTTACTTTGCGTGGCGATATAATCACCGTCCGCGTTAAACAGCGACGACAATTTATAGTCTTTGATAGCCGCCTCACGCTTTTCTGTGGTCATCTCTTTTAGGTGCTTTGAGATATTCTCTACTTCCGCTTGTTTTTGGCTCGTGATTTCAGACAGCTTTTTATCCGTCAATTTCCCATTTTTCCATAGGTTATCTCCTTTCAAATCAAGCGTTCTGATTTCTTGCGCCGATTGTTGAACGCTATAATTCGACTTACCCCCGGCAACTTTTGTTCGCGCAACTACGGAGGAACCGCCCGTTATACCGCCTACAACCCCGCCAACTAACGCTTGCTTGCCTACGTCTTTCCAAAAATCGCCCGTGCCGTATACGAGTTTGCCGTTTTCGTCATACAGAGCCTCGCCGCCCTTGCCGCTCTTGTAAACCATTTTTGTCAAAGGATTGAGGATTGCAGTAATTCCCTCCTCCACTCCCTCGCTCAACATCTCCTCGATAGCGACTTTCCCCGCCGATTTTGCAACGGACTTTCCAATCCCCTTGCCCGCCGCCTTGCCTACCGAGGTAATGCCTTTCCCCATACCTGCTGTCGCGTACTCGATTACGACCTCGATACCGCCTTGTAACAACCCGTATCTCAACGCGCCTATTCCGCTTGCTCCGTCGTTTAAGGCTTCCTCTCCGCCCTGCCCTACCGCGCTCGCCACCGTAGCGGCTTGAAAATACGGTATTGCCGCAAGCGACGCGCCGTATGTAAAAGGCGCGGCTACGACAGCCGCTATTGTCGGCAACTGCTGACCGATACCCTCTACAATGTCCTCGACGATTGTGCCGTTCATCGCGGAGTGTTTGAACGCCTCGTCCATAGGTTTGCCGAGCCATTCCTCCGACGCGTCAAATTTAATAACGTCGGGCATATAAAAAGTTCCGCCGACAGTCATAAGAGCCAAGTCAACTATGCCCTCGCCTAAATTAAACAGACCTTTACCGAGCGTACCGAAAAAGTCACCGACGGTATGACCGACCTTTTCAAAAAAGCCCGCGCTGTCCGCTAATCTTTGCTTCTCTTGCTGACGGAGTTTTAACTCCTCTTGCTCCGCTTCATATTGCCTCTGCGCGTCATCGTATTGCTTTTGTTGGCGCGTCAAAGCGGCGCGTTGCATAAGCGCGGCGTTTTCTATCCGTCTGTTCGCAAGATATTTAGTAAGCGTGTCGTCCGCCATTATAAAATCCCCTCGTTGTCCTTTTAGTTGACATACCCGTTTTGTTTGAGCGCAAGATAAGCGAACATCTCGGCGTAATACACCTTGCCCTTATCCGCCCCGTATGCTTTTTTGTATCCTTGCGGGTCGCCTTTATTATCAACGTACTTCCAAAGCTCCTCCATAGAGAAATCTTTAAGGTCGTCATATTTTTGAGGCTTCCAATTCGGATTGCTTTGCATTTGGAGTAACGCTCCGCGAACAGCCGCGTTTTGCTCTTGCGTATCATTCCCCTTGCCATTAACCGCGTCGTTAAAGTATTCGTCTGCGGACGAACGGTTATTTTTGGTTTGGAAGTTTGCCATTTGGTCTTGAACATATTTCTTTAATTCGTCGCTGTTGGCGGCGTAGTTAGAAATATACTTACTGCTCTGACCGCCCGAACCGTCATTAGAACCGCTCCAAGCGTCATAATCCGCGTCTGCGTCGCGCTGTGCGCGATTATTATAGAGGCTTGTTATTTGCGACTTCATCAGTTTATAGCGTTCGGGTGCAAGAACGTCCTTAAACTCGTCAAGCCTCGCCTCCATTTCCGCCGTGTTGTTGAAGTTGCCCGTTAAGAGGTCGTTCATAAGGTAATCGAAAACCTCGTCCTCGTTCGCTTTACTCTTGATATACTCGTCCTGTTCGCGCTTATAAGCCGTTTCATCGGCGTAAACGTCGCGGTTATATTGCCGCTCGTCCTCGTTCCACGCGCGTTCGTAGGTACGACCCTCCTCGTTCCACGCTTTCATATAATCGTCGTATTCGCGCTGATAATCCCGCTCGTCCTCGTTCCAATTGCGCTCATACGCGGTCTGCTCGTCCTCGCGGGCAAGCTGACGGTATTTGTCGTCGATTGAGGTTTCTCTGCCGAGAGAATTCTCGTCAAGCGTCAATTTGTCGCTCGCGTATCGGCTTAAAAGTTCGGCGTTTTGAGCGGAAAAGTTGTTGTTTATCGCGGCGCGGTTTTGCGTGTAGGCGTTGTTCGCGTTGATAAAATCGCTACCCGTTTGACCCGTTGCCAAACCGCTTGAAAGCTGTTTCTGCCCCAAGTATTTCATCAGCTTGTCGTTGCCGATAGACGCGCTTTGTTGCGCGCTCGTCTGCTGTTTTGCAAGCCCCGTTTGCGAGTTTGCAAGGTTGCTGTCAAGCAGCTTATTCCCTTGCGTCGAAAGAGCCTTATTTTTATTAAGTTCGTAGTCTTGGTCGGACATCTCGCCCTTACTCGCGCCGTTCTTGTACCAATCCAACAATTCCTCGTCGGTCATAATGTGTTCTCCTTTTCGGCTTTCGCCTCGATAGTTTCGGTATGCGTGTCCTCCGCGACGGTATCCGACGCGGGAAGTTCTATAACGGGCGGTAAATTATCGGAGTTTTCCGCTTTTTCCTCGATAGGCTCGCCCTCTTGCGCCGCTTTTTCGTCCGCCTCGCGCTGTTGCTTTTCAAGCTCCTCGCGTTTCTTTATATCGTCGCGTATCCTCTTTTCCTCCCGCCTATACCACACGATAAGCTCGTCGGTGCAGTATTCCATAGACCTAAAAAGCGAGATAAACCCGCCGCCTAAAAAGACAAGTAGTTGCACGAGTAGTGAAATGAAATTAGACAGGTCGGTGCTTATGGCGATACTTGCCACCGCCACCGAAAGGACACTCGACGTGATAAATTTTCTCGTCCCGTCTTTAATCGCGCCTTGCTTCAAATATTCTCTTTTACTGCGCGGCGTTGCCGTTATATCCTCTGCCGTGAGATTGACGTAAGCGTCGCGAGCCGCTTTAACCTCCGGCACATTGTGTCCGAGCTTAATACCCTCCTGCCGAAACGCGGTCAACATCATAACGCCAATGCCGGGCGGAGCAAAAGACAATATCGCCCATATCGTCCACCCGTACCAAGTCGCGGGAAACGGCTTTAAGTATATACCCGCGTCGCCGATACGGAATAGGCTCAACAGTGCCAAGACGACGCATAGAATTCCTATTGAAATCCAATTTATAAACTGCCGCAGTTTTTCTTGAATGTCGGTCGTTGTTTTCACGGCTTACCTCCTAAGTATTTTTCTACAATGCTTTCAACCTTTGCTCCCACAGCGTCGCTCGTCTTTTCAAGTTCGAGTTTTTCTTTTGACAAACGAATAGGACGCTGAAAGAATATAAGGTCGGCAAATTCGCCCGCCGTTGCCATACCAAGCAAGAAAATGATGTCGTTGAGTATCGCTTGTAGCATATAGCAAAGGACGAGCAAAAATAGATATGTTATTATCCGTCTTTGCGGCATTTTCAGCTTTCCGATTGCCTTAAAGAATATCAGCACGGCAACCATAATCGCACCGATAGACAGCTTTACGGCGTCGCTTTGCACGGTCACATAGCTATCCCATTTGACCGCGACGGTTATGACGAGCGGCGTAATCGACACGAGAAAACTAAGGATTTGTAGCAGAATTACCCGACGTTTCAGTTTGCGTATCATTTTCGCCTCCTATTTTCATAATCTCGTTTGCGTAGCCGTTCTTAACGAGTTCCGCATTGTTGCCGAACGCGATTTTCATAATGCGTATAACGCTTTCCAATGCTCGCGCCTGTTCCGCGAGTTTTTGTCCGTATTCGTCCAAAACGGTTGTGTTCTTGTCTTTAATTCCTCCGATTTCGTCGCGCATTTTTGCGGCGATTTCGCCTATACGCGCAAGCGACGTTGACTTAAACTCCGTTATCTCGTTTTGAGTTTCGACAACCCGTTGCGTTACGTTGTCAAATTCAGACTTTGACTTTTTGAACAGCTTTACGCCTCCATTAACGGAATAAAGCACAGGATAAAGAAACGAGCAAATCGTAACGATACCCGCGCCTACGGATATAAGGACGGGCATAACCTTTTCCTTAAACCACACGCTCCAATCAAAATTTTCGTCCTGTTCGGTTACGGAATTTTCGGTTTCGGTGTTATACTCAATATAGGGCGGCTCTGTTTCTTGCTCCGCCGCAAGCGCGACAGCCGACACGGGAAAAGCAAAAAATAGACCGAGCGTTAGCAATACACTAAACGCTAAAAGTAGTTTTTTCATTCCGCTACCTCCTCAAAAACAGCGTCGAAAAGCGTTTGACTTAATATTCCGTCCGCGTCCGTTTCGTGGGCGGGATTTGCGCCAAAGCCGAGAAAGTACCATATCTCGTCATCGCCGAGCCTATACCACTTCCCGTCCTCAAACTTTATGCTTTCTCCGATTTCAAGAACGTTATTCTTGATTTTGATGTCGGACTTGATTTTGCCGTTTTGCGCTACGGCGGGCGTTGTTTTAGTTATAAACATAGCTTTCTAATCTCCTATTGTTAAAGAATTTGATGAAACCGTTCACCGAGCCGATAAACCTTTCTAACGCCTCCGCGCCGAAACAATCTCTGATTTTACGAAATCGTTTCCGTAGCCTTAGCAAGGTCGTATGGCTCGGTTTGAGCTTTACGTAACCTTTCTCCGTAAGCGTCCAATGACGGTTTAGAAACATAAAGCCCTTTTCAATACGGCAAATGCGCGTCTTTTTAAGGTTGAGGTTTAGCTTTAAGAGTTGCGCTATCCGCATTATCTCTTTGACGCACTCTTGCAGTTTCTCTTTCGAGTTTGAAATGATATACCCGTCGTCCATATACCGCCCGTAATACCTCATTCTTAACCGCTCCTTAATGAAATGGTCTAAGTCGTTGGTATAAAATAACGCGCTAACTTGCGATATTTGACTTCCAAGTCCTAATCCCTTATCGCCCTCGAAGCTATTAACGAAATACGCGAATAACTCAAACAGTCTGTCGTCCTCGATAACCTTACGCGCTTTCGCTATAAGTATCTCGTGGTCAATACTGTCAAAATACTTTGAGAAGTCAAACGTCAGAACATAGCCGACGTTCGTCTTATTCTCTCGATAATACCTTTGCAAGTGCGCTTTCAGCCTTTCCGCCGTAAATCTCAATCCCTTGTCTTTCATACACGCGCCGTTGTCGTAAATCAACCTACGCGAGAACAGCGGGACAAGGAAGTTGTCGCAATAGCACTTTTGGACAACGCGGTCGCTTATGTGCAATGAGCGTATCTCGCGCGTTTTCCCGCGCTCGCAAACCTTGAATTTTGCGAACGGTTTTTGCGTATACTTTCCGCCGTGCAAAGCGGTATGCGCCGCCGCTACGTTCTGCACGGAACGCGCCTCGTAATTTTTAGTAGACGTTTTCCACCTGACACCCTTGCAAGAGTTCTTATAACTCTCGAAAAGATTGTCAAACGTAAACACTTCGTTAAATGTCATAGCACTTTCTCCTTGTGGGCTTATAGCCCGTAGAGCCGCTTACTCGTGAGTAAGGCTCATCAATGCGCCAATTTTTAACCTTTCGGTTAGGGAAGTATAGTTCCTTTTGCATAAGCCGTTTTCGTTTTCACTACTTTGTTTGGCAAGTTTGCTGTAAAATCAGGGGGACACGCGGTTGGCATTGCTCGCGGAGTTGTTGTTGACATAGCCATTGCTATTCCAATTCGCGAAGTTAGTGCCGCTCGTCGGGTAGGGCGATTTACAACTATACACCCAAGCGTTCTTTGTCTTTGTTCTTAACTCCTTTTACAAGTCGCTCGGTTATACCTATAAGCGTCGCCCACTTTACCCAATACTTGTCCTCTAATTCAATGTAACTCTTAACGAGTTCCAAATGATTGCTCAAACAAGCAAGACTGCCGAGCGCGTCGTCAAAACATTCGGCGCGTTTTTCACGGTATGTTTTTAGGTCAAGCGAATTGCCCTTAATCACCTTATCCAAAACTTCTTGCGCCAAGTTGTAGCAATGTATAACGCTGTAAAAGGTATACTTTTTCGGTATTTTGCTACACATAGACACCGTAAATTTGAGTAAGTCGCGGGCATAGGATATAAACTCCATTGTGCTTTCGCTCCTGCGGTACGCGGGTACGCTCATATTAAATTCACCTCCTTTTTATGTTGGTTTTCACGCGCCTTTCGGCGCGTTGATTGTTTGGATTAAACGCAAAAGCAGGGGGACACGCGGTTGGTAGTGCTCGCGGAGTAGTTGTTGACACAGCCAAAGCTATACCAATTCGCGAAGTTAGTGCCGCTCGTCGAGTAGGGCGAGCGTAGCCAATTGTTCGTAGTGCGGAATATGTTTTCGGCATACTTCTTGAAAAGCTCGTATCTATTGCCCTCGATTGCGAATTTACTGTATGATGCCGAGCGATTATCCTCTCCGAACACCTCGCAATCCGCAAGGATAAACACGGGGTCATTCGTATAAACGACCGTATTATCGTTAGAGCCGTTCGCCGTTCCGTACCCCGTCCACGTTTTCTTGCTTACGCGCTTAACGTGCATTTTCAAATCACTGGGAAGTCCGGCGTAAAAAACACCGTCGGACGCGGCGGTAGTTTTCGTATAATATTTCGTTCCGCTTACGAACGCCCCGGGCAATGTCACGGCGTTGAATGTCGTTCCGTCGCCGTTAAGCGTATAGTAATTTCCGCTCGTAGAACTCGTAACGGCGGGGTCATAGGTATAAATATCCTCTCCGCTTGCGACGCAATTTGAGCGGATTAAAGAACCTACCCACGAAATTCCGTTAATGTTGGTTGGATTAGAGCCATAATGGGAATAATTCGAGCTTGATATGGGCAACTTGAAAGTAATACCCGCCTTTCCGTTCCCGTTAGATAAATCGTCGTGGTCAAAGCCTAAAATAACCGCCCGCGTGTAAGTCGCGGAGCTTTGCCCCATATACGACGATAAATCTTTCGTGTCGCCCACGCTCCACATATACTTCGCGTATCCGTTTTGCGAGGCGGTCGCTATATCGTCCCAAGAGTAATCGTTCAACGCCTTGCCCGACTTAAAGTTATAAACGCCTATCTCGTCGAGCGTCATTGTCCGCGCCCAAAGCTCCGTTTGCCCGCTCAACGCCTTTAAGGTATAGTTGCCCGCCGTTGAAACAAAAAATTCCACTCGGCTACCGCCCGACGCGGACGAAGCAAGCGTTCCATTCTCGTTATAAAGACTTAACGTAACGCCGGGCAATTCCGCCGCAACGATAGCGTAGCCCCCGCCGCCCGACGGGATTGAATTCACGCCCGCCACGAGTTCAGGCAAGCTGACGTTCTGATTTACCTGCGTAATCGAGCCGCCCTTATCTAAAATCGCGGCTTTGATATGCTGAATTTCCGCAAAAACATCTTGATTTGTTGCCATTTTAACCTACCTCCAAATTGTAGTTACCCGTCATAAGTGCCTCGCACATTTCGGGCGGATAATAACCGTACTTTCCGTCAAGTAAAGCCGAATAATCCGTCTGTTGAACATACTCGCTTTCATCTCCGCCCGACGAAATCGCCAAAATGTTTGACGGGAAATTCGTGGGCTGAATAGTCGCGCTTGTGCCGCGTTTAGAACGGATTGCGTTTGCTATACTCGTGAATAATTGCGCAAGTGTCATCAATAGCTACCTCCCATTGCGTCGCCTATCGCCGCGTCGATTGCGCCGCTTACATAGGTTTCCATTTGGGATTGCGAAACGGACGCGGGAACGGTAATGTCCACAACGCCGCTTACGCTGTTTTGGGGCGTTCCGTTTACCTTAATACCCTGCAAGGCGGTATCGGCTTTTGCAAGCGAGGCGGTTACGCCGCTCGCAAGGTCGCCCGCCGTAATGCCTCCGCTCGGTTTTTGGTACGCGCTGTCCGCTTTCGCCCCTTGTGCGCTCGTGGCGTAATTTGTTGACGGTGTAAACGCCGCGCTCTGTAAGCCCGTAACGGGGATATTATCGGCGGTCGTATTCGTCCCGTTCTTGTTTTTGGTCAACTTTACCGTGCCGTTATTCGTTCCGCCCGCAACCGTTACGTCGTTAAGCCGCGAATTTTCAAGCGCGGTTATGCGCCCGCTCAAATCGTCAAAACCTACGACGGACATACTTCCGTCGCTCTCGATAAAGACCTTGCCCGTCGTGTTCGAGCCGATAACTATACCATAAGCCGTATTCGAGGCTTGATTTACGGTATCGCTCCCGTCGTCGCGCCAACCGATATTGTCGTTCTCGTAATAGTGCCAAATGTGATACGTCCCCGCGATAACGACCGCAACTCCCTCATACGGAGAAACCTGCCCTTGCGCTTGAACAAATGTATCAATATCGGTTGCGGCGGGGCTGTTGGAAGCGGTGTAAATATACCGCGAGGTTTTGCCCTCGATAGCGGCGACGCGGGAAAGCAAGTCCGATAGAGATTGACATTGCTCCTTTGTCATTAAACCGCGCGACGTATCGCTTGCAAGTTTGAGAGGCAAAATCACCTCGGATAAAAGCGCACCGTCGGCAATCGAGCGGACGCATATATGCAGGCTCATAAGGTCGGTTTCAATATCCGTGTAGTAATCACCGCTAACGCTCGATACAACACCGTTCGCAACTTCCGCACTCTCCATAACGGACTTGTCTACTTTTGCCTCCTCTGCGGCGCGAGCGGTATCTACCTCCGCTTGCAAGGCGTTTTCCGCCGTTTGCGCGTTATCCGTTATAATATCCTGCAATGCGTTTTTTGCCGTATCGACTTGATTTTGAACATCGGAAAGAAACGCGACACTCTCCTCACTCAACGCTCCGCTTTCCGCTTTGACGGATACTTTGGGATTGCGCCCAACAACGGTTTGGTTTATATCCCTCGCGGCGTGATGAAACCTTAGCGGGATATTCTCCGCGCCTACCTCGACGTTCTCATTTCCGTTGATATTCTCAATTCCGAGAACGCGTTCGACACTATCGTCGCCGCGCTCGAACGAAATATTCTTATCCTCCGCGATAGTTAAATCGCTGTCAATCGTCTGCGGCGTTTCGCTTTGGAGCTTAACGTTGAGGTTGTCTTGTTGGTCGATATACTCCCTTTGCGGGTCGGATACGGGCTTTTCCGCGTCGGAAGTATTATCAACCTTGTCAAGTCCGAGAGTTTCCTTGTCAACCTCAAAACCGCCCGCGTTTTTGAACGTGAGTAGCTCGTTGACAGCCTCTTGTACCTTTTCGGGCTTGTTCGCTTCTAAAAGTGTTATTTGTTCCATAAATCCTCCTTACGCCGTGCGTTTCCACATATAGCAGGTGATATAAGGTTGCAAGTTGGCGTTCGTACCGCTTGAACCCACTTCGGTTATGGTATGACTGTGCCCGCCCGCGCTATCGCACCAAACCGAGGGAGTTATCCTATTGCTGTCATTAGCGTTCTGACTATCTCCGTAACACGAGCCTCCGCCGCCCATATATAAGCCCACGTTGTGAGTGTGTGAACCTGTGTAATCTGTATTATGTTTGTGCGTTACGACAATAGCGTCTTTTGAACCGCCCGTTTTCTCAACCGTATTGAAATTTGTATCCGATGTATTAACCCCGACGGGAACGCGTCCCGAACCCCAAGCAACCCAAGTTGTCCCCGCGATATAGGTACTCGGATTTGTATTGACCGTGCTAATCCTTATCGAGCCGACGGGATATAACGCTTTCGCAAGGGCGGATACTTGCGCTGTCATACCCGTACCAAGGTCGGTTACCGATTGCTTTGTGGCATAGGTAGACGCAATATTCGCTCCGTTCCCGTCTTGCGCGGCTTTTGTGGCGGTGGTCGCGCTTGCGGCACTTCCCGCGCTTACGGCATAACCTACGTTCAGTCCGTTGTACGTTCCGCTCTGCTTTACGTAATTACCCGCTATATTCGCGCCGTTTCCGTCGTTTGCCGCGTTTTGCGCCGTATCGGAATGTCCGACGTTCATACCTAAATAAGTACCGCTAACCTTTGCGTATGAGCTGGCTATATTCGCACCGTTCCCGTCCTGCGTCGCACGTGTCGCACTTTGGGCTGTAACGGCTGATTGAGCATTCTCGGCGTTGGCGGCTGTTTGAGCGTTTGTGGCGTTTACGGCGTTCAGCGCGTTATTGACTTTCTGTTGCCCCGTGATGATTTTGGCAATCATCTCCTCATTCTCGCCTATTTGCGCCAAACTCGGCTTGTTATCGAGGTCGTTATAATCGTTGCTCTTTGCCACCTTTGACGCGCCGATAACGTTGTCAATCTCCGTCACGGCATAAACCTTAACGAAACCGTCACGATTACGGGCAATAGCGACAAAGCCCGCGCCCGTATTTTCGTTGTAAAGCCGCACGTCGCCGTTTGTGTAAATGTCGTAGTTATTGCAGTTGACGAGCTTCCCGCCCTCGCCAAAAAGGTACATATCGACGTAGATTTCCTTGTAGTCCTCTACGCCGTGCATAGACTTTGTTACGACAAACTCGTACTTTCCCGTCGTCTGATTAAGCACCCAAACGGTCGCGTCTAAGTCTTTCTTATACGGCGCGGCAAGCTCCGAATTCCCGATAAAATCGTCGAGCTTGCCCTTAACGTCACCGATAACCAAGTTAGCCTCATCGACAACGCGGTCAATCTCCGCGAGCGCGGAATTAGCCGCGTCCAAAATAGGTTGGTAAAAGCGGCGTTTAATTTCCTCCGCGCTGTACCCTTGCGCCGACGGTTGGTTCGGTAGCGTCTGTGCCGACTTTCGCGAAACCGCGCTCTTTGTCGCCGCGCTTACCTTTTGAATTTGTAAATTTTCGTCTGCCATTATCTCACTCCTCTGTTGATTTGATTTACCTTGTAGCGTATAGTTATCGAATTAACCGCGCACGACGCTTGATTGTCCGATACCCACCGCAACACGATATAGTTAAAATTGCGCTCTTTGGCGCGTAAGGTATAACTACTCGCGAACGAGCTTTCAAACGAAAAGTCGTAGAAGTCAATATCGTTGAAATCGAACGCCCGAGAGCCTCGCGTCGAAAAATCCTTTTCGATATTGCGCGTTTGATACCCCGCCGTTATCGCGCCTTTTGAAAGAGGTTCGGTCGCTATCGTCACGTTGAACAGCGTTTTTGAGAACATATTCGTTCCCAAATCATAAATCGGGGTATACCACTCGGCGCGGATATTGTGCTTATAAATAATCGTCGCGAGAAGCTCGGACGGAACGCCGTAGTTATAGATGACTAAATCGAGTATATCCGCGCCCTCAAACTCGCGTACCTGAAACTCCTCCGCCGCGTGGTCGATATTCGTGATGAAAAGCGGCTTGCCGGATACGCGTTTGCAAAGCCTAAATCCCGTAGCGGTCGGAATTACCTGTTCGCCGTTTAGGAATAGCGCAAAACGTAGATTGTCGAGGTCAACATCTCCGATAACGTACTCCGTATCGACTTCAAGCCCCGTGTTTATATTTCTATCGGCGTATACCTTAATGCCCTCGTAAACCTTGTTTATGTTTGCTTCCGCAACGGACAAATACCCGTCGTCGTCAATTCCGAGTATATCGGCATAATCGAAATACAGCGCGAATACGTCGCCTTGCGTAATAACAAGATTATCTTTCTCGGCAAGCACGCTGTCGAGCTGTAAGCCGAAACTGATTTTATTGTCCGAATACTGAACGGAAAGGTCGCCGCCCTCCGTGTCTTGATACGTTATATCCGCGAAATCGTCGTGAAAACGGCAAATTAAACCGTCGGGCGTTCCAAAATATAGCCTCCCGTCAATCTCGCAGAAAACGCGGGCGTTCACACCCTCCCAATACCACCATTCGTAATTGAAAGAACTGCTTATGTCCTCCTCGTTCTGAAAGGTGAAACGGCTATCGGCAATATAAACCGCTCCGTCAACGGCGAGAAAATATTTATCCTCGAAAACAAAGCCGCAAGCGTCGGAAAGGTTCTTGCTCTCTAATAATTTACCGTTAATATTGCGCCCGCGCTCTTGTACGCGGTAGCTTTCGATAGAAATGTTCTCGTAAACCTGCAAGCCCTTAACGCCGTGACGCGACAATATAAGGCTATCTCCGTTTAGGCTTGCGGTCGCGTCCTTGGCGTAAATCGTGTCCGAGATATTCCCCGCCTTTTTGTGAAACGTAGTAATAAATTCGGGATTGCCTCGATAATCGTTCTGCTCCGTATCCGTACCCGTGATGTAGTATGCCGTGCTATCGCTCCCGTTCCGTTCCTTTAACGCGAGCAATGTTCCGTCGGAAACGCGCACATACCCTAAAATCGCGCTACTATCGCTTCCGAGCTTATCGTAGTTATTATCGGGAAAATAAGTGAAGTCGTACATTTCGCTCCACACGTGGACGGCTTTGTTTCCCGCGTTTCCGCTCACGAATAAGCGGTTGGACGCTCCGCCACCGCCGAAAACCGCGCTTATCGTCGCGTTTGCCACAATATCGTCCTGTCCGGCAACGCTTTTTTCAAAGGTCACAATAATATTCGAGGTATCCGCCTCTTGCGGCTTTGTGTTGCGGTTAAGCGTAATCTTGCCCGCCGCATAGTCGATTGTACCCACTACGGTCGCGTCGTCCCCGTCGTAGTAGAGATTTTCCTTATCTCCGAGGCGGTTACTGATATGAATAACAACGGCAGTATCCCCATCGTATGTGTAAAGCCGAATATCTACGTCGCTTTGGTCGTCGATTGCTTGCGTATCGAGGTCGGCGGTATCAACCGTCCAAACTCCGCTCTCCGCGTCAACGCCTAAAAACTCGTTTTTGCGGTAAGGCGATAAAAGGTTTACTCCGTCAAGCGAGCCTCTGTTCTCGTCCTCCACTCCGTCCGCGTCGATATTGATTGTCGTCGTCGGAATATAGGTGTCCTCGTTGTTATAAACGCGGCGAAGCTCGAAACCGCCGCTCCACTTGCCGAACACAAGATAATCGCCCGCGCCCACTATATACGCCTTATTGCCGTTTATAAGCACTTGTAAGCGGCGTTCCGCAAGCCGCGCGGTATCTAACGCGGCGGGCGCATAGGTGCAACTGCCCGTTATGTTTACGGCGTTAAAACGCTTGCGGTTAGCGTCGTAGTTAAGGCGGTAGAATTGCGTTCCCGCGTAGCACAAAACAACCTTTTCGCCCTCTATTTCAAAGCTAAAAAGCCCGTTGATTTTCCCGCTTAACTTGCACAAGCTCTCCCAACCGTTGCGCTTTCTGACCGTTCCGTTCTTGTAAATGAGATTTTTGCTTTGGGTAGCGCGAAAAGCCGCCGCCTTATACGGCGACGTTGTGAAATCCACGCCCTTGAAGTTATCAAAGGTGTACGATTTTCTTTCTTTTACTGCGGCTCTCTGCATTCTTACGGGCATTTTTGCTCCTTAAATTACGCGCTTAATTCGCGTTTGGTTTGCGGCGCGGTTTGTTTTCAAGTCCTCCAACGAAGCCTCAAATAGGTTTCTCGCGTCGGCGGCGAGCGACGGTTCCTCCTCTTGGAATAGGTCGCCCTTGATGAACAGCGGGATAAGCCTTGCGATGTGGGCGGGTATCCAAAGCTCGTCAAAGTCCGAAACGGTTTCGTCAACGGACTTAACACTCGGATAATAGATAACGGAATACTCGCGGTCGCCGTTTTCAAGTACGAGCATATCACCCTCCGTCTGATACGGGCAGTTAGCCTCGTAGCCGTAAGCGTTCGCTCCCGTTACGCGGTCTAAAAGGTACAAGTCCTTAATTTTCGTCAAATCAAACCGCTTATTCCAAACGCCAACGATAAAGTCCTTGTCCACTATGACATAAGACTTCGGCGTGAGAACGCAAGCGTTTACGATACGGTCTAACGCCCGTGAAATCGAGCCGTTCATATTGACGATATACGAGCCGTAATTCTCGTCGCTTATCATTCGTTGTAAGTCGTCTATGCTCATATCAAAAGCATAGTTGGCAAACATCAGCTTGATAGCCTCGATTTTGATTTCTCCGATTTTCATATTTTATCCGTCCCTAATTTGTTATCCTCCGCCCTATCGTCCGCGCGCTTTGCTTGCCATAGCAAAGCCTCCTCAACTGCCGTTAAAGCGAGTGCGTTTTCTCGTGTAGCATACGGCGATTTTTGGTGGGCTTGCAGACGGTGGCGTACAATTTCTAACAGGTCGCTCTCGGTTACCCCCGGTAAACTGTCGGGCAAATCGCGTCCGCCGAACTGAAACCGTATGCTTTGCTGTAATACGATACCGTTCGGGTCGTGCGCCGTCCCCTCTTTTTGTACCAAACCGTCGCCGCGCGTAATTAAATAACCGTGCGGCACTCCGTTCTTAGTAAATCCCTCGTCGAAATGGATTTCGTTCAGGTTGTTGTTCCGCTGTATGCGGTGAGTAAGTTTCGTCATAATATTATCTCCTCCGCGCCTTGCCGAGTTGCACGGCTTAATCTCTTTGGCGCATATCGGCGGTTGTTCCTACCGCCTGTCAGTTAGATTTGTGCGAGCGTTCCCTCACGCACTATTAAGTTGTGTGCAAGCGGCGGGGTCATAACTTCCGCCGTTATTGCTAAATGTACTTGGCGTTTTCAAGGATTTCCTTTACAACGTCGGGGACTTCGACTTCCTCGCCGCGCTTAATCAGGTACGTATACCCGTTAATCTGCACGGTTACGTCAAGGTCTTTCGGGTTCTGCTTATCCACGGGGATTTTAACCTTGACTTTGGGAAGTGCCGCAAGTTTCGCTTTCATACCCACTATGGGGTCAACGGTTTTTTCAGCCATAATTTTTACCTCCTTTACGCCGCCTCGGTCGCCGCCGAGTTCACGCGTATGATTGCGAGATTGTCGAGAATGACCGCCGTAAACAACGCTTTCCAACCGATAGTCGAAACTTGGTTGAGCGGGTCGCTACGGTCGCTGTCGTCGTCCTTGGCGATTTTGATAATCGTTTTGGGCTTAGAACCGTTTTCGATGTCCACGATACCGTAAGCGTTTTTGCCGATTGCAAGCCCGCTGTAAATGTTTACGGGCGTACTCGCCGTGTTCGGCGTAGGCTCTACGAGCGTGGTGTCGATAAACTTGAAGCCGTGAATGCGCCCGATTTCGCCCTCCTCGATATTCTTTCCGCTGTTGTTGTACTCGTTTACGGACTGCCACAGCGGGTCGCGCATAATGTCCGCCACCTGTTCAGGCGAGCAGAACATAAGGTAATATCCGCCCTGAAACGGCTTGATATTGTTACGCTTAAAAATCGTGCGGATTTTAAGCACCTCGTCGGCGGTCAACTTGTTCGTCGCCGTAATGTTGTTGACGCTTACGCCGCCGCCCACATTGTAAATGGAAGTAGTACCGAGTAAGATATTGCGGGTAATGCGGTCAAGCGTTTCGCCGGACTGCTCGCCCTGCAATTCCACAGCCTCCGTAATAATGGGGTCGTAAGCGGTCTGGTCGAGAATGTCGGTTACGCTCACAACGTCGCCGTACTGATTGACGGTAGCCGTGATAGCGGAAACGGACAAATCTTTCGCCGCCGGAGGCGTTCCCTCCGTAAGCGGGGTCATAGCGGGCGCGAGCGACGCGAATTTGCGAAACTCAATCGTCTTGCCGTTTCCCTTAGGAATAGGCTTTTTCTGCCCGTGCTTGGTAAATACGAGGTTAGGCAAAGCCCTTTCGAGCAATACCTTATCGTAAAAGGTTTTCATCTCCACACTCATTCCGGTGGAGGCGGTAGTATTTAATGCCATAATAAAAAATCTCCTTTATTTGATTTCGCCCCTTTTGACTTTCTCGACGAAAGCCTCAAACTCCGTCTTGCTCATATCGCTTACGCTTTTTTGAGCGGGCGGCGTTCCGTTTGACAGCTTGCCGGGCGTAGCCGCTGTGTTTGCGAGTATTTGCGCCGCTTTGGATTTTGCGCGTTCCTCGCTTAGCTTGTTGAACGATTGATAATCGGCATAAATCTTTGTCATCGGAATTCTGCCGACCTTTCCGACAGCAAAGGTTTTGAATAGCTCGTCGCCGATAAGCTCGTTAAATTTAACGTCGGGGTGTTTGGCGGAAAAAGCCTCTCGGTCTTTGTTCAACCACTCCTCTTGCGTTCCCTTTAATTGCTCGGCTCGCTGTTGCTCCTTTGCCTTGTCTTTGAGAAACTTCGAGTAGTCGCCTACGGGGTCTTTGCCCGACTTTTCGATTTCTCGCATTGTCAGGTATTCCTCAACGTCCGCGTCGTCCTCGATTTTCTCGCTTGTGTACGGATTTACACCGTTTAAGGTTTCGATAATCGCCTCGTTGCGGGCTTTCTTTATCTCCGCCTTACGTTCCGCCTCGCGGCGTTTTGCCGCCGCCTCCGCGTTCTTTTCGGTTTTCCACGGTTTCGCGTCACCCTCCTCGGTTTTAGGTTTGGGCGGTTCTTTATCGCCCTCCTTATTCGAGCTTTCGCCGCTCTCCGCCTCTCCGTCCGAAAATTCCTCCTCGTTGTCGTCCCCAGCGTCTAAAACGACACCCTCCGCCTCCGCGTTATCCGCGTCGGTTTCGTTTGTTCCCGCTGTCTTTTCGAGTTCGTCTGCCATAGTGTTCTCCTTTGGATTTTTTCGCTATTCCTGCTAAAATTTGAGCTTTACGCCGCCCCCACGATATAATCAAGGCTTACGCCTGCGATTAACTTGTTGTGCCGCTTGCGCCTCAACGGGCGGTGTCGGCTGTGCTTGCGCTTGCGGAGTTATCCCACGCGCCCTTGCAATCTCTCTTGCAAACTCCTCCGCGTCGCCGTGGTACTCTTGCGCGGCTTTGCCTAAGCCCATAAGGATTTGGTTCGCCTGATTGATTTTAGCGGTGTATTCCGCTTGCAGTTGCAACAGCTTTTCCTTTAACGTGCGGTTCTCGTCAATAATGCTTTTAGCGTTGTTGATAGACTGCTCTTGCTCTTTTAACGCCTCCGCCGCTTGCTGTAATTGCTGTTGCGCTTGTTGTAGCTGTGCCGTAAGTTGAGCCACAACGCCTTGTTGCTCCTGCTCTATGCTTTCGAGTAGCTTTTGACGGTTGGCAATCGCGTTTTCGGGATAGCACTCAATAAACGTTTTGGGACTTATCGCGCCTTTCGCCAAAAGCCCGTCGAGGATATTGATGTCGGCTACGTCGCTCATAACCGTTCCCGCGATAGCCTCCGCCGTAACGTCAAGCTTCTTGTCCTGATAGTCGCTACTGTTGAACTCGTCGGAGAGTATGTTGTTTTCCTTGTCCTTGTATTGACACTTCTTGCCCGTAAAGAAAAAGCGTAGGAATTGCTCATAAATCTCGCCCGCCTTTTCCATTGCCCGCCAAAAGCCCTTTTGCAAGTCCTCGATAGGCTTTAACGCTTGCGCTTGAAGTTGTGCGATAGCCGCGCCGCTCATACCCGACGAGATGACCTCGCCGTTCATAACCTCGCTTGACCCCGTGACCATTCGCGTTATATCGGAGATTTTTTCCACAAGGCTAACGCTCGCGGTAGACATCGACTGCTTTGTCATCGGGCGTATGCCGTTGCCCGTCTTGCTATAATCGGTGACGACTTGCCCCGGCTCGTTCGTTATTGTCTGTCCTTTAAGCGCGTCGGGCGACACGATGACCGCACTCATTCCCTCGTTTTGCGCCATAAGGACTTGCAAGCCCAAAGTCCAATTTATAGCCTTTTGGTTGGGAATAATGGTTTCGACCTCGCCGCGCCCGTATATGGACTTGTCGCGCTCTTTCCAAGCCGAGAAAACAATCGGATATATAGTTGCTTTCGGCTTATTCTTTAAGAACTCGTCCTCCGGCTTACGCTCCTCTTGCTCGTCCTCCTTTCCCTCGATAGCATTTAGCGAACTTTTTACGTTAGGGGTAAACGGACGCGCCGCGTTGAATACGACTTGCCGCGTCGCTCTCTCAAAATACACCTCGCCGTGATGACGGAAAAAACGCGTGAACACCGTCGCGTACTTTGTCGTTTCGCTTTCGGTTTCGTTGTAGACGCTCTCGTTGTAGTCGTCGGCTATTTTAGCGTGGTCAACGCCCTTATCCGCCGCCCGCTTGATTTGCTCCACGTCCTCGCGGGAAACAAGCATAATCCATTCTTGTTTTTGCTCGTCCTTTTCGGACGGGTTAGCAAAATGGACGTTGAGCGGGTCAAGGCTTTGTAAGCCTATGTCGCCCTCGACAAGCCCGTCGATACCTACGCAATCCTTATCCCAATGGTAATAAAAGCAGTATGAGCCTTTAATAATTCCGTCCAAAACAGCCTTATTGTTCATATCGCGTTGATGGAGGCGTGCTTGCTCGTACTCCGCAAAATGATTGAATTTGTCCACGCTCGCGTCGGTCTGCTCCGCCTTATAGACAATCTTAATCGGACTTGATAAGACTTGCGACTTTTTGTTGTTGCAAATCATCTCGATAATGTTTGCGACGGGGCGCGGGAAATGCTTTGTCGCTTTTGTCGGCGGTTCCCATTGGTCGCCCTCGTAGAAGCGAACGCACAGCGGGATAGAAGTGCGAAGTCCGAGCGCGGTTTGATATGCCACGCTGTCCTCGTACCACTTAACGATTTTCTCGACGGTCGCGCCGACTTTCTCACCCTTGTGTTCGGTGCGCGTTTCTACGTCGCGCTCGTCTTTTTCGTTTTGTTCGCGTTCTTTCATTTGCCCTCCTCGCCCGAAAACCACTCTCTTACAAGCTGTTGCGGCGACTTTTTAGGCTCGTTGTCGTCAAAGCCGTTTTCGACGGTCAGTTTAAGCTCCGCAAGCTGTTCTTTGAGCGTTTTAACCTCGCTTTCAAGCCCCTTGACGCACTCACGAAGCCCGTCGTTTTCAAGACTGTACCGAGCTACCGCCTCGTTTATCCGGCTTAACTCCTGCCGCATTGTTTTATTAAATATCACCATTCGACAATACTCCTTTTTTCGTCCTCGTCCGCCTCGTACTGTTCGGCAAAGAACTTTTCAATTTTGCTCATAGGCTTATTCGACGGAGCAACCTTAATCCAATTCGGGTCGCCCTGTTGGGCGGCTATAAAGTTTGCAATCGCCTTTGCCATAACAAGGTCATCGTGATAGCCTTGTTGCGCCTCCTGCCTGCCGTTCTCTTTGCGGACAAATACAAGCATTTCTTTAAGGGTGTCAACGTCGCACTCGCACATAGGGCTTTCACGCATTAAGGCGATAAGGTTTGAAACGATAATCGGCTTTGTCGTTCCCGTTGTTTCAAATCCCGCTATTTTCGTAACCTCGCGCGTCGAGGTGTCCAACCGCTCGCGGACATACATATTCGGGTAACGCAATTTTTCAAGCGTCCTTGTCGGAACGCGAGAGTAGTTTGTTTCGATACCCACAAGCGCGTCGTGATAAAATTTGCCCAAGCAATAGATTTGGTCTGCGTATTTATCCTCGTCTATCCGCTGTTTGCGGAGCGTTGCAACCGTCCGCCCGTTCACGCAACTCACGACTTTCGCCGTGTAGTAGTCCATTCCTAAACCCGCCGTGTCGCCGCCTATCGCGTAAGGTTCTCTTGCGACAACCTCTCCGTCGCCGTTCGTTTTTACGTTGGGTAGTTCGTGCATTAAGATTAAGCCGTTCTCGCGCTCGACAAACGCAATATCGCTTATTTCCTCGTCAACGTCCACGATTTCGCCTTTCGCGTTCTTTATGGGCGTAACGGTCTTTTTATACTCGAATTCTCCGCGTTTTTGCTTGCCTATAAGCGGTCTATTTCGCTCGATTTCGACAATTATGAGTTCCTTATCAAACAAGCACTCGCCGCTTGCCAAGAACGCCTCGTCGGGACTTGCGGGGTATTCTTGCTTGAACAAATTCACGTCGCCGCCGCAATTGTTTTTTATGCACCACCGCCGCCAAGCCATTTGTCCGTCGTCAAGATTAAACCGCTCTTTAATCTCTCGCTCCGCCTCCGTGAGTTCGATTGCTTCATCGAGGCGGTATTCGGGCATTTCCCACCAAGCGCAAAATACGGCTACAAAATCGTTCTCTCCCGCAACGGACGCGTCCCATAATTCTTTGAAATGCTCGTATCCGTTCGCCGTACTTTCGATAACGACAAGGCTATTCGGCGTGTTCGGCACGGCTTGAAGTAAGCCGTTTAGTGTCGCTTTCTTATCGCCTTGCCAAAAAGCATACTCGGACACGTGCAGGTTTTGGAATGTGCTTCCGCGCCCCGCCTTTGCGTTGCCGGAGGTTAAACACCGTATGCTCGAACCGAACCCGACGCGCTTTTTACTATCGAAAACAAGTTCTTTCGCGTTGCTCGCAAGCATTTGAGGCTTTAACTGCTCGGGCAGGTTGTCGTAAAACAACTTTGACATATTGAACACTTTCGTCGCGGTTTCCTCATCGTGAGCGACAACCGCACTCGAAACGTTGTACGCGGTGGCGGTCTTTTTGAAAATGATTGCCTCCGTGAGAGTAGAAAAGCCCATTTGCCGCGCTTTTAACACGATAACCCTTTGAGGCTTGCCCGCCTCCGCTCGCGCCTTAATAGCGTCGTACAATTTTGCTTGTGGAGCGTTTAATCTAAACGAGGCTATCTCGGAGGTTTTCGTTCTGATTTTCAGAAATTCTTCGATGTACTTTCGCGTGTTAATAGTCACTATTGCCCGCTCCTTTTTTGATTATGTCCTCGATTGTAACCGTCGCGGTTACTTCGAGTTTGTCGGCGGCTTTGTAGCCCAAAATCTCACTCGCGGTTCTAATCGCATTCACCGCAACACTTCTCGCTTTGCTGTCTATGCTCTCGTCGTGTAATTCGCCTTTGACAAATACCCGCCTTTCCGCTTTTTTGCACTCCTCGCAAATGTCTTTAAGGTCGTTTATCATATCGGCTTTATCCCATAAAACGCGCTCGGCAAGAGAAGTTTTGAGTTCTTGTAACCTTGACGCGACCTTGACATTGCTTGCAAGTCTGCTCGATAGTTCGTCAATCGACTTATCCGACTTATTCCCTCTCCCGTAAGCCGCTATGTACGCTTGCCTCTGCGAAAGGTTTTCAACAGCATAGTAGCGGCAGAAAGCCTCTTGCTTTGAAGTTAAATTAGAGTTCTTTATAGCCATACAGTTACTCACCTCCCAAGAGTTATAAATTAAATATTTAATTAAATATCTAACGTAAGTAATTAAACACTCGTTATTATAGCGAATAAAAAGGGACATTTTGGGACATCTTTTTTAGGGCAACAAAAAAAGAGCCTTTACAGCTCCTTTCTTATTGTGATTAACTTTCTTACAGACCGCTTGACTATTCGTTTAACTTGCCGTTCGCAATAGTAAACAACTCGGTCGCCGCAAGCGTCATACGATAGCCCTTTCAAATAACACGTTGTCATCACGACGTTCTCAATCGGGGACAACCGCCCAAAAAACCCTCGGTATCGCTCCGACAGTTCGGTTGATTGACCGCAACGCGATAATCGCCGTATCTCGCGGAGTTCGGTGTATACTTCCTTTTCGCTCATCAATCGTCCTCCTTTGGAAAGTCGTTTTCAAGAACGTCCTCCACGCGCTCACTCATTAAGACGTAACCGCCCGCAAGCCCTTTATATCCGCGCAAGAGATAGACTATTTCGGTGATTATAACTCTGCCCGTGTATTCCACCATTCCCAAAACCACAAAAGACACAGCCTGTCCTCGCGGAGTTTGAGATAGTCGCCCGCCTCGAAGCCTCTATCGTCGAGGCGGAGTTCCCACAACTTCACGCCGTTTAATTTTGCCTCGAAAAACTGCGAGGCTATTTTAAGCTCGTGTACTTTACTCATAAATCAATCTCCTTTTTGCTTAACACTGCGTAATGTTCTATCACACGCGGGACAAATGATTTTGTCATTCTCCCACAAGCCTTTTAATAACTTTTTGCATAACGGACAAAGTTTCATCGTCAAAGCGGAGTAATCAAGTTCTTTTTCGGTTTTCATTTCCGAACAAGCCTCCTTGCTTTTTTAAGTTCTTTCCAAACCTTATCATCAATTAGTATCGAATATGTTTGGTTACCTATTGCGTTGTACGCCGCTCCGCCTCGCGTCGTTCCCTCCGGCTCGGTCGCCTCTATTCCAAGCCAAATATCATTCATATCGCCACTCGATTGTCTTATGTAAAAAGGCATACCGTATTTACATTTTAAGTCAATGTGCTTAAAGCCTCTATTTGTTTTTTGAATTTTCATTTAAGTGTCCCCCTATAAATTTTTCTCCCACCGCGCTTTGTCGCACGTTGGGGCAGTTGTTTCTCTCGGTCTGCTTGCGTGGTTCCAAGAGTGACCCTTAACGTCCGCTATTTTTACCCAACCCGACGCTTTAAGGCTAACCCCACTCTCTGACGCGAGTATATATGTGATTATTTTTTTATACCCTAATATTTTTGCGGCTTGTGCGGCGCGGGCATATAAAAAACTACAAGCGTTTCTTGTGCCGTCGGTGCAAAGTCTAACGACCTCAACAGTTTCACCATCGTCAAGCGTTCTATTAACGGGTCGTCCAACTTGCACTACACCGCACAAACCGCCGTCGTACTCGTATGCCGCGACGCGAAATTTATCACGCAATACAGGGGAGTGGTGTCTATGTAGTTGCTGAACAAAATAATTTGCGTCTGCCAAACTGATAGCCCTTGCCTCTAACATATATCGCTTTCCTCGCGGACAGCCCACAACGGGGTTAATTGTGCAATCGCACCAGTCAATCTTTGTCGATTTCATTTACGTTCTCCTTTACCGCCTTGCGGCGGTTAGATTATTTTGATTAAATGCAAAAGCAGGGGGACACGCGGTAACCAATGCTCGCGAAGTTGTTGCCGACATAGCCGGCGCTAGACCAACCCGCGAAGAAAGTGCCGCTCGTCGGGGAGGGCGAGCGTAGCCACGTCCATTTGCTCGGCAGTTTGTTTTTCTTGAAATAGTCGTACTGCTCGCCCTCTCCTTTTGCCGACCATTCGTTCTTGCCCGTTATTTCCGCCTCGCTCGGCAAAAATAGCTTATCGACGGTATTCACGCCCGCTGTGGACTTAACAACGGGAGAAATAAGGTTTTGCAATTCGTCGGGTAAAAGTTTCAAGAAGCGCGGCATATAAACGTTGCGCATTTTGCTTTCGCTCCAACCGCCCGCGTTCGTGTTTGTTTCGTTCATCTCATACTCTCCGTCGGGTATAAACATAAACGTCGCCCAAGCGTTACTTCCGTCCTCTAACTCGTCGTGCGGTTTAAGGCTTATGAGTTTAACCTTGACCTTTTCGCCCGTATAGAGTTCGACGGTTTTTTCGTCGCCCAACTTGACATACACATTATCGCTTTCGATTACCTCGATAATCTCCGCCCAAGTGCATTTGTCCATAGACTTTAACCTCGGTCTTTCCGCCTTAATAGCGGCGACCGCGCTGTTATACTCCGCGTCCAATTCGGCGGTGAGTTTTGCTATTTTGTCCTTAAAGCCGTTATAGGCTTTGTCGATTTTGTCGTTCATTTTTTGAGTTCTCCTTTTTTTGTTTTTATAGTTTCCAAAGTTTCATATCCTCGACCGCTTGCGCTTCCCATTCCGCCGCCGTTTTGAAGTCCTTAGGCTCTTTAATTTCAAACCACTGCCCGTTTAGGGCTTGTTGGATTGCGTCGTAAATGTAATTCTCGATGTCATCTCTGTAACAACTCAAATCGGCTTTTATTTGTTGGAGAAAGCCGCCGGGTAAAGTTTTTCTAACCCGTCTTTCCGCCGCGCCCTTTACACACCGCATAGTTCCTTCAAGCATATCGTTTGTAACGATTTTCTTGTTGGCTTGTTGAAACTGAATGAACTTAAAGGCTTGTTTTTGCAGGCGTTCGTCAAACCCAAGACGAGTTAGAATTTCCTCGTAACTCTCCCTCGCATACGCGCGCGCGCCCGCGCTTGTATGTGAGTTAAAATCTTTTTCTTTACTTTCTTTCTTACTTACTCTCTTACTCTCCTCTACTATACTCTCCTTATACTCTACTCTACTCTCCTCTACTGGTGCGCTCGTCGCTTGCGAATTAGCGTATTGTCGTTCGCTATATTCCTCATTGTCGCTTGCTACATATTCACTTTCGCTTGCTACACCGTCGCGACAATTTGCGACATCTTTACCGCGCTCCTCTCTTTTTTGCTCGCGCTTATATGCTCGCTTTTCCTCCAAGGCTCTAACGCGGCGCATAATTGCCTCGCTTGTAAGCCTCTTTTCGCGCTCGAAAATCTCCTTTGAAAACAGTCCCGTATCGAGGCATTTTTGGAGCATTCCGTTGAAAACATCAAGGTCGATAAGCATTTCGTTGGCGAGCAAAACACGAGTATCCTCGTCGCTAATGTCGAGAGAATAGTTCTTGTTCGAGTAGATAAATTCAAGGAGGTAGAAGTAGAAGCCGTAACCTCTCACGCCGTAATAAGCGCGGAGCTTTTTTAGCTTCATATCCTCCCTCGCCTTTACGTCGTGGGGGAAATAGTCCGCTCCCTCTTTCAAATATCCCATTGTAGACCTCCTTAAATCTCTTTGATTTTTACGCCGTATCTTTCGGCGACTAATCGCTTTTTGAGAACGTATACTTGCGTTTTAACGCCTTTAACGTCCTCTATAACGGGCTTTCCGTTCTCGGTGTAAACGAAGTCGGCTATATAATACAACGCTTTTCCGTGTTCCGATTTCGGCACAATCTCAAAGCGTTTTTGCAGTTCCAAGCCGCTTATGATACCGCCCCTTTCAAGCAAGCGGAGTTCGGAGTATCTCCGCGCCTCGCGCTTGCTGTCAAAGGCTATTCCGTCCACAACCGTCGTTTGATTGCGGTATTTGTTGTGTTCCGTGTACATATCGCTCCTTGCGGCTTATAAGTGGCTTATAAGCGGCTTAAAGCCTCTTGATGTTAAGACGTTCGACTGTTCCGCCTTGTACCGTGTAGGGCTTGCGTTCGGACTTCGATATGGTAACAAGCCAATCTCCGGCAATGACCTTTTCGCGCCCGTTTACCGCTGATTTAATCTTGTCGTTAATCTCGCCGTACTCGTCCGCCGCGTCCTTTAATTCGGCTTTGCGGTTGATTAAAGCCTCGATAGTCCCGTCGTCTATCTCCGCCTCCACGCCCTCTTTTTTCGCCGTGCAGACGTGGCGCAAATCGCACCTCTCGCACATAGAGCAATCGTCCGCCGTATTCAGCGTTTCGGGCTTTTGCTCGGCAAGCGCGGCATATATTCGTTCCGCCTTTTTTAGCATTTCGCCCGCGTAATCGTAATCGAACGCAATCTCAATCATTTTGATTTCGCCCGTCTGCTTGTTTACGAGGCAAAAATACCCTTTCTCTTTCCCGAACTTCCACATATAGACGAGCAGTTGCGAGGGGTAAGCGCGGACATAGTATTTCTTGCTGTTCACGAAGTCGTTCAGGTCGTTCAGCTTTTCCCATTCCTGCGCCGCCAAGCCCTTAACCTCGACGGGGTATAACCGCCCGTCCTCCTCTTTAATGCGCAAGTCCTCGCGCCCCGTGATGAGCGGGTTTTCGACTTTCCAAGACCGCTCCGTGGGCGTTAAAATCTCCAAGCCCGCCTCTTTGAGCGTCTTTATAGCGTAGTCCTCGATTGCGTTACCCAAGTCGAAAATAGACTGCAACGTCACGTCGTGGAGAGGCTTGTCCTCCCAATTCTTAATTGAGAGGTACAAATACCGCTCGCACGGGTGTCCGATGTTCGAGGCGCGTAGGTTGTTGCAGGGGTAGTTTTTAATTCTACTCTTGCGGTAACCGAGTAACCGTTCGTTTAATTGTATTGCGTTCATTCCTCGTCACCTCCGCCGTTTTCTCCCGCGTCGCCGTTCGTGGGTTGTTTCGCTTTCCACTCGTCGTAGGCTTTCTTAATCTTGCCGTAGGTAACGCCGATAGCCTTTTCGGACAGTTGCGAAACGTCGGTTTTGCCCGCTACTTCATTGCCGTCCTTGCCCGTAAACGCTGTATGCTTTGCGAGCATTTTGCTCGCTACCCCCATATCTCCGCCCGAAGCCTCGAAAAGCATTCTCTTAATCTCCGCCCGCTTGTCCGCGCTTTCCCCGCTTTCCTCTTTCCCCGCGCCCGTATTAAACCCGTAACCGTTGATTTTCGAGGTATCAAGTCCCGCCGCTTTAAGCGTTTCGACGGTTATGTTGCGAAGCCCCGGCAAAATGCGTTTTATTCCGTTGTTAATGCAGTTGGTGTACGCAGCAATCTTTACGTCGCGAACGTCTATCTCGTCGGGCTGTTTTTTCTTATCTCCCTTGCCGGTAAAGAACTCGTCGTAACTTGCCCTCACCCCGTCCGCCTCGATTGACGCGCCCGACAGACTGAATTTGCCGTGATAGGAATAACTGTAATGTCCGTCGCCGCGAACCTCTTTTTTAGGCTCGTCCACTTGCCACGACACGCCGAACAGCCGCGCGACCTTTGACGCGCCGCTCTCTTGTAAGTACGGCTTGCCTCCGATAATACACCAATCGTGAACCGTCGTTACCTTTAAGGCATAGGTCATTATCTTGTTAATGGCGTTAAGCCGCTTTTCGGCTTGCTCCGCAAGCGCGACGATACTGTCGTCGGCAAGCAAGCCGACCTCTCTTTCGACAACTTGTACGTTGCCGCTCTCGTATTGTTGTAATTCGTTGTTCATTTCTAATTTCCTCCTTTACGAAATGACAAATATGCGCTCGGATAATTCTTTGGGGAATTTCCCGATTTCGCCCGCGACAAACTCCCGAACGTTGCTCTTTGCGTCAATTTCCCACTTGCCGCCGTCACACTCGAAAAGACCGACGTTAAACCCGTTGTCGATACGGAGCAAGAACGATACCTCGGCGAGCGGAGCCTCGATAAACGAGCGGTACGGTTTCAATTTCCATATCGGCTTGTCGGGGTGCGTGTTAGGGTCGAGAATATTTCCGATAATTTTCTCCACCTCCGCGCCCGCAAGTTCCCGTATCGCGCCTTGCGCGAGTTCCAACACGTTGTCCTTTGTCGCTTCTTTTCTCATAATGACACCTCCGCTAAAATTTTGCTGAATTGCGCCACGATAGCGTCCGCCACCGTGTCGCCCTCTCTACGCCTTATATCCGCCAAAAGCATTGCCGCTCCGTCTACCGTAAGCGACAATACGTAAGTCGCGCAGTTGTAATAGAATTTTTGTTGTCTTTTTGACATTGTTTTTCTCCTTTTTTTGTTGATTTTTTTCGATTAGCGGTATATACTATTGGTAGGTATTGGTGGTAGTAATATCGCTTTCCTCAACCGCCGCCGAGTTGTAGTCGGGGCGGTTTTCTTTTGCCTTGATTGCCGATAGTTGCTTTTCAAACCGCTTGTAGCAATGCCACACGAAGTCTTTCAAGCTGTGATAGCCGCACTTTTCAAGGTTGGCTTGCGTCAGTAGCTCCCGCGCCTCGTCCGGCAAACGCACGGACAGCTTATAAACGCTCGGCTCTTGCCGACCCGCCGCCGCGATAAGCCTATGGACGCTTTTTGTTTCGACAAATAATTCGTCGTGTTCGTAAATGTCGTAGACCTCGCACCCAAGCTCGCGGCAAATCGCTTTGAGCATTTCGGGAACGGGCAAACACTTGTACCTCTCAAAGTTGCTGACCATAGGAGCGTTTGTGCCGATTTTCTCGGCGAGTTGCGTCTGCTCCACGCCGCGCTGTAAGCGTTTCTCTTTGAGTTTCATTTTCTCACCTCCTCGTTTAGATTTTTGATAGCCGTTACTTCGCGGCGGCGGCTTCGTGCCTTGCCAAAAATTCGTCAATCGCAACTCGCGTGATATAGCTAAGTGTGCGGTCGTCCTTTTCGGCAATCTCGACGAGTTTGTCGTGGTTTTCTTTCGTAATCACCACGCCCAAACAAATTCTGTCCTCACGGCGTTTCCCGCGAGCGTCGATTAGCTTCATACTGTACCTCCTTAAAGTTTTTTATTTTACCCGCGAAGTTCGGAGAGGAAATCTTTTACAAGTTCTTGCGCACCCGCAAAATCGTCCTCCGCCAACTCCTCGAACAAATCGTGATAATACTCCTTGAACATCTTTTTCCCGCTATCGGTCAGACGTTCCAACGCCTTATACTTTGTCATAATAATGACCTCCTTAAATAAAAAATAGGCTCGTCAATTAAGACGAACCTATATTATCTCGGTAAAAGAATAATAGGCTTATCTAACTGACAAACCTATTATAAAACAACAGTGCAAATAAGTCAAGCGTTTTTCAGTAGGTTTGAAAAATATTTTTTAGATAGCTATTATCCAACCGATTTAACAGGTTAGTACTAACTGACAGAGATATTTTACCTCAACAAAAAGGTAAAGTCAAATACATTTTTGTTAAGCGGCTATTTGAGGGCGTGGCAAAACAGCCCTCCTTTGCAAAGGAGGGCTGACGCGCCCCGCCCTATGTAGTTTTTACGCCGCCCGCCCTTTTAAGAAACGGACGTGATACTCTTGCTCGCCCTTGCGGATAATGTCGAGTAACTCCGCCCGCTTTTGCAGAGGCGACTGCCACACTTGCTTTCCGTGTCGGTTTCGGAGTGCTGACGACGGTGTGTTGTATCTCGTAAGCCATTCGCTCATCTTGTCTTGCAGTTCCGAAAAACTCTCAAAGTGTAGCGTGTCATAAAATCTCTCTTGGTCGGTACGGTGACTTCGCTCGACCTTTCCGTTGTGTCGCGGCGTGTAAGGACGAATTAACTTATGGACAATACCGAGCTTATTTAACACCTTATCCACAATATGCACCTTGCCGGGGTTTGTTCCCTTGGGATTAGTAAACTCCGTTCCGTTGTCGGTTTGCATTATCGCGGGTAGGTAGCCGAAGTATACAAGGGCGCGTTTTATAAAATCTTGCGTAGACCAACCGCTTTGTTCCTCGTAGGGAAAAAGAAACCTCTCGCGGGTAGCCTCATCTATCATCGTGTATTGATAAAACTTACGCCCGCACAAATCGTGTCTTTCGTCCTTGTACGAGTAGCACTCCTTAGGAACATACTTAACGTCCATTTGCATTTTAACGCCGAGCATTTCAGGCGTGTCGTAGGGCTTTGCCTCGTATTTCTCATATACGGCGGTTTCCGTAGGACGCAAACCGTTCTTACGGATAAAGTTGTACATCGCCATAAAGTGGCGCGAGTAAGCAAATTTAGCCCGCAGTTCGCCGTAAAGCTCCGAGTAGCCTATATTCGGGTTTTGAGCGTATGCCGCGATTATATGGTCGCGCTCGTCCTGTGTGTGAGCGTTCGGGTGCGGCGTGTGCGGGCGCGAGGACTTGTTCTCCAAACTTTCAAGCGTCCCGTCGTATTGCGCTTTCCAACGCCAAATAGACCGTTCCGTGCATTTACTTTTCTTGGCGACATAAAGTATATCCGCGCCCGACGCGAGTAGTTGAATAGCTTTTAACTTCTCACGAGCGGTAAATTTACACCCTTTCATAAACATACCTCCGTAAGTCCATTATAGCCGATTTTTCGCTGTTTTTCAACAAATTACAAAAGGGTACTTAAAACTTTTGACATTTTAGGCGTTTGTATGGTACACTTATAGGTATGAAAATCCACGTTGACTACGAGGCGGAAGTCCCCGACAGCTTAATAAAAACTCCCTTTTGTAACGGGTATGAGGGCAATTGCGAGGGGCGTTGTCATTCGGCAACGTATCCCGAATACTGCAAGAGGTTTTCGCAAGAACTGAAACAGTACGGGTATAGATACAAAAAGTGCGAGGCTTGTAAAAAGGCTTGCGCGGAAGCGATTATCAACAACAAAAAAACTAAATAATAGGAGTATCTATAAAATGGTAAATATTACCCCCCCCCCCCCGAAAAATTACAGTTATCCACATTTTAGAGGCGTTTTTGCGCTTATTTTAGCGTTTTTACTCGTTTTTTCCGCCTTTTCTTTTGTCGGCTGTACGCCAAAAAAAGATGACAAAGATAAAGAAATCCACATCGAGGGCGGATTAAAAGCCTCGTTTACGGATTTATTTGACGTATATAAGGAAATATCGCAAGCGACTAATCTAACCGTCGTATACCTAAATTACGACGAGGAATTTCACGAATATCACAAAGAGGAGGCAAAGCTAACCGAAAATTCCGTAAGTGCTTCCGAATTTGTCGATGACGAAGCCAAGCCGCAGGAAATAGAGAATATTTGGATTACAACTAAGGTTCAAGACGAAATTTTAGGTTTCAAGTATTTTCAGTATTCTTTTAACTTTAACACGGACAGTTGGGAAAGACAGTTAGTAAGCAAAGGCGATTTTGACGACCAAATTACATATGCGGTCAAATACTACATCGAGGCATTAAAAGAGGTCTTTCTATCCGAAAGTTTTGAGTATCACGATAATTTTTCCTCCTCTTTCGGGCAAGGGTCTACATATATAGCAAGCAATAGCCTATTAGAACAATACGGGTATTCATCATTTCAAATACACTATGTTGGTGGAAAAGTCATTGTAGAGTTGTCGAAGCAATCATCTCTTGAACGTCAGACATATACCTTTATGAATTTTGGGACTACAACGGTTGCAATCCCAACGATTAAGGGGAGTGTTGAATAATGGGACGTTTTGGTGCTTGGATTTCTATCCCTGATAAATCAACAAGACACGGCGTGTTTCTCCACTCTTTTTTTTGGGGTATACACCCTTTAATCGGTATTATTTATATTCTGCATATATGGCGAATGCAATACGATGACCCTGAAAAAAACAAACTCAAATACAAAGGGGCATTGTGGGGGCTTTTAGTTTTGCCCGCATTAGCCACCATTGTCGGATTGGTTTTTCTCATAAAACACGTTTCTAAAACGTATAAAGAACTAAAAAAATACGGCGTTGAAAAAGACAAACTCAAAAAAAGATTAGGTTTGGACGACCAACAGTTTGAAGCCCTACATCAAGCGTTAGCAAATCAACAACAAAAAGAGCAATGTAAAGAGTAGGGCTTATGCAACCCTACTCTTATTTTCTAACGTGTACCCGCTCATCTCATACAACGCCTCTTTTTGCGACTTTGAGAGATTAAATTTATTGATATAAGCCTTTACCTGCGCCGCTCCCTTTTGATTGACATAGCCGAGATAACCCATAATCATATACTTTTGGACGGCGGACAGATTGAGGCTTGCGACAAACTTTTGAACCTTTGCTTTGCGCGTTCCGTTTATAGACTTTCCGTTTTTGTCTAAATCCGCCTCTAACGCTTGCGCTTGTGCGACTGCCATTGCGAGTTGTTCAATCGGTATCGCCGCCGAGAACAGTATGTTCTTGTTCTCCAAGTCCTCGCCGAGCAAATCCTCCAAACCCAAGTTATAGTAATAGTCGTAGACGGTTTTAATCGCTTTTGCCTTTGCCGCGTCGTCGAGCCGCGCAAAAAGGTTTGAGTTTACCATTGCCTTAACCTTGTCGTTCGCGTCGCCGTAAATCGTTTGAAACGCCTTGTATTGCTTGTTTGTGAGCGGTATTTTTTCGTTGTTATAGGTTATCTCGCTCCCCAAGCTCTTTGGCAGGACGTTTGTATAGCCCGCCTCGATTAGGTCGCGCAAGGTATCCATAACCTTATCGTCCTTGATTTTGCCCGTCCTACTGCCCCACATTATCTCAATGTACTTGTCCGCCGCCTTATCGTCGCCCTTTTCGATTGCGTCCGTAATGGCTTTCAAATACGCCGCGTTGCTTTTCGTTTTGAACAGCGCGTCATACTCCGCCTTTGTTGTCGGGCTTACCTTGCCGATTAGTCCCATTCCGTAGCTTTCGACGTTGCGAACGGGAACGCCGAGAAGTTGAGCAAAGCCGAGAACCGTCTTACGCGCCATTGAGCGCGTCTTTACCTCGTCAACCTTATCGCCGCTTATAAGCGCACTCACGCCCTCGTAGCTGTCCTTTATCGCGTTACCGATTGTGTTGATAGCACTATAAGCGGGATTGTCGAGGTTAAATCCGTTAAGGACGGAATAAAACTCGCTTCCAAGCGGCAACATACCTAAAAGGTTTCCGAACAGTTCGTTTTTAATAAAGTCCTCCGGCTTTTCGTCGTCGTCAAATCCTTTTATCCACTTCATAGCAAGCGCAATAGCCGTTAGCATAGCGACGTTCGTGAGCACGGCAGAACCCGACCTTGCAAACACTTTTTTAGCGTCCGGCATAGCCTTTTCCGCGATTGCAACAAGCTCCGCGTCGCCGCTTTTTAGCATTTTGCGGTAAACGTTTATGCGGTCAATCGACGATATGAATTGCGAGGTAAGCTGAAACGCGTCGCCGTGGAACATCGTAAACATTTTGACGAGTTCGTTTTGCGAGCGCATTAACGACGAACGACCGAGCGCGTCGGAGGTTTGCTGACTGCGGAATACGACCTCCTCCGTCCGCCTCGCGGCGGCTATTTTATTCTCCTCGCTGTCAATCTTATAGCCGTGAATATCCGCTTGCTCCGACAACGCGGCTTGATAGATAGACGCTATGACGCGCATATCCATTTTTGAAATGAGTTTAGTGGGCGCGGTGATGATATTCCCGACCGTGCCGAGCTTGCTACCCTGCTTGCGGAGTTCTTGAACGTCGATATTGCCGATAATATCGTTGCGCTCCGACATAAGCGGAGAGTATTTAATAATATCGCTCATAGCAGACTTCAAGATAAAGCCGGGTATGCCTTTGGCAACGTACCTCGGGTTAAACTCGCTCAAAGACGACGCAAGGCTGACCGTTTGCGTGAGTAGCACTTTCGGATTAAGCGACAGAGCGGAGTTTGCAAGCCCCCAACGCAACCAACTTATAGCGCGACCCCAACCGTCGATTTTGCCGCGAGCGATACCTTGAATATCCAAAAGCAAATCGTCCATATACGATTGAAACTTCGGATTAACCTTGTTGACCTCGTTTTGGATATTAAGCCCCTCGACGCGCTTGTTCATAACGCGGTTGTATGAGGTAATAGGCAAGGCATAACCGTAGTAGACCGACATTTGCCCTATATGCCGAGCGAGAACATCAAACACGCTGTTGATAACGAGCTTGTTATGCGCGTTCGGCACGGTGTCTTTATTGAACGAGAATTTACGGATTGTTTGCTCCGTATCCTTTGTGTTAAGCCCGACCTCCTGATAAAGCTCGTCCGTCGAAACGGTTATAGGGTAATAATTTTCTCCCTCGATATTCGTTACCCCGTGTAGCTTTTTATCGACCTCGACCTTTGCCTCGCTTGAAATCTTATCAAAGAACTCGTGAACCGCTTTCACAAACTCCTTTTCCTGCGCGGTAAGTTTTCCGCCAATACTATCAATCAGTATCTTGTCAATCTCCACGTCGCGCCCGCGAATTTGCGCCTCACGCATATTCCCCTTGCGACGCATTTTATCATCGAGGAAACGGATTTTGCCTTTTTGTCCGTCGGGCAACAAATGAGATAAGCCTTGCTCGCGCAGGCTCGTAAGATAAAGGCTTACCATTTCGGCGCGGCTCATCGTAATATCTCCGCCGCTTGCGCCCCTAAGCGTTACGCTCTCGCTCTCCGCCTTTGTAAAAGCCTTGTCGTCCGCAAATTTTCCGAGAACGTCGTTTGCCCGCGAGATAAATAACGCGCGACGGCGGTTTCCGTCAAAGAAATCCTTATAAAGCGTTTCGATAACGGAATTAGGAACATAGCCGGATACGGATTGCATAATGCGGTACGGGTTATAGACTTGCTCGAAAAAGCGGCGTATACCGCTTGTAGCAGTCCCTAAAACTCCGCGCTCCGCTCCCCTTATTTTTTGTGTCAGCTTTGCCTCGTGAATACCCTTTGTCGCAATTTCCGTTTCGCTCGTCGCTCTGCCCTCGATAAATACCTTGTCGTAGTTTTTTACCTCGTGGATAAAGTTTTGCAGGATATTATCAATCATACGGATTTCGTCCGTCGTAAGCTGTCCGTTTAGCTTCGCGATACGCGCCGCCTCGTCGATATAAGGGTTGCTACGGGTACTGTCCTCGCCAAATATAGACGTATAAGCCTCTCCGATTTTCCCGAGAGTAGCGCGGGCGGTTTTATTCAGATTGCCTCTCCAAGTTTCAATCTTTGCGATTTCCTTAATGAAGCGAATAACCTGTTCGGGCAACTTCATATCCGCCGAAACGTATTTCGTATACGCCTTTGCGCGTTCGACGGTGGAAAGCAGGTTGTTTGTAGCCGTGTTGCGGACGCGAGCGTCTTTCAACGACGAGCGCAACGCCGATAACTGCCCCTTGTACTTCATAATCGTCTTATGGAAGTTAGTTTCGTGTCCCTCCGTTTCGTATGAGGAAAGAATTTCACGGGCGATTTCTTGACGCAACGCCTCTCTGCCCGCCTTATCTCTCACAATATCGGTCAGCTTTTCCTGCGCTTTCTTTTTAAGATTGCTTACCGACTTACGGTACATCTCGTCTATCGCAAAGAAAATATCCGCCTCGTTTATCGCCTCGATTTGAATACCCTGCTCCGCAAGCTCCATTGCGATTTGGTCGGGCGCGGCGGCGTATTGACCCTTACGCTTTCCCCAAATAAGATACGGGCTTTTGTCCGTGTCGTACTTGTGGGCGATTTCTCCCTTTATGTGGGATAAATCAATCGCGTGTAGATAACCGCGCAATACGCCGATAATATGCTTGTCTACGGAATTATCGTTGTCGCCGTATATGCTCTCCATTACGGCGTTGTCGATAATGAAGTCGGCAATATCGAGCGCGATACCCGCGCGGTAGCCCTCATTTTTTGTGTTGAGCGAATGCCAAAGCGTATCTGCGGCTTGCTTAAAGGTTTTGCCCGTAAGTTCGCCGTACTTATCGCCGAACGCAAGCTGATTTTCGACAATCGTTGTAATAATTTTCTCCGCGTCAACGCGAGAGTAAGCCTTACTCTTTGAATGTTCGGCAACGTATTTTGCGATTTGTCCGCGCGAATAGGAATAGCCACCCTCACCGTCTTTGAGAGAATAGCGAACGTCGGGGTTGCTCGTAGGCGTTTTATTATCTACGGACTTGATTTGTTCGGGGTAAAACGATTTGTTGCCTACGGCATAATACGTTATGGCGATAGACTTTCCGTTGATTTCCTTTGTAAAAACTAAACTGTTTGCGGCATCGCCCACTCTAACCGTATCAAAATCCGTGACGATTTCTGCAA